>Ga0209367_1000886_pt1 | contig 33971 bp, 30 predicted proteins | sample WorMetLIZISLAND2_FD_187412 | JGI IMG/M metagenome (GOLD analysis project Ga0209367, IMG submission 187412) | Marine gutless worms symbiont microbial communities from Max Planck institute for Marine Microbiology, Germany - Olavius geniculatus... ... | reverse complement strand
TCAAGTGCCAAAGTTTCGTCAGGCTACACCCCCTAACTCCGAAGTTATAAGCGCTCCTTTATTGCATTTAAAGCCAATGTTTGACCCCCCTTTGAAAAAATTGTAAGGGGGCCCCCGCTCCCGGTAGGGGGTGCGCTAGTAAGACTTGGTCATTCTCTAGCGCGTGTAAAAATTTGGGGGGGGGCAGCACCCCCTAGGGGCCGAAATATGGTCTTCCGAAAAATGCGACTTAGGGTAAATCAAAATGAGCGCTTATAACTTTGTTCGTAGTGGACGGAATTTCACAAAAATTTTTTTGTTCAACGTGCAAAGGATCCTTCTCATCAACGCCATTTAGATTTTATCACTATCTTTAGTGGTTTCAGAGATATTCGCGATCAAACTTGAAAGTTGTCGTAAAACATACTAAATTTTGGATGTTTTTTGCCCTCCCAAATTTTAAGGGGGGGGCGGTGCCCCCAAATTTCGTACTTCCGTTAATACCCCAACCTAGAGGTGCGTCATGTGCCAAAGTTTCGACCGGCTACACCCCCTAACTCCGAAGTTATAAGCGCTCCTTTATTGCATTTTAAGCCAATTTTTGACTCCCCTTTGAAAAAAGTTGTAAGGGGGGCCCCCGCCCCCGGTGGGGGGTGCGCTAGTAAGAATTGGTCATTCACTAGCACGTGTAAAAATTTGGGGGCGCAGCACCCCCTAGGGGCCGAAATATGGTCTTCCGAAAAATGCCCTTTTTGGTGGGTACAATTCCACATCTAGATCTCCAAGGTTACTGGACCAAACTTCACCGGACTTGTTTCGCCTAACGCGGGAGGAATCGCTGTAGAAAACATATTTATCCGATTTTGAATATCTTCATCTGTTTCGGAGATATTCGCCGCTGAACTTCGAACTCGTCTGAAATCGGGCCAAATTTTACATGTTTTTCGCCCCTGAAATTTTTTTGTGGTCTGCCCCCCAAAATTTTGGACTGGCATTATAAAATTGGGCCTAGTACTGATCATCGTGCAAAATTTCACTCCGGTCGGCCCACGCATTTCTGAGATCTCGCGCTCGGAAAAAAAATAAAAAATAAAACATCTGGGCTAAAACTTAAGTCCGCTCCGCAAGCTATCGCTTCCGGGCGGACTAAACAGTCATTTCATCGTACAATAGATGAAAAATGAAATTTTTGTAAATGCTGGTGATTCTGGAAAAAGCTCATAAGCCACATTATAAGTCTTGTCTATGTGTACATCTATCTGTCCCTAACTCAAGAACTAAAAGATGCTGAAAAAAAACTGTAAATGTTCTCCATGGACAAATTAATCGATGTGCTGCCAATTTTCACTTTAAAAAATAAAACACCAAGCTTTCTGGAAAATGAATACCGAAATAAATTGTAAATGCATATCTCATGTAAACATGACTTGATGCTAGGTAATGTAAAAATAGGTTACAACTGAAATTAAAAGAAAGTTAAATACGGAATGTGCATCATCTCTTGTTGGCCATGAGCTGGCAGATTTGTAATTTACATTTGTATATTAACTATACAAACCATGAATTTCAGGTGAATATATAGAATCGAAGTCATAATACCCATGCCTAGTAAAGAAGTACATATAAGTGTATCAGTACCATAACCAATGGCATGACGATTTTACCATAATTTACAAAATCATCATCATCATCAGCACCTTCGTCATGGCCATCCGGTCGACCAATCAGTTGTTTGTTGAATGGCTCGTGCCCATCAGGACGACCAAGCAGATGGTCAGCATCTGCATCCTCTTCAGCTGTACAGACAGCAATACATCAGCATAATATCATTAATACATTAACATTATCATCATCGACATCATCATCACTCATTAACAACACCATTAATATTTACAGCACAGTATCTGGATATGTCTAGCTCTCTATATCTCACCACTGCGTCCACTTTTTTCCTGTTGTTGTTAAATGTCATTGCAGTTATATGTTGTGACTTTATGGCACCTTAAACTTAATTGTACAATACATAACCAACAACCAAGCCCAATTCAGCATTCTGGGTAGACAAATCAAGTACAGTTAATTGCGACGACTAAGATGCACTGAAAGCAGTAGCTGCTTTCGCGTAAAAATCGACATTCAACAGAACAAACTATAGACATGCCAGTAGTAATATTAAATATTTAAATAATCTAAATGACTCACACTTACCACCCACAACAAATGTTGCTGCCACAAACAGCAGGAACACACTGACTGATACAACCTTCATTCTGTACCAAAAACACAGCAACAAATATCCATTACAATTACAATTACTTACAACAAAGTTTTTACATGTGTGAGCTAGCACGTATTAGCTATGGTGATTCTGTCTGCCCATCTGTCTGTCTGTCTGTCTGTCCTGGTGTCATGACCCAGTACCGTTTGAAGACCAGGTGAGATAGAGACTTCGGGTTTTCACCAAATGATAGCCTAAAGTATCTAATATTTTATGACAAAATTTCATGCTAGTGGGTGAAGGGGGTCCCCACGAGTGAGGGGAGAAAAGGGGTAAACCACTGAATCCTATATACTGACCATTAATTCTTGAACAAAACACTACCAAGATTATGAACTGGATAAACTCATGTCACCGGCAATACACAGGATGTGGTAAGAAAGTTAAGGTTATATAGATTGATGAGTGATGACAGTGTTGTGATAACGATTATGCCGATAATGATTACATTTTTGATTAGGAGTAATCAGTAACAATGATTATATTTACCGTGCGTACGCACAGTCCGTTTGTGGTCAAAAAGTGCTATTTACCATGTGCAGATCGCTCATACTTACAAACGGCGCATAAACGGAAAGCTGCATCAACTTTTCTATGTCCACGTTGCTGCTATTAATTAGTTTTGAATAGAAAACTCAAACCTGACAAATATTTGATGCTGTTTTGGCTTGAAAAATTTCAACTACTGAATATTCTGGTCAGCTGATACTCTGATACCTCATTAAGTGTCTGTACTTAGATGATGCAATCAAGATATCATGCAATCACCTTCAAGAGTTCAGACTGTGCGCAGGCACAGAAATTAATTATGGCTTCAATGGACAGATCCATGTGAGCATACAGCCTCGCACCATCAATAACATTTTCTGTGTGACATCAGACTGTACGTGTGCATGGTCAGTAAACGTAACATAAAGTCCTTCCCGAGCCTTACGGCCGATAGGGCGGCCCTGATCTCCATTTCCTAAGGCCTTCAGCCAGACACCAGTTTTTACACTGTGAGACCACGGATACGGGACCAGTGTATCACGCGGTGTGCCTGCTTACGTCCCAGCGGTGAAGCCGGTACCAAATTATACTGCTTGGTGACAGAGGCACATTTGTGTAAACAACTTGCCAACTTATTGGTCAGTAACACCACGCAATCAGTAATGAAGCAAATTTGATCAACATCATTCAGTAGCCAGCATCAGTGACTTGAGAAAAACAGAGCCATCATCTCTAAGCCACTTCTCAGTTCGAAATATAACAAAAAGTTCGTGAACTTGATCTGATATCTTTCACCTACTAATCCCCTATCTAGTACCACCCAGCAAACTGACCTGTCTGGTGGATAATCATCAGTTTTTACGGTCAGATTGAAATTTATCACTGTACAATGTACTGAGACCGCGCCCAACGTACTAACCAACCACTGGTACGGCGCATATTCAAAAGACTTGGAAACTCCCTTCGGTCCCTTGGCAACCTTTACCCACAGAGTTATACTAAATCAATAACGTTTTCATTACAGTTTACCTTGGCGTTCTTGTATCTCTTATTCGAACACAATATTGCTTTTATTCACTTCCTCAAACGAAATTTACATCCATTAACATAAAATGTAAACAGTAAACATCCTAGAGAATAAATCGTACCTGGTTTGTTCCATGATGAGGGATGCGACTTCTTATACTTTGTCGCAAATTCACAATTTGCCACAAATATTATTCAGAAATTTATTAAGCTTTTTATATTACTTGTTTGCATGTTAAAAACTATAAAAATTGTGTATTGTACACATATAGGTATATGTTATATATGTTTCGATAAAGATATGTTTACCCTTGCATTCGAAGCATTCGTATGGTAATTGCGTCATTCGGTACATCGAAAGCTCTGGTGTCTGGACGCAGGAAAAGTTGCCCAGAGCCAGATAGTCTCAGAGAATAGACTCAGATCTTCCCTGTAGTTATACTTCACTCTGGTTGATTCCGCTGCAGTGTACAGCCTTACTGCAAATGATACAATAGTTCGCGCTGACACATCTCACTGTGCATCCTTATGTCAGGTCTTAATAATTGTTGATTGCATAATTTCAAAGAGTGACCAACTAACCACTATAGCCGAAATTCCATTACATCGATTTTCACCGAACTACTATGCGAGGAGTAACGGACAAAAACTGCGACAAATCCTGAAGCCATGTAACGCTGACCAACATCGAACCATAGATACCGTGCGCAAAGCCATGCAGAAACCACACTACAGTCAGTGGGCCCATTAACTGACCCTGATGCGTGATGGGAGTGATAGAAATGACTGAAGCTGCAAGTTCTTCCAAGGCATCCGAGAGCTGCCGTAGTCACAGTTTCTTGCTACGACTAACAGACAATAAATTAATCATCCTTGCCTGATGGCGCTGAATCCTACCTTTCATCTCCAACACAGCGGAATCGAGGATTTCTTTCCCCTCCACTTTTCCCATATCATATACTTGTCCCTAAATTTGTTAACATCATGATCACACCCGTTGTTTGCCTGCTAGCAGTTATCACTGGTGAGTCGAGATTCTATGCAACTGATCTTATTTCATAGTGTGACCAAAAAAAAGACTAAACAATCAAACTACTGCTGCATTATGGTCACAATGAATATAAAAAGTTGACTAGCATAAACTGTGCAAATCAAGTTAGTTCAGACCACAAACTATCATTTTCCTTGCTACATTTTTACAGCAAATTCTTAACACATGGAGTAGGAAGTACTTGTAAGTAACCCCTGTCAGCACCTGTCATGGATCTGCAGTTTATGCAGAGTACTAATCCCTATTTTTATGTTTAAAGGGTAAACGAGCTACAGTTGCCTGAAAAAAATACTTAAGAAGTCAAAGCCTGGCAGCAAAAATGATTGGTATTCAAAACCAAAACCTATAGATTCCAAGTCCAACACACTAACTGATATACTGTCAAGTCTGAAAAAAGGCCACATGAAAACTAACCTGTTAATTTCACTAATCATACCCAAAGCATGAAAAATTCAACAGCACACAACTGCAAGAACCTAAATGGTGAATTAGTTGTTGAAACATCTCGTGAAACAACTGCATTGCTACAGCAAAACCTTATGAAGCCTATTACACTATTAGACACTATCATAAATGCCACAAAGTGCCATCAGAAATGTCTTTCCTTACTGCAAATAACAAGAACAAACAAGTAAAATAATTACATGCATAAATCGAAATATTACGGAAAGCAAAATGCATGCATGCATGTCTCGGATAAAACAATTCAATACTTAGTTACTCACAGCACTTCCGTTTTGCTATGCATACAAAATTCAAGCAGCAGCCAATTCACAACATGGCAGCTGATTTCGTTTACAAACTTTGCTCTTGCAGTTTAGCAGAATCGGCATAATTTCACGCAACCACCATTTCCGTTCAGTTGCATCTTAAGTTAGGAATGTCATTGTCAGGTTACTGATTTACACATCACCAGACAGTATATATGACAGCAAAACTATGTCAATTACTGCATGACAAGAGTCAAACAAATGTCAGTACCACAGTTTTATAGCAGCAATCAAGCATTTCTCTCTCTATCCATAAAAGTGCAATGTAGCACAGTTAAATATAAGTCAGTTCAAACTGTCCACAAAGCCTGCTAATGTTCACACTGCCAATTACTGGGCAAAATGCAACATAAGACAAAACTGCAAAATTTTACAGCTGCAGCCAGCTTCAAAAACAGCAAAAGTTTAGTTCTGGAGACTATTTAAACATAAACTGACTGCAGAAATGATTATGAATTACACCAAAGCCGGACTTGCCACTACAGCCAGTAGCATATTCACTATGGTATTTCCTGCATGGATGAATTTTACCCGAGTTAAACAGACCCATAGCCAAAAGGGAATCATTGAGTTCGATCAACCCTCATCAGCCAGAACTATGAAAAATTCCATTTAAATATAATCAAAAACAACATGCCAGAGCCAGATTATGCCATATCACAGCTCAAAATGCACAAAAATGTGTTTACAGCCATCTAACTAGACCAACGGAAGGTTGCCAAAGTAAAATCAAACCTTCTTTAGAAAAGTCTGGCAATGGCCGATTCAAAAACTGAAGGCTTTTGGTACACAGTAAGTTCTGTACATTGTAAAACTTGTGCGAACATTAGCGGCCATAAACGAGTCTGTATCTACAGCAGTCGGTCTTGTTCAGTCAATGCTGGACCACCCAAGAACAGCAGCGATTGACCAATCACAACGCTGGCGGTCTACTTCTGATGATACTGGCCTCCGCCGGCCCCGCCACTGGAATACCCGGGCCAGCTGTGACCTCCGGCACCCTGCTGGCCGTAGCCTGGCCATGTCTGAGCCGCTGCCGTTGGGTTCCACTGTGAATAGCTGTAGCCGGGATACTGGCCAGACTGCTGCTGGGCCTGACCGTAGCCAGTTGGCCACTACACAACGCACAACATACATAACCAGTCACTCTACAGTAAGACATAAGCATACAATCCAACATTATAGCCTTACCCACAGACCTATAAATAAGTAGACTGCTTACTCACCGTTCACCTAACGCAACGAGTTGAAGCCAATTGAAGCACAACGCATAATCGGTACAGTGATAAAGTCCCCAACACCAAAGCCTTGGTGTCGAAACACCTTGATGACGAAAATCTAAATTCTTGGTTTTGAGAAGAAAGTATTGGTCTTAAGTCTCAAAAAATTTCCACGACTTTTCGCTAGCAATTACCATTAAATATCTCGACAGCAGTTGAAGTCGAATAACAAAAAATCCATTATGTTTATCATCAAGTGGCATCAAGCAGCATGTCTTGCATACTACGTCGCATGTAATTATGTATTCATCGACAAAAATTTTTTATCAGTAATTGATATTAGATGATGCCTGAGTCTTGGTCTTGAAAAAAGTCTTGTTAACATCACTGAATCAGTATACCATATACCCATAATACAACCAAAATAACAGAAATATTTTTATAGAAACAGATAAATGCATCACCAAGAAATTCTGAACAAATATTCAGCAAATATATAAGGCATCAGCTTTAGCAAAATCTGTTAAGATGTGAAAGTCAATGCTGAAATCTGCAGGACTTCAGTTCACCCAGTTAATCCGAAAAACATAAAAAAGCAAGAGGTAGATGAAGAACCAATGCTAAAACTAAACCTGATAAATAAATTCTGAAAACAACGAATAAACGTTCCAACCTGTCCCCAGCCAGCCTGCTGCGGTTGCTGATAGCCCTGCTGATATCCCCATCCTCCGCTGGCACCGCCTCCGTACCCAGCAGCCCCGCCGGCCTGGGCGCCCCACGGCTGGTGTGGCGCTCCTGAGTAACCAGTGGGTTTCCAGCCGCCCTGCTGTGAGCCCCCATATCCACCACTGCTCCCAGTGCTACTCTTCCAACTGCCTCCACTGCTGCTGCCTCCGCGACTGCTGGACCAGCCGCTGTCCTGTAACCAGACACATGTACAAGTGTCATGCATGGGTTTTACAAAGATGAGTTACCCCGAGAATCTCTGGTCACCCATGAAATAAAAAGTAGCATTTTTGCCATCTCAAATCTTAGATTATTTTTAGGTTAACTCACACAAAGTTATGCTAACAGTGTTATTCCAAATTTTTAAGTAACGGCTTTTACAGATTGTCAGCATTATTGCAGGTAACAGTTAAAGCACCGCTAGTTCTTGGCTGTCTAGTTCTTTCAACCTGCAACTAGTGACTTTCTGCCGAGAGGTAAAACATCCCATGGTACAAAAACAACTCCAAGGCCAACTCAGCCTTCTATCCCACCGTGGTCGGTAAATCGAGTACAGACTTGTCTGGTTGGGCCTAAAGCAGGTGACATTCCCCTGCGACTGATATCAAGTAAGACTGTGTGATCCCATATGGCAAGTGATGCTCCACAGTTTTGATTATGGATCATCACGAAGAGCAATGTACACAATCAAACCACTTAACCCTTAACAGCATTCAGTGAAAGCCAACTCACACGTCCGCTGCCGCCACGGTAGTCACGGTTACGATCTCGGTAACTGCCGCTGCCACTGGAACCTCCGTATGAACCTCCGCCGTAGTCACGACGTCTGTCCTGATAACCACCGCCTCCGCCACCCCGTCGATCATACCCTCCTTAACAACCACCCACCACACTCAAGCATACCCTAGAGAATGTCCTTGAAAATCTATGCGACATCAGTCAAGCCATCAATACAAAAAAAATCCACTTATAAAAATGGCCAGTAGTTAAAAGAAAAATCTAGCATAAAACCGAAATAAAGTTACTACATTAGTGACAAAACGCGTGCTAAATCACTGAAATAGTACAGTTTTTAACTTCCACTTAAAAGACAGCAGGAGACAGTTTTTTGCTGATAGTGAATTCATATGGCTTATTACATGCTAAAGAGAAGTACGTTAAAAGTATGAGAAAAGTACTTAAAACTGGCACATAAAGTGCCAAAGGTCCTACCAGACCTTGGCTTAACAAGTAAGGTGTCTACATCCCAATAATGTACGTACTGCTGTTGGCCCATTGGCACAAAGATGAAGAACGAAGTATGGATATTGCCACAATACACAGTATTATATGTCCACGCAATGGCATGCACACAGGCCAGCTCAGATCTGCTCTGGAAAAAATGAGATGTTTAAGAAATGTTGAAATTTCAGTGAACAAGAAACTCAGACAAAATTATGACCCAGGTGTAAGGAAAAGGAAGAACACCCTACAGAAACATTCTTTCTGTCACATGATTTTCTATAAATTCAAAAATCACAATTAGAACACGAAATTAAATACAATCCGAATTATACTGCATGATGAATACACTTTCTCAACTGCAATCAACTCCAGTGTTCATAAATTACAGGAAAGACGGATTTGTTAAGCACGAGTAAAATCTTACCACGAGAGTAGCCGCTGTCACGGTCACGGTTATAATATCCACCGCCGCCGCCACCATAACCACGACGACTGTCATAACCACCGCCTCCACTACCGTAAGATCTGCCATAGTCACGTCCGCCTCGATCACCTAGACAAATACACCCTTACATGTTATAAAACTACTACTACTATTACTACAACTAAAACTGCACAACAACAACTATAACTACTAATGTCTGTGGATCGGTGGTCTAACGGTAACATGTCGGACTTGTAATCCTGAGGCAAGTCAGAGACGCAGGTTCGACTCTGCACCGGGACACTGCCAGGTAACGACCTTAGGCAAGTTGTTCACACACGTGCCTCTGTCACCAAGCAGTATAATTTGGTACCAGCTTCACCGCTGGGACGTAAACAGGCACATCGCGCGATACATTGGCCCCGCATCCGTGGTCTCGCAGTGTAAAAACTGGTGTCTGGCTGAGGACCTTAGAAAACGGAGATCAGCACCGCCCTATGGGCCGTAAAGCTCGGGAAGGACTTTACATTTTCTTACCATATAATGACCTGCCATGATAATGCCCGATGCGGCCACCTGATAACAAATGAGTTACACATTAAACAACTACCACCACTACAACAACAACTACTACTATCGCTAATACTACTACTGGCAGTGTCATAACCACCGCCTCCACTATCAGATGATGATCCAACATAGTCCCGCCCTGCGCAGTCACCTGGTAACATACGAATTAAATGTTACACAACCATTACAACAGCAACAACTACAGCAACTACTTCTACTACTATCATGCCCAACACAACTAACATGATCTGCCACAGTCACATATGCCGATGTCACCTGATAACATATGAATCACATCAACTTACATCTCACACCAGTACTACAAATATTGTAACCCAACAACTACAAATACTAATAGTACTTCAACCGACATATCCATAACCACTACCATTAATGAATTGATGATCTATCATACAGTCACGTCCTCCGCTGTCACCTGATAACATATGAATTACACGTTCACAGTCAACTCCAAAAAAGCGGTGAAGAGCAAATGAGTCTCATGTTTAGTCTTAAATGATCGCAAGCACTTTGAAGACATCACTTCTGACAGCAGACTACAGGTTACAAACCACAACAACAACTACTACCACTACGACAAAACTTGATGTCCATCATCATCAAATATTCTGTTAATAGCAACGCTGAACTCACTGAATCGACTTCCAGATCCTGAGTAGCGATCGCGCCCATCATTTCCGCGGAATCTCTTGGAGTCCGGTGGCTGAGCGTCGCGACCCTCCTTGTTGTATTTCTCTACCAGAGGCTGAGCCTCATCCCTCTGTAGCTCAATAAATTCCACCTTGTCAAAGAGGGCTCCTTCCTCCGGCAGTTGGAAGTTCGCTGTTTACGATACAACATGCAGAACATTCGAAGTCAGTGCATTCCATAGTGATAGCATGTTGTCGGCATCTGCACTCGGGATGCCACGGATATCGCCACGCTTGCATCTCACGCGGAAAAAAATGGCAATACGATTCGGCCACGGAGTTTCCCCCTGGAAAATTTATACGACAAAATTTATACTGAACTCCACTGCTGCACTGTTCAATTTTCAAAAATATGCTGCTACATTGACATACAAACACAATTTTACGATGCACAGCTCTGCACGGTAACTACAGGTCAGGGCATCAGTGATGTTACAGCTCTCTTTTCATTAAGTTAGTTAAGTAAGTCATGCCATAGCTTTAAGTCTTCAACCAATTTAGTTAAGTAAATTGTGCCGATCAAACCTGATTAGTACATTACCTGTTCACAGCAGCTGCAAACATATTCAGTGACTGCAATCAGAAATATTTACGGTTACAAATGCAGCTATCCTTAGCGAGCACAGACTGATGCTATAACCAGCATTTCCCAAACACTGTACAGAGGTAGCAACGATAACTGATGACAGCAAAAGAAGCATCATTGATAAAGTAGTGCAACATTGCAACAAGCTAGCATCATCATCACCATCAGGTTCGGTGAAAACCAGAGATCAACCTCTCAGCCATGAACTCTGTTAAGTGGCAAGCTGTGCACGTATGAAAAAGTACATTTATATCGGCAATCACACAAAACACAACTCTTGCTTTTAATCGATAGTATAATCACTCTTTGTAACCAACAAACTATCCGTCATCATCTTAAGACTTCTCCTGAAAAACTCATGCAGTAACTAAACTAGCTCATGTAAGCTAATTGGCTAACAGACTGCCAGAGATTCTGTGCATATTTTATATTTAGCATAGTGCTGACAACTGCATCTAATATCAACCTTGCATCCACAGAAATCAGAAAAAAATCTATACCCTTTTGTTCAAAATTATATTCTGCTACGCCTAATGCCTCTATCAACAGTGCTGCAATATGTTCAATAGGATCCCTTTACATTGTGGTAGTTGAATCAACCAATTTTCCAGTACACAAAACCCACTGCATTCTTACTCACCTGCCAGTTGTGAGACTAAAACATATCATCAGTAGACAGACTTTAAGATCAATTCTGAACATTACATAATACTGACCTACAGTACATGCAGCATACAACAGATACGGTTGTAAATCACAGGACAGACAGCCAGTCAATTCTAATTATAAACCTGATAAAATTTCCCATATTAATGAGCTGTAATGCTGACCGACATCGAACCATAGATACCGTGCGCAAAGCCATGCAGAAACCACACTACAGTCAGTGGGCCCAAAAATAACACAAACCCCCACAATGTTAGCGTTAATACCGACCCTGATGCGTGATGGGAATGATAGATATGACTGAAGACGCAAGCGCAGTTCTTCCAAGGCATCCGAGAGCCGCCATAGTCACAGAGTCATAGTTTCTTGCTACGACTAACAGACAATAAATCAATCATCCTTGCCTGATGGCGCTGAATCCTACCTTTCATCTCCAACACAGCGGAATCGGGGATTTCTTTCCCCTCCACTTTTTCTCTCTGCTCACAACGACTGAGAAAGTCCTCGTCGGTTGGCACAATCACAACGGCGCGGCGTTGAAAACCCTCAAAAGGTCGCATTTTGCGTCTCTGTGCCGTCGGGTATACATTGGTCTGTGGTGCCACCATGCGAACAATAATGAACATAACAGACGTCATATTACTCATGTATGTTATTAGCAGATGTGATTATCACTTGCCGCCGACATGATGAGATGAAGTTATGCAAAAGTACTAATTAATTCAATGAATTAAAGCTTAAGAAATGATGACCATACTCACCTGCTACTGCAAACAGCAAATCATGATATTAATCAATCAAAAAACAAAAATAAATACAACATTAATTGGTAGCTAAACAATTTTCAATTATTAACAAGAACATCACATCAGAATGATGTTATCCGAACATACAATATTACTACTTAACTGTGACAGAAAATCAGCCATGCATTCTTATTCTTGAAAGCAATATTTATAAGAAAGATAAAGAAAGGCTAAAGATCCAAATATAGTACTGAAAAGACAAATAAAATGGGAATATATCGATTAAAATGTTCTGCCTTTTCAAGCTAGACAATTTTTATGTGCCTAGTGACTACTCAAGTAATTAGTAGACTGATGCTTGTCTTAAAAGACGGTATCCATATAACTCATGCATAAAGGTAACTGAAACTGTTAGTAGAGTATGAAATATCCTGTTGTAGAAAGCAGTGTCACTCAATCACAAAGTTCCAATCAATCTAACTATAACGGATGCTTTCACTATCAAGCAAACAGGCAGCCAGTCTGTCACACCACAGAAGCCCCGCAACGTCAAAGTAAGTTTGTGAAATTCCCAGCAGCCAGAATCTCGCTAGACTTCACTGGATACCTGAGTAGCCACAGGTGCTTGGAAGAATAGCTGGAATCAGGGCTGAAAAAACCTACGTTATTCAGAAAAAGTTTTAGGGCTGTTTGCGACTTGGTGTAAACAGAAAACAGCACACAAAATTTTGACCGACAAAAAACATCATATGCACAATATTCCATTTACCTCATCCCCTATAAATTACGGCAAAATTCAAAAATCTTAATCAACACATAAAATCAAATATGCTTCGTACCGCAATTTATACCGCACAACAAACAAAAACCCCTAAAACTTGGACTTGCAAGGGTTATATAAACCCCCAAAACCTGAGGTTTTTAAGCCAATCTTCCAGCCCTGGTTAAAATACACTCACACACATGCACACATTCTAGTCATCGCCCACCGCATGTAGATAGCGTGCACAGCCCGTACCTGATCCAGAATGTAATTGCGTTTCCTGCGCGACGCAAGCTCTAGCAGCTTGTTGAGACACTTGGTGGAGAGATCAATCAGAACGTCCCAACGACCGTGGTAGTTACGCTTGCGAGGAAGACCCATCACCTGACGAGCACAGCAAGTAACAACATGGATAAATACAGTAGAAAATCACAGCAAAAAATTGCAAAAACATGGGAAACTTAAGTAAAAATCACCAAAAAAAACCATGACATCAAATCACGGAGGCCATTATTAGTGCTTTATCACAAAAAGATCAGTTTATATTAAAAGTATCCTCGACATTTTCGACTGTAACTTGAAAATCAATCAACAGATTTTGATAATTTTTGGTACAAATATTCCTGACACAACTTGCCATCAAATAACTGTTTAGTTTCCCATGTCACCCAATGTATGCTTCTGCATTACCTAGGGAAAGCAGATCAAAAATTACCAAATTCTGATAACTGGTTTTCAAGTTACAGTCGAAAATGTTGGGAATACTTTTTTGAGACACAGTGTATAACCGGTTAATACCTGTGGACACTGGACAGGTAAACTATCGTGATGTATGAGTGACCAACCACAAAAGTAACTCAGCCTTCTATCCATTCAGGGTAATTGAATAGAGTACCAGACAGGTTTATCTAGCAGAGGGTAAGCTGGGGAAGGGAGTGCGTTCACCTGTGTTGGGTGGCGGTAACACTGAGATGGGCTGCCAATAAAAGTCAACAACCTTTTATATACTTAACATGTAATAAAACATAATATGTTTACTCTCTTCTATTGTATGAATTACCAACTACAGTAAATACAGCAAATATGCTTTTAATCCATCAATCATCTTGACTTACAGTGCATAAAAACAAAAGCACTGTCTGCTTTAGTTTAAATAATCTTGTGATCTACATGGATGTCCCCTGGCATTATCCCAATATTTTCTGTCTCTGACGGAAGATTATGGGCATTACATGGAAGGACCACGTGACTAACATGGAGGTGCTAAGCTGGACTGGGCAGCGAAGATTACAGGACATTGTAGCTGAGAGAGGACTTCGGATGGCAGGCCATATCATCAGGATGCCACCTGGACGACCAGCCAATCACGCCATGTCATGGACCCCTCGTGGTAGTGGCAGACGACAAAATCGTCCAACGAAAACTTGGCAGTATACATTTAAAGAAGACCTGGTGGACCGAGGAGTTGATTGGAACAGCGTCCGGGCTGTGGCTACAAACAGAAGCAGATGGCGAACTCTTGCTGCTCATGGTTCTGTCAAGGACCGGAGGATCTAAGTGCTTCCCCATACCTTGCCTTTTTGCACGCTAACAACATGCGAAATATAACTACTGGGTAGATAACGATCAAGGAACCAATTCAATATGATCCCAAACTATATCATCCAGATACACACCAGTGGCATGGCACTGAATTACAGTGGATAGGACCAGACAGACAAAGACTTATACCTTCATCTTATCAATGATGCTATTAGTGCCCAGAACATTGTAGACTTTCTCCGGATGCTCCGCTGTGTACTTTCCAATCCACGTCGTCTTTCCACAGCCGGGAAGCCCGCACATCATCACCATCTGCAACAGCCATTCCAAAAGGTAAAAAGTAAGTCCAGTACTTGCTATAGCACTTCTTACATGAGATGAAGTCGTGGCCAAAAGTGCTTTGATAATCTCAGAAGTGGCAGCTGATTGGCATGAGTTAATGATATCACAGCACATTATGTGGCCATCAATTGCCTGCCTAAGCGAACAATTGGACCTGTGGTTTGCAGCTAGCAGACATACCACTACCCCAATCAGCCACACTAAGCCTTCACCCCATAGCCTGTAAGTTACTACTCATTTCCCGTCCCATGGAGGGTAGGAGGCTAAGTTGGCCTGATCACACAGCAGATTAGCAACTTGCTCAAGGTTGCTTGCAAATGACGACAGTGAGAATCGAACCGCAACCTGAAAGTTACGAGTCAACACCAACCACTAGACCACTTGCACCTATACAGGCAGATAAGTGTGAACAACTTGCCCAGAGTTGTTACTTGGTAGTGCACCAGCTGGGAATTGAACCGTGGACCTTTCGGTTTCGTATCTAACGCCCTAACCGCTGAGCCACCAAGCCACCCAAACAGACCGTTCAAATATCTCAGCCAGATGGCAGTTGTGCTTTAGTCCTCACTGTGTATAAAAATTGCAAAAAATAACGAAGCAACCAAAACTAATTAGATTTATTTTATTTACCTTATCTATTTAAAACTTGGAAAAGCCAAGTAAAATGCCAAGCCTAATGGCACTCACAGGCATCATAGCAAAAACCATGCAAATACTAAATGACGAGTTGCATAAAAATAGATGGCAAAAACAAAACACCAGATGAAAGAAAAAGAAAACCACAAATACACATCAGGATTACGTGGCACTAAAAATTCACATACTGGGACAACTCCACACACTCCATGACTGCAGATTCCACAAACCTAACATAATAAAACTTATAACAGTGAAATACAGCCAAAAAAGTTGAAAAATACCAGAAAATATCAAAATAAATAAGAAAGAAACACAAAGCAAAACTTGACGGCTACCTCACACTCTTCTTTCTTGGTCGGAGGCAGATCACCTCGGATCCGATCTTCCACCGGGACATCGTTTATGAACACAAAGTCTTCCTTCACCGGGAAGTACGGAGTCTCCTGTCAGCAGAAACAGCAACAGACAACACTTAGCTGATCCATGGACAACAAAATGTGCTGTAGGCAAGAGCTTCTATCCCTATCTGGCAGGTGAAGCTTGGACGCATTCAAAAATAACGGGGAAAGTTTTGTTAAGAATGTATCCAAAATCGCTTATCACCAGACACACTATTTCTAGCTCAAAATGCACCATAAACCACTTTGCGGCCAAGCTCTGTCTGGACCCACTGGAGGAGCTTAAAGAAAGAGAGCGAAAGAGAGAAAAAGGGGAAGAAAAAAATGGAAAAAATCGTAAACAAAAAAGGGATAAAGGATAGAGAAAGAAAGTGGAGAAAAATGGGGTGGGAAAATAGTAGGAGGAGACAATGAACTCGGGCACATGGGAGTGCAGGCAAATATCTAATTTCGTGGGTAATGAAGATTTAAGCAAATTAGGCAAAGAATATTTTAAATGATTTGCTATGCAAGTTGGGCACTTTTTGTCTACAACATTCTAAATCTTTTGACATATCACACACCTTTCTACGGGTAACCATCACTGAGTTATCAACGATCAAACAGGTCCGGTTTTTTCGGTCCACCCTGTAGAAGATTTCGTAAAAGTATATGTTTATGTGTGCATACCATTTGTCCAAAATTGCACTCAAAAGAGCAGTTCTTAGTCAGGATGTGTGGAAACAGCGGCTGATCACCGAGGTCCGACGATGGGATCTCAAAGCACTTGCCGAGATCTTCATCGTTTTTGGCAAAAGATATCACCACAGGATCACTTGTAAAATCCTACAAACCCAAATACAGAGTAATACAGGATGTTTACCAATTAAGCCTAACAAATTACCAGGACACAGTTACCAAACTACCAGTACAGCTTGATTAGTATTATACCTAATTACTTATTTACGAGCAAGAGCATCTAGTGCCAAGTGCATACTAGCTGCCATAATTCAGTCTGTCCATCTGTTAAAACTCAGCACTGATAAAAGCAAAGACAATATACAGACTAGCCTACGGGTTTTCACCGTACGACAGTGTAGAGTCTAGACAGTCTTTTGTGACCAAACATTGCATCACTCAAATGACAGCATCAAAAAACAGGTACCCACTAAAAATTATCATGTTATTATAAACCAACATGCGAATCATTTCAGAAAAACTCTGACATCATAACAAGCACTGCTGACGAGCTTTTTTATATCACTGTTGCAGAATGTATGAACATAAGTAACTAAGTCGATTTATAGGGTCACTAATGGCACAATGTTATTAAAAAGCCCAATGAACCTGACATGCAAGTGGTAAGGCAGGGTACTAAAATGGCCAAAAGCTGAGTTACAGAAAGTTTTGAGAATGAAATGGCAACAAAAGCAGCACATGGATTGGAACAAAGCACACTCATGATGTCCAAAGAAAACATTTTAAATGACGAGAGCAGTTACTGCACAACTGCAAACACTAAAACATGTGAAGACATAGGGGTCCGAACAGACGACATAGCGAGAGTCAGGCAAAACTCACCACGAATGCGGTAACGACATCATCATGAGTGAACGGCAGTCCATAGTCATTAAACTTACAGTCCACCGAGGATTTTCCAGTTCCACCGTAGCCATAAGACAGCTTCTCCTCACCTGTAGACAATCACACCATCGTCAGCATTATAATCCATGCACAGCATTTTCAGTGACCCAACCCACCAAAAACAAACTGCCCTCAACTGCAATTCAATGTTAGTTCCCATGCCACTAATAATCACCAGTATCGGTCACCAGTATCCTTAAAACTCGCGTCAACCAAGCATACAGAACTGACATCTAGCACTGCTTGGCCACAATAACACAATAAACCAACAAAACTATGGTAGCAGATTTTCAAACCTTCTTTGACTACCTATACCTTTTTTGGTACCCACATACTAGCAAGCTTCTTAACAGCTGCGCAATAATAATTTCATACGTCTGTAACAGCATTACCATGACATCTAAAATTATCATTTACTAAGTTTTGTGTTATGTGCAAGTTGTAGTAGTATTTTTTCCAAGTTGTAAACTGAAGGAAGATTAGTATGATGCCTTACTATGTTTATGCATCGAGCTGTGTGTCTATTCAGTTTAGAGTATTTTGCTGCACCAACCCAAAGAAAGATGGCCAGGCTGAGTTGATGAAGTCACATGACTTAATTACACAACGAAAAGGCTGAAAAAACCTGCTGATGATCAGTTAATCACATATCCAAATTCTAACCGGATCTGGCACAAAGTAACTTCATTCCACAATACCAATGCAATACCAGTATGCCAAATCATAGAACAAGCAACAGAAATACTAGTTAGAGTTGTGTGAAGGAATATAAAGTCATATCATCATCATCATCATAATAAACTTCAACAGAACAAATATCAAAATAATTGCTATTACTACACTGTCTTACCGAGACACATGGAACTGGTTGCTACAGAGAATCCAACACGAACAACGTGTTTATTCTGCTCTTCTGGGGGAAGATGGTCCACCCTCAGATGCTCGCCAACCTGTAACATCGCAAAATATCCTGCATACCAAATCTTGCACAGTTTATATTAGGGCTGTGTCAAATAGTAGATTTTACTATTGGGCCGAATAAGAATAATTTATGATATTACTGGGCCGAATACGAATACTTGACGCAAGTTCTAACACACTGCACAACGTCCTGGTTTCCCCGAGGTGCGGTAAAAAAATTTCCAAATCAAACAGCAAACAGTTGAAAAAATTCCAAACCAGACATTTTGTAATTTGTATTCATGCTAAATGAATGACACCAACAAAGATTACTGACACTAACAAAACGTGACAGAAAGTCACAACGGACTCATGACAGCAAGCAAACTAAACGGTTAAGAAAATGCCACAAATCAACACGAGTAGGCATTATGCTACCAAGACAGCAACTGTCTAACGATGAATACAGAAACAATGAGCAGCAACGGCAAAGTGAGTGAGTGAGTGAGTGTGTAGGGTTTAACGTCCCATCGATGGCGAAGAGCTTACTATTCGTATTCGGCCTGTTTTTGGCATCACTATTCGGCCAAATACGAATACACTATACAACCTACTATTCAGACCAAATAGAATATGAATAGAATATTTGTTACAACTTTAGTTTAGACATCAATAACACTTTATATGCTGTGTCTGACCAGTATGCTACCTAGTAAAATTCATTGTTGTCAACAACCAAACTGCAACTTCTGCATTTCACAAGGTAATGTAGTAACAGTGGTGAGGTGGCCAAAACTACAGTCATGTATGTCAAGTTTCTTCAATGATGCTGCATGGCAAAAGTTATTAAAATTGGCCAATGTTTCACTGAAATATTCAAAAATGTGCCACACAAAAATGGTGTATATTAATACCACTACTTTTTTGTCCAAAATGGGAAGCAGAATGCCAGTGTTACATTGGAGACTCCACTGGCATCAAAAATGTGTTCTAGGACAATTGAAACCTCGTGGAATTCCTCATCTCTTATGAGCATAGTCCCGCCCTTCCATACAAGCACCGGCCTAAGAAGCTTGCCATGGCAACAACAACAACATATCAATACGATACAATGATTTTTTTCCTGAGGGAGATCTTCAGCAAACCATAATGTAGTCCAGATTAACCCCAAAACGGACAGTTCTAACAGATAACTGTACCGCAAGTCTCACCCGATCTGGAGTGTTCAAAAGAATAAGTGGGAAAACAGGAAAATAACACATTTAAATAATAACACAACAAGTCCATGTTTTGTTGTTTAACCTAAAAACCCACAACCAATAAAATCCTCCAAATTGGGTTCTTAAAACACCAAGCCTTTGGTCTTCTAACCTTGACTTGGAAGCAGATTTTGCCCTGCTTAACTCCGTAGGTACTTCTCGCTCCAGTCCACATGAAAGCAAAGCCGGCGAACGTCATCGGTGTAGCTTTGTAGCCGGTCTCATCTACTGTCAGACTCAAGTCGCAGTTGTCTGCAATATTTCACAAAATGACCCTAATACATACACGTTTGATGCCATCAACTTATTGATAAATTACAACATATCTCACAACACATTCTATCCCAGTGTCAATGTCAATATAAGTGCAATACTTTGAAGTTGAGAAATGATAAAAGGTCAAAAATCACATAACAGAGCTGTGGAGCAGCACCAACAGTATGCTAACAGACACAGGTAAACATGCCCTGCTTTAAATCCAGGTAAGCAGACCGATATTCAATTTACCTACCCTATACATGGTGTTTATAAAAAGGTGCCCTTTTTCTTTCTTTCATAATTCAGTCAAATGATGATCAATTTACACAACATTTTTACCAGATGTAGCTAAAGAAATACTAATTTAAAACATTTGCACATAATATGGCTGTTAGTTAAATATTCTTTGCTAGTCGTGATGTAATGCTGACATCATAATGCATCACGAGTACCACTGGCTTGTCTCAACTGGTTCTGTCATTTGCTACCCTGCTTCGATGGAGAACTTTATCTTGTTCACTGATGAAAAATGTTCGTCATATCAGCACTAAGCAACATGGGGGTATAAAATCAGGCGTCTCGCAATCCAAAAACTTAACCATCTCACAAGCGATGCTTGCTGGTGCACTGTCTCGCTCGAAGATGCAAAAGTTAAGATATTTCCACAAGTGTGTGAAAGTGATCGTTTTGGGCACTTTTGTGGCTACAATGGTAAAACTTCAACAGTTAGTCATCAGTGAACCAGATAAAGTTCGCCATCAACACAGGGCAGCTATTCAGCGAGTCTGTCAGCACCGTTTGTGACAAGCCAGTTTGTACTCGTGGCACACTATGACGTCAGCATTACATCACGACTAGCAAAGAATATTTAATGATAAGCAACATTTTTTCCAAATACTTTTAATTAGCATTTCTTCAGCTACATCTTGTAAAAATTTCTGTAAATCGATCATCATATAACTGAATTATGAAAGAAAGAAAAAGGGCGCCTTTTTATGGAACACGGTGTAGATATAAAAGGCTGAGCTGACCTTAGTGTTGGTTATATACCAAGATGGTTAACATGTCTGCAAACAGTCACCCTTTCACCTGACCAGGAGTTAAACAGATGACCTCTAGCATCCTAACCAATACAACACCAAGCCTTGAAGCATTTGTGTTGTAGTGAAAAGATCCCAAGACAGGTAGAATGTTCTGAAATTTCATACCAAAAAACTAAAATGCTACAATAGCCAGACTAACCAATACTGGCAAACAGCACAGTATGCTAAGATGTAATAAGTTAAAAATAAGAGCAAAATTAATATTTAACAACAAGACACCTATATGCATGATCAGGCAATCAACGTGAGTGACTGTTCGGAATGCAAACAATGGAATAAGTATCGATTAAACTACACCGTCTGGAGTAAAACAAGGTCATTTGAGTCACTTATCCCAATCCACATCACGACCAAACATAAGTAACAATACACTTTAAATACTCATACGTACATCTATCGATCTGGACAACAGTCGAAGCCAACCAATCTTCACTCTCTTCTGGCTCAACTTTCTCCGGAGATCTACACAGTAAAATCACATGCTACAACCGCTTGGAGAGCGCAAACCCCGGCCAAACATGAAGCTAACAAGGTTAACCAAAAGGTGTGTTCGATAATAATAATAATAATAACAATAGTTGTTGAGCTCTTCGTGGAAACCCCTATATGCGAGTTACGGACATCACCTTTCAAATGGGATCAGACAGTGTTACCTGCCACCCAACACGAGTGAATGCGCCCCACTTAACCCGAGCCAACTGGACCAGTGCTCAATTTACCTACCCCAGAGAGACAAAAGGCTGAGTTGACTTCAGTGGAAAGCTGAGTTGACCACAAGCCAGATGTGAGAACTCTACTAAATCTAATCAACTGCTACGAAGCCATCAAAAAGTACCATCGTAATCCATTCATTCGCAACTGTTTTGAGTAACACTGCAAAACAAACAGACACAAGTCACATAATCTTCCTTCTCATTTCTGAATCCCAGTGACACAGATCACCATAAATTCAAATCAATGTCAAACCTGCAAAAACTCTCACCAAAAATCTACACACACACACCTCCCAAGTAATCTGGTCACCAAACACAAGAGACAGAGGTAAGACAATCGATGGATGTATAGAGCATTTCGCAACCAACAGCTTAACTAAGTTACCCTGATTAGATAATGACAAGACATATACGTACGGCATATGGCATTCAAAGTGACAACTCAGCCTTTCATCCCTCCGGGTAAGTAAATTGAGTACCAGCATGTCTGGCAGGTTAAGTCAGGTGCGATCACATTGGGTGGAGGATAACACTATGCGATCCCATATCTGCAGCTCAAGAAGAAGAAAATTTCGCATAGGCACTAGGCAGCGAAGCTGAACTAGGCCCGTTGCATGGGAGCTCATCCCCTTGACGGCACTTTGAACCGGCGAGGGCGAAGCCCGATTAAGCTAGCATACAGCTCAGGTCGGCCGGATGGCCGGCTCAAATTAACAGCCAGCGCCTTTAACCGACTGGATCGGTATACCTGCAGTCCTGGCCACAGGGCCTACTGTTGGGCAGAACTCGCTGTTTCTTCCCTAGCGATGGCCTTGACCATCTGCATCTGACCATCTTGATATATGCAGCTCAGAGAGGGATTAAAATTAAGCACTACAGACAACCTTTAATCTTCAATTGTTACACTGGGTGGCTAACAACAAGACCAAAATGCATGACAAATTTTTCAGTATACTCACAAGTCTTGTGAGAAAAAACTCAGACTACCTTGAGATACGTCGACGTTCACGTGACCTTGACCTTGATCGACGATGACTGCGTTCGTTCGACCTTGACCTACTTCGACGTCTCCTTGGGGATCGAGAACGCGACCTGTGCGACCTGCACGCCCATCATAACGTACACTCACATATAGTATCCTTCCATGACCTTATTTTAAACAAGATTCTTTATGTGTAAGATACCAGGTATGTTCAAATATCTGTTAGACATATTATATTCATTCTGTGAGTCATCTAAAGCAGTACTAGCTTCAAGTTCAAAATACTGTCAATCATACAGAAAACGAGCAAAGATGTCAACAGTAAGAGAAAATAACCACATTAACCCAACACTATACAATCCAGTTCCAATAACCCAACAACTGTGATCTTGTGGGATAAACATTCTAAATGGGCTCTTTGTCATGCTTCACCTACAGCCATTTCTGACTTATCACTGGTGAATTTAAATAAACTTAAATCTGCTTTGCACAGTTGTGCTTTCCCATTATCAAGACTTTCATGCATATGCAATTCCTCCCTGTTAAAGTGAATAAATTAACACACATTATACACCATATAATAAATAAATTAATAAATAATAAATAACTAATAGACATGATTGATAAATGCCGTTTTAAAAAAGTCGTCACAAACTGTTACAGAAATAAATTACGTTTATCATATGCAGGTATTATAGCAAGGCAGACCTGCGACGTTCATCACTTGGTGATCGTGATCTTTTGCGCCGCTCTCTGCGCTCCGAAACTTCTGCTTATTCCAACAAATACACACAAACATACCAGTACTGCACAACAGTAACTGCAACTGATGCCATTACTCCACATTTTCATTTTCACTACTTTTCACAAGTAATCCAGGTCAAGCTGAGTTATGTTAAAGGTAGACACTACATGTTTGCTGGAGACATCGCTGAGACACTCAGGCACATACCCAAGAAGACAACAAGGCAAACTCACCAAAAACACACTCCAAACTTCTCCACTAATGAAATGTTTAAACGTTAACTGTAGTTATGTTTTTGAGATTCTCAAACCTACAAATCGATCAATTTAATTTTTGGGCACTATCAGGTGCCGAGAATGATGAGAGTATTCACAATGGAAACAGTAATGGTAACCAACAATGTTTATGATGCTGTCATCACGGCACTGCCAATGCAAGAGTTCAGCTGATTCACCTGAAGAATATAGCATGTGTCTGTCTGTACTAGTGCGACGAACACGTTAGAGGTTAATCCTGATCTTATGCATAATATAAATTCATGTTTTACTTACTACACTTAGTTACCTACATGAGCGGCGAGCACTGAGCAACCGTGAACCTCTAGACCAAGTCGACTGACTTGAGCCACAAGTCCACCTACAGCTATAACATCGTACTGTAAGCTCAGAACAGAAAAAGACTCAAACTTGTATCAACTTACCACTGTCCTCACTGTCCGCCTTCTTTGCTTCTACGTCCATCTTCGTCGACTCAGACTTCTCACCGTTCTCAGCACAAGTCACCGAAACGATCTCTACATCCGTTGACTCCGTCGATTCTGTTGCCTTTACCTCCGAATCCTTGATAACTTCCACCTCAGGCTTCATCTCAATGTCCTCTGGTGCAGCATCTTTTGCCTGTGGAGATGCCGCCTTCTCCTCCGCAACTTCAATCACAGGCGCAGCTGTCGGCTTCTCAGGCAAAGACTGGGCAGCAGGTTCTACCGGCGACTTGGCTGGGGAGGTTGCTTGCGACTCCTGAACAGGCGGTTTTACTGGTGACTTCACAGGCGAGGCTACATGAGGCTCCGATGGTTCTGCTGTTTCCATAGCCACATCCTCAGTTGGTTTTGGAGGTTCATCAGACTTAGCAGGCTCCGCAGCAACATCTGGCTTAGGTGGAGTGGAGACAGCCTTGGGAGGTGTGGAGACAACCTTGGAAGGAGTGGTGACAACCTTTGTGGGAGTGGTGACAATCACTGGAGCTGACTGCTGCACCGGAGATGACTTCACTGGGCTCGGTGGTAAAGCCGTTGGCTGCGGGGACTGGACAACTGGCTCGGGAGCCTTGGCAGCAGGCTCTGGGGTCTCATGTGATGGCTTAGGTGGTGACTGCATCAACGGGAATGCAGCTGCAGGTGCTGACTGTGCCGGTGGGGAAGATACAGCTGGTTTGGCTGGAACTGCAACTGGTGACGCCTAAAAATTAACAACAGTGACAATACACTTCACAATGTCACTGTCTGTATAACAGACATACACTATACATCTCTTTACAGAAAAAAACATGATCTAACAACATACAAATCCCAGATCCACAACAAAATCCTCATCTTCCCCAAAACTGCAAAGATTAATTATTGCCTAACACGCTGGAATATATTCCCTATATTCGTGACCGAATTACCTTTTTCAACTACCGTACTTATACATTGTAAAATGCCAGTCTATGCAGAAAATGATGGGAAAATGTTCATGTTCCACTTCCTATGGATAGATAAAGATGATGACATGAAAGCACAAAGTATGTGGCACTGACTAATAGTGGGTGGCAGAGGCAGAAGCATAAAAATAAATGCATATTTTTATTAAACAAGACGTAAGAGTACCTGTTGAATAGGTGAAGCTATCTTTGGAGCTGGTGGCTCTGTTGATTCTGTGACTGGTGACTCCACATCCTCCGCAGCTGCAGTCAGTTGGTCAGCATCCGTTGCAATTTTTGCGCACGATGTCGATTCACTCACCGATGTCGATTCACTCACCGATTCATTCATCGATGTGTCCTCCACATCAGTCGACTGTTCTGGCTCTGCATCACATACAATCACAAGTAATCTTGCAGTATTAGACTACAAAATTCATCAGCTAGCAAAAAGTAAACTACTGCCATTGCCACATAAGTGACGGTATGACTAATTACCGCAACGGACTGCAACGAACAGACCGCAACGGGCCCGTTGCGGTAATTAGTCGTGACCATGTACATCCAGGTTGCTAATTGCTTGAGGCCTATTTCAAAATTGTTATGTCAGTCATCATGTCAGAAATTGAGCGCTGCATTAGGTCTAATCCGATTGCTAATAGCTCTCTTTCAATCAATCAGCGTAGGCCTGGCGTCATAACTCGTAACGGTCATTCGACAGCATCCATTCACCACACTTGTCCAGGCATGTAATGATCGATAATTGTTGTAAAACGATCAGATCCTGTAGCTGTATAACCACCCAGATATCAGTTGAATGCTAAAACGATGCCTAAGCGCGTACGATTTCCGTGTAATGTCTGCGAGAAGGCCCGCGGCGTTAACACGATCCGTTGCGGTCTAGCTAGTATGCCTAGTGAATTTAATTAGGCCTGGGCATAATTAGATTCGACTGACTGACTGTAGGATTTTATTAACATTTTGTTAAATTTTTATTTGTGTTGGCAAAGAGCAACAACAGACAACATTTATGTTAGGCTACATTTGTTCATTTACGGTCCGTTGTGGCTTCGTTGCGGTAATTAGTCATACCCCATAAATGATACAGTAATTCTGTGAGTGTTCCAATACCAGTCACTTCCCGACAGGTCCTTAAAAAACGAGTACTTACCAGTATCGTCTCCGGATGCGTCCTGTAATGCCTTCTCTAAGCGCTTCACCAACTGCGGCTTATTGCCTTTTGTATCAAGACCTCTTTTCTTCAGCTCCTCGCGCAGCTCCGTCACCTTCAACTTGGCCGGGGTGATCTCAGACATAGTTTGCAGTGCAAAACGTCTTCGAAACGACGCTAAATCACACGGTGCAATGTGCCAAAGAAAAGTTATCGCTTCGCTTAACTAGAAATATAATATTGCCAACGGTAGCATCAATAAATACCGACAATACTACGTCAACACTCAAGAACTCAAAATGGCGGCAATAAAGCATGGACGCCATAGAAATTTAACGAGCAGCTACATACTTAGGAATAAATAAGTAACGAAAGTAAAGCCAAGTTACGATTTGCCGCACGAAAACAACAGTCTGCGGTTGAGTGTTGACGTAAGTCGTAGGGGATGATATACCTTGTAATTTTGCCCATCAATTATTTTGTTTCAAGTGTTATAATTTGGCCATTTTCAAGTGCTGACGGTTTTTGGCCGACCGTTATAGGTCGAGTTTCTGGTGCTATGTATCGTCTATCGTCTGTCGTCTGTGGACTGTCTGTAACAAACGTTGTGGCTAAATGGTAGGTCTTACCACAAAAAACTTGTTAAAATTAATTAGCTCGATGTCACAGTTTTTCGCGTGCGAATTGTCAGCAAGGAGAACATTTTAAAATCTGGAGTTGAACAGAAATGGCGTAAGAAAAATGTGCGTTTTTCAACCAATAAGTGGCCGTACCGGTATTTCAGAAACGGTGAAAGATAGAGCCTAGATTGTTATTGATCTCTAATAGAACGTCACTATAAGCCCTCTCAAATAGCACGAAAATCATCGATTTTGTATGACCTTCAAGGGTCATTACGCGCATTACTACCATTGTGGCTAAACAGAAGCGTCTATCCCCCTTGGACACACAATACGCAAGCCCCCCCCATTCACACTCTAATGTTAACCCTCCCCTCCCTCTTAACGTCGATTCAAACCTCTCCCACGTCAAGCTCAAGTGCTGCATTACCTAATGACGAATGAAGGTATCTTCACTCATCGGTGTCCGAACAATTTTTCAAGGTTGAGATCAAGGTTGTATAGTGTCCAACGGTGTAGGAAATAAATGAGAAAAATATTTTCTTCCACGGTGTATTAGAAAGCGCCGGAAGATCCCCTATAGTGATGTGGTCCGAGACAGAGCTCGGCCGAAGATAAATCCTGTGAATTTTTAGCATCACAGAACACTTCTGATCAAGTTCTGGTGGAACGATGTTTGCCCCCCTAAAGTTCTAAAGTTGCCCCTTTGAGAAAAGTAATTACGCTTAAAGCGTAGTCCTCGATGTACGTACGTAGACGCCCCTATGGCTAAACAGTAGGCCTACACTGTACGTCGTTGGTTGGGTTGGCGATGGTACTATTTGATAGGGCGATGACAAGTTTCTACAGGCTGTGAAGTCTCTATATATCTGCAGCGTTTTAAATGCAAAGTTACTTCAGTGTACATCTGCAGCCATCACCTACATGTAGGCCTACGTGAGCCGACTATTTTGTCAAATGTTAGGACGTGTAAAACAAAGCACAAAACATTTGTAAAATATTTGTGGGAATTAACGTTAACTTAGCGATAGGCTATAGACTACAATAAGATCATGCGCACGGCTTAAACGATAAAATTTGCGTAATTGTCATTACCAGAACTGTTAATTACGTTCTGTCGCCGCATTAAGCTTACTGATCAGCGATCGCTAAACGGCGTGCAGAAAAGTCTAATTGTTGCCTCCGGGTGCGTTCATTAATATCAAAAGTAAACAGCGCCACGTCGCCCTGGACACAATGTCATCACTTCTCGACTGCTGAAGAGGATCGCGCGCGGCCAAAGATGTGCTGGAACATAAAATGTCAATCCGCCGTTCATAGGCGTTTTCGTAAATTCTTACGTACGTTAGCTCAGAGAATCGACCCGTTCGTAAATTGTAACCCTTAAATATTTTTGCGTCGAAAATTTTTTTCAAAGCTACCAAACGTGAGCCTGCAAAAGATTATTTTGAAAAAAAATTAGGAGCAATACCGTATTAAACCTTCGAGCACGAGCGCCGATAATGTACTTTGTCAGAAATGTGCAGCTTTTTTAGACTTGTGTGTCGAAAAATTGAAACTTTTTGCCGCCTTGCGCAACTTTGTAACTCTGGTCCCTCACTGCCGCCGATGGCTAAACAGCGGTATCGCTGCGGATTGTAGTCCGCGTATGGAGTCAGTCCGCTGTCCACGCGTTTCTGGGTGGCTTTTTACGGCTGAGCAACCGTGCAGATGTCGAGATGAAAATTAAGTCGAGTCCCGCGGAGACGCTGAATTGGTCGCCGTCGTTATGGGCAAACATTTCATCCTGTCCGGCGACTTCTGTTCTGTCCCAGGCAGTGCGTAGAATGCTTCATTCATGTAGGCCTATACTGTTTTTGTACGGCTTCTGTTAAAGCCGGCGACACACATCACGTCGGGCCGTGTGTCACTGGCTTAGGTAAGCGGTCGTTACAAGCAGTACTAACTGTCTCGTACTTACGATATCGTACGAGTGCTTTATGGGGTGTTTACACGATCCAGCAAACGTCCAGCAAACTTCCAGCAAATGTATTCAAAATACACGAAAATGCTGGACGTTTGCTGGATCGTGTAAACACCCTATAAAATGTACTTTTAGGCAGAATAGCTGTTGCAGTTCAAAGCGATTTCGCCTATTCTTACACGTTTCTCTGTCTGTCTGTCTACCTGTCGTCTGTTACATTCCTGCATCCCCATTAAAACGTTTCACGGATTTGGCAAATACTTTTTTCTTTTTTGACAAATTATACTTTGGTCCTTGTCGAGTTTCCGACTATCCAGTATTTCCTTAATCCGTGTGCAGTGCGGGGCGCATGCATGCTGGTGTCAGTGGCGTTTCTGTGTATAGGCCTACACACGGACAGTCTGAACAATATCTCCAATGTAATACAGAAAATATATACGATATGCATAAAGTGTTTAAGAAACTGGCAATAGATCAGCCGCCAGAATGCAAACAAACGAAAAGATTCAAATTTTACAGACTTACCACCGACGTTGATTTTGAACGGCTCCAATGGCCATTGGTCAGTATATTTTGCGTTTGCCGATATTTCGTGCGCGCAAAGGCGTGTACAACGCGACATAAAAGACCTGAATAAAGTGAACTCAGTTCTGTTCATTTGCATCTAAAGATTTCAGTTCTGTTTAGTTTTGTCGATTTGTACACTCTTTAGAAGAGTACAGATGAAGTCGACAGAACATGATTGAGCGGAATTCACAGTTTAGCTGCATGCGCTACACGTCTATTTTAGGCCTATTTCAGTTCATTTTGCGGCGAAGTGTACAGGGCGAGTTCAGTCAGCGACTTTTTTTCGCCCAAATCTGGAGTTAAAATCGTGTGCAAGTTTCTCCCATTTTTGGGCTTAAGTTCCCCCATTTTCAGGCTCAACCCCCCTTACCTTTCGGGCTACTTTGTTAAGGCTGGTGTTAATTACCCAGTGAAAAATAGGGGGAAAGCTTTGATAAGGGTGCACCCTTTGATAAGCTTTGATAAGGGTGCAGATTGTTCGGCGAAAAATGGGCGGCGAAGTTTTGATCTACAATCGTAACAAAAATTTCCTGCCTATTTTTCACTGGGCGCAATGTGCACCCACCAGGTAGGAATATAAAGTCACTGAGACTGAGTTCAGTTTAGATCGTTCGCTTTGTACGCTTCTTAAATGCGATGCAAATCGCTGGGTGTCAATGACGGTTTTGTGCCACAACTCACAACGACTGCAGGCCGTATAATCGCCACACTTCCTGGCGCCGACAAAAAGTTCGACACGTACGCGGCTGATTTGCATAGTATGGGTAAGCGGGCACCTAGTACGGTAGGTGACGCTACCATCGCTCGATCGCTCAGTCATAGCCTGCATTAGCACCTTGACTGTTATCCGCGAAACGCGCGCTGCATGGCGGGTAATTTACGGCGTCACGTGACTAGTTTTGACCGGTGCTTTTATGACGTCATGCGGAGCTGACACCAGATTGGCGAACGGCGATGACGTCGGCGATAAGGCTAATTTGTGTCAGCGCGCAAAGATGATTTATTTTCTGCCCCGATTCGTGCAACCAGGACAAATTACCACTATCCATAACTTGTACTTAAGACAAGGCAGCGAGGACAGTTAGTCCATGCACTTGCTTCTTTCATTTCCCTCTATCTTCCCCAATCTTTGGGGTTTAAGCTTAATCCTTATGTTTTTTTATGTGCTTTTGTGTGAATTTCAATCCAGCATTTATCCCGGCCACGTTTCTTTCGTAGCTTAAACTCCAGAAGAATGAGCTCATTACGCTTACTTACTTCATGTATGCCAGTATGACGCTTGGAAATATCCCTGACCATGTGCGTATTCAGGGTGCTTACGCCTTTCCCTTTGAAATTGGCTTATTTTCTTAGACCGAGGTCTTCCTGTTTCCGCTAGAAGACATGGGCGACAAGCACTCTCCACACCTAGCGGTTGCAAGCAACAGACCTCGGCTTTCTTCCCCTTTCAGCGGACATCCATGGGCTACATATTAGATTTTGCATGTACATGTAGATCTGTTGTAGCTCTACCGTATTTCATTTCATTTAATTTTATTTAATTTTATTTCATTTTTGTCTTATGGAATTTGTACCGATTCTGCTATGTTATGTTCTGTCTCGCAATGACGTTTGACCTTTGTTTAATAAAAGATTACTTACTTACTTACTTACTCACATTAACAAAAAGAAACAAACTAACCATATAAAGATGAGAGTAACGGAGTATGCAAAGTTAAACTATTTCTGCTATAGGCCTACAGATAGGCCTACACCGCTTTTCGCATTTCTATAAACACACTGCTACTCCTGACAAATTTCTTGCCCACCCCATAAATCTAAGAAAGCTAGAAGGCTAATAGCGATCGGCGTTAAAGACGGGCATGTGTTAGAGATCTGCCGGACTATTGGGACTAACCGGTGCAGTTACGTTAGACGACTGAGAAAGCAGAAGATGATGGACTGGATGTGCGCAAGGTCGTGGCTGGCGAGAAAAGCGTCGCTAACTGACCGCTAGATCGTGACGTTGAGTCGGTGATTAATCGGTTGTTTGCTCACAGATAATGTCGCACTGCAGCAGCCTCCACATCTCTGCCTGCAGATGACGTCACAAGGTGATGCAGCTGAATACGTGGGACCCACCTCGTCACTTTGCTTCAGTCTGCCTCGGCTAATGACAATCATGATGCTAGACTGATCATGCCACGTTCTTTTGTATTAAGCGTGGTTTCATCCATGCAAAGTGACGAATTGACGCAACGCAACGCGTAGTCACGTGGCAGTGCGGTATAGAAAGATATCGTAAAGTTTCTGACATGCACGCGATTAAGGGCCTGACGAAGAAGAGAAAGTTCTGGCAATCGCTGATAAAGTCAAAATTTTGTGGTGCAACGTCCTATTTTAACTGGTCTTTATTTTTAAAAATGTTCATTTACATAACATAGGCCTATGACGGTAGAAGAACAAACAAGAACAAAAAACTAAATCTTAACTGAATTTGACAAAAATTTATTAACACTAACTAACAGCAAGGTCTCATAACGTGCAAAATGTTTTGTCTTACTTCGTTTCTCAATCATGACACTATGGATACCAGTATAGATCGAACTGATCGTCATCGGGGCCAAAACAGTCTTGACAAACTTTGACGGTATCCGCGACATTTGTATCAAAATATGAAGCATCGGTTGATAATAAAATCTAGTCGGCATAATCGCAGCTCACACAGGTATGATTCAGCGGTATATTCCTCGACAACTGCAGGCACTGGAATTCTCTGTCTGTTCGCAGTGTTTATTTTGCTAGCAAATGAAGACGGATAGCCCATAGACAGAGAGTGAAGCGCGACCGAAACCGGAAGTGAAAGCCAACAGACCACGTGACCACGGATATCTCGATGGGACGAGTCCGGCGTCTTAACCATTTAGCCAAATAACAATTTTCAGTCACGTACATGTACTCGGAGTCAGGCCCGTCTTTGGGGGGATTGGCACGTTGGCACTGTGCCAAGAACCCCGCGCCCCAAAGGCGCCCCGCACTATGGCAGTGATCGCCGCATCTGATGTTGGATCGATGATCAGTCTAAACAATTTTCATCGCCTTAGGGATGAATTATCAGGCTTGCCCTGGATATGGATATCCATGGATATATCCATGGATATTATGCTGGCACATCTGCTAATTAAGTTGACTACTTGCATGTTTTATCTCTCTATAAAATTTCCCTATTTGTTGTTCTTACGCTTTATTATCTCGTTTATTTATGTTATTTAGTCAAATGATTATTCACGCCATTATTTAGTTTGCTTAAATTAGTTTATTAGCACTATAGCAGCAACATATCTTAACGCAATGAATCAAAGTAAATGGAGTTTGCGCCTTAAACATCTCGAGCAGCGGCTTCAACTGGACAAATTTCCGACGGAAGAGATGGGTGCTCAGATTTCAACTTTGTCTCTAAATTTAGCCCACCCATAATGGAATTTTTTAGACCCGCATTTTGCATTTTTGGATGAACATTTTTCGGCCGGAATCAGACTTTGCGAAAACTTTTCGACAATCTAAAATTTAAAGGGGGAGGGGAGAATTGCCCTCGTCTGCCCCCTCACCCGCTACGACGACACTGTGGTATATTGGTTAGATGGCCGCAGATTTTTTTTTACAATTTTCCGGCGACCCAAAATTTAAGGAAGTGGCATTTCCATTTTCTGCTCTTCCTCTCGACGACGCCACTGACCTCGTGCTATATTAGTTGGATGGCTGCCATGGAATGGAAACTGGGCGGTGAGTTACATGTCGCGATAACCAGCGGTCAACAGCTGACGTGTTTGCGTTCGGTATTAGCCGTACCGCGAGGACCACACACGAAGTCCGCTGTGCCGTGAATGTGACGTCCTCCCTCCTCGCACGTGTCTAACGGCGACCGGCAGATTAGTGGAGTCGCTCGACAGATCGACATTTGAATCACAATAGCAACGCGACGGCAAGACAGGCGCTTGCGTAAATCGCCAGCCTGCAAGGCATTTAGACAAACCCCCAATCAAGGCTACCATTGGCGTTGCGAGTTAAAACTGTGGGGGGGGGGGTAGAACAGAGATTTGCAATTTTCCGCCAAACAGCTGCAGACAGAACATAATATATATATATATATATATATATACAACTTTATTCGTCATTCAATGACAGCAAAGAAAAAAAACAAAAACAAACAACAACAAGCAAGAAACGGAAACTAGGCTAAATATATGTGATATTAGAAG
>Ga0209367_1000884_pt1 | contig 33992 bp, 20 predicted proteins | sample WorMetLIZISLAND2_FD_187412 | JGI IMG/M metagenome (GOLD analysis project Ga0209367, IMG submission 187412) | Marine gutless worms symbiont microbial communities from Max Planck institute for Marine Microbiology, Germany - Olavius geniculatus... ... | reverse complement strand
ACCAGTTTACAACTGTGTGTAAGGACGATGTGATGATATCAGTCCTCTAAAACAGCAAAAATCATTTGGGTAACCTTAGATGGGGCTAAGCATATGGCGTCCTTACAAGCTGACTTTAGTTGGTAATTACTAAAATAGTCTAAAGCCTTCTTTATTTGATGTTATTTGTCGTATTAGGCCTACTTGCCCAATGTTTACTGATTAGCGTAGCAGCCGAAAATGTTTCTGTTAGCCAATAGCTTAGCTAATGGTAGGCCTAACAAGGAAGCGAAAATATGACCCCGTGCAGACACATTATTCAGCTAACCGTGCACTCATAGGTCTATGCATACAAACTGTCTAACTGCACAGCACAGCCCTAACCCTGACATTAGACACTTTAAAGCTGAAAGATGCTGTAGCAGCTACTGTGCCATGAAAAACATTTACATCAGTCTAGGATTTTTATGCCTTATTGCTTGAGTTATGACCGCGTGTAGAATGCACAGACGGATGGCCGGATAATAAACTGATGAGGCATTGTTGATGTCTAATAAGAACGTGAACTTATCCGTGCGCTTTTCATTTATAGGCCCTAACTGCATGTATGAATGATCCGGCTGTCGTCTTGGCCCTACATTTGCTGTTAGTGCACTCAATTTTAGCCTGAGTAGCCTATTATGGCAATGACCGTCTGATGCAGCAGGCCTATAGTATTTTGGTCCAAAGTGAAAGCAGCTATATGAGATCACCTATGGGAAAAAATTAACAATTCTTTAAACTGGTGGTATGGGTCCACGACGTAATCACGCCATTCAAACTTGGTGACGATCGGTTCAGGGGTTTTGGGTTGGCTGAGGGTCAAACTTTGCCTTTTCCCGTAGACTTTGAAGGTCGTCCCCACAACACTCACACTATCGTGTGAGGTGTGATATATGCCTGTGTTAAATCCACTGCCTCTCCAATGTTATTGTGTCATTTACTTTATACTTATTGTTTGCCGATTTTATTATATTATGGTTTTGAAGCTGTTACCATCTCTAATGCTAATCGCCAAACCCTGTATGTTACTTGGAAAACTGTCTTGTATAAAATGTTTAAATTAAACGATGAGGTTAATTTGTTGTATGTGCAATATTGTCTTGATATTCTGCCTATATTCTATGTATTTGATTTACGCAGATTATGTTTTCTGTGTAAACAAAGCACTCATATTATTTCTGTTCACAATACTTTTACGATGTGTTTGGTTTTTTAAGTTTAACAAATTATGTTCAGTTTATTCTGTAGGTACTGTAGGTAAACTTTCTCACAGACATTTTAAAGCTTGTGTTTGGTATGCTTTTTATGTTCGTATAACTTAGGTTTATTGTTTGTCTTACTTTCTGTCTGTTTGTTTCACTCTACACTGCTTTTGTGTGAATAAAGATTATCATTAGCGACTTATAGTCGCTGGCCACGCACTTAATTATAACACATTGTGAAATGTTATAGATACGCCAATTAATTTAAATCATTTGCTTTTTGTAACATTGTCAATTAAAAGCAGGTTACCAAACAAATTCAAAGTAATTATACCTCCGATTTTTGTTAACAACTCAAATCATTATAATCAACATCATCATAAAAGGTGCATCTTCACGGTGCACATTATATGACTATGCATCGCAATCCAGCTAATCGCTTGACATATGGACCACATTATACAGGCGTCAAAAGATGTCTCTAAACTGGCAAAGAAAACCGGTCGACGTCGTGTATCAGAAAAATGTGAGTAATTACCTGCGTCGCACAGACCTACAGATCACTGCAGCGGTTAGGGCCTACGGCGAGAGTACGTCGCAGACGATGTCCTTTTTTCGCTGATCTGTCCACAGCGGTTAATGCGTGCGTATATCTGTATCGACTGGACCGGTGGGCAGGGCACTGTTACGCCAGACGCGTCGGTCGACGTCATAACTTGCGGCAGGGAGACGAGTCCCGGGTGTGAGCGCGAGTGCGTTCCAGCTCGTCGAGTTGGAACCAGAGACCTGGCGACTGAGCACGGTGTCACGCCGCACGACGTGACACCGTGGTCATGCAGACCTGCATGGCTTGACCCACAGATTGTGTAACGCTTTCTGTACCTCATATCGCGGTCTTCAATGTCCCTGTTAACGATAACGGGGGGATTCCGTAGTTGCTGCTGGAAAAGGCAAAACAGTTAATCATGACTGGCCTAACAAGCATCTAGTAAAATACTACTGGTTTTGGTTGTTATATATTTATCAATCGTTGTATAAAACTAAGTGAAAAGCCGGAGTGTAATTTCAGTAGTGGGACAGTGGGGCTGATACAGCACCAAAGACTGCATTAATACAGCTCCTATTTCACCCCATGTACATAAAACGTAACACTAAAGCCATGAAACAAGTGTATGAATCGTCATACTCCCACCCGCCCGGCCACGGTGAGACGGCACCAGATTGATAAACGCATTGCGCACGCCACCGCCGACGCCGCATCTCGTAGCAACTGCGTATCGGAACGTATGTTTTCTTCGATCACTGGACTGCCTTGGAATACTGGTTAGCGACAGTGACAGGCGGGTGAAGTGTGTTGGTAGACGGAGCTAAGTAACCGAAACACGTACGTCGTGGTATATTTTTTCAAATCAACAATATAACAGACTAATTTGGACTCACGCACGGCACAAAACATACAGTCCACGACAGCCAAGAGTGATGTAAAACCACCGTTTCGTAACAGTATCTCATAACGTAGCCCGACGCCATGTCCACAAGGACGCGTCTTACAGGCGTCGACCGCACGCTTCAACAACTGCGCGTCTACTGCTGCTGCTGCTGATGTACATGTAACTTAACGTTAGATCATGCAGCAGCGAGCTCAGACTCCGTGTCGTTGATTTAACGCACTGATCACCAAGTCACGCCCAGCACCCTAGCGCCGCGATAATCAAGAACTAAATAATTAATCGACGTTTTAAATAGACGCAGGCCCATCATAGGGATCATCTACGCACAAGTAAGTTATCCCTGACCGCCAAGCCACGTGTTGTTTATGACAACATCTATAATGCACTGATTTGTAGCTCTCATACCACGTGGGTCGATGACCTACTAGCTGATGACGAATATGCAAATATTTAATCAGAAAGCACTGAAGTGTGCAAAATTGAGCTACGGCAACGGTACAGCCACGCAGTTTGTTTAGCAAGTTCTAAAACTTGACAAGGAGAAAGCTTCTGCCTTTCAGACACAAGTTTTCCTGAACTGTAGTGAAGCTGGCAAACTGAGCAACATCGTTTAGCGAATATTTTTATGCGTTTAAAATAACCTGGCCTGTTTTTAATATAATAAAGCGATACGCTATTAGCTAATTTCTATGGCTGTTTGCAAAATGGAGAAACTTTTTTATTTCGCATGGGGTCACTTCATAAATGTCGGCGTTAAATCTATGCACAGTTTGTGGGCTGGTATTGTTTGTGCACAATGTGCATGTATACAGGTTCAGCGTATAACTTGGCAAATCGCACAACAACAAGGTTTAGTAAATAGAAAATCCATCTGCATGAAATTTAGCGTATACACAGTGAATTCACCTGGTTGTCAGAGTCACCGGCGAGGTCGACGTTCATGATAATGTTGCCGGTCTCGGCGTCAATACGAAACAGTCGCAGCTGGTTGCCGGCGACGATGGAGTAAGTGACGAGCGCGTTTTCAGCCTCGTCCTTGTCCACTGCAGTCAACGTCGCCACGACGCTGTCACGTCGAGCCATGTTAGACACCGTAAGCACCGACTCACTACTTCCGGTCTCTGAAAGCATTTCCGGTTTCGGATTGACGAAAATTGGATGGTTGTCGTTGACGTCTAGGACGTGTATGGTCACGGTAGCGGTGGAATTTAACCTGCCAGCAGCTGCGGCTAATGATGACGTGGAATAGCGGCGGAGAGCCTCGTCATCATCATCATCATCATCGTTGTATTCTACTTCGAGCACCTCGGCGACCAGCACGTGTGAAGCTCTGTGTTCTCGGTCCAGCGTTCTCGCCGTCACGATGGCACCGGACAACTGGTCGATTTGGAACAACGTTTCTACGACGTCGGCGTCGTGCGTCGCTCGTAAACGGAAATAAAATTTGCCGTTCCACGGCGAGTCAGCGTCGACGGCCAGCAGTCGACCGACTTCCGTTTCACTCGGCTGGTTCTCGGCCACGCGAAAAGAGTAGCTGGCGGACAGGAACTGCGGGCGCTCGTCGTCGACGTCGACCACGTTGACGACCAGTGCAGCTGTGCCGGTGAGTGCAATGGGGCTGCCGCAGTCGACAGCTCGCACTCTGAGCCTGTAACGAGACGTCATCTCGCGGTCAAGCACAGCACGTGCACTGACGACACCCGTGTCTGGATCCACATCGAACACCCCGCTACCACTGTCAGCGTCGTCGTCGTCCAAGCCGTAGACAATCCAGCCGTTGGCACCAGCGTCGGTGTCCGTGGCGTTTAGCTGCGCGACGAACGCGCCGATGAAGTTGTTTTCAACGACGTCGGTGACGTAGACGGCTTGGTCGAAGCGCGGACTGACGTCATTCACATCAGTGACGTCAACGGTTAGTTGACGGACACTGACCAGAGCAGGCTGGCCGTGGTCAGTGCAGACCAGCTCGATGTCATAGCTGCAAACGATGCACTAACTCATGTTATACACTCAATTTAGCTGTCAAAATGCATGGTTACGTAATGCCATGTGAATTTTACGCTGCTTGAGCAAAACAATACGGATAGCAATGGCCGATTTCCATTAGGCAAACTAGTTCGCCAACTAGTTTGCCTAATGGGAATTGGCCATAAATGATGCACCGAGGATGTTAAAGAACCGTCTCATTTGATAATTAAAGATAACTCTGGGTTATTATTTGCAACTTCGTATTGAGTACAACGTGTCTTTAGTGTGCAGTAATAAAACGACAGTAAAAATGAAACATCCATTTGTGATGCAAAGTATATTTATTTTCACAAGCATGACTGCTTACAACTACGGACATTAACAGCAAGTTATTTCTGGAACTCGAAAATTTACAGACGCGTGCGGGAAACGCAGAATATCCTTAAAAACGTAAACATAAAAAACCAACAGTTCACTGGCTTTGTTGGCTTGACACTGTTGTGGGAGTGCAATACAAAAAGCATGCAATCAGCATAGATTTTCTTGGAGATCTTCGGACTAAGCCAGGCAATTCTGTAGAATAGTTGTCTGAACGGGACGTGCTTCACAATTATTTATCTCGTGAATTATTCATCGCCGAGCGTAATCTATGAAACCCGCAGGCCGTCTGTTTATCACGTACGTCAGCGTCAGTCCAGCAGTGGGCGGATTTGCAGTAAACCAGCAGATACTATACTTTACGAGCTGCGACGCTTTGAGTACATTGCAGCAAGCAGTAAATAGGCCGCCTACCTGTCCACCAATTCGCGGTCCAGCGGCTGCTCTGAAGTGACGACTTGGAACTCGTTGTCGTGAGTTGTTCGTAGCACAAACTGTGCGTTGACACTGGGCGGACTGAGCACACAACTGAAGCGGCCGTTGTCCCCACTGTCCTCATCAGACACCGTCACGTGAGCGACAAACGTGTCCGGTCGGGCGTCTTCCGGTACAGTGGCGACGTCTGTGTCGGTCGCTCGCAGAGTGCTGATGCGAATCATCGGTGCGTTGTCGTTCGAGTCACCCACCCGCACAATCACAATCGCGTCAGAAGACAGTGCTTCCGGCGAGCCACAGTCACTCGCCGTCACCATCAACTGATAGACCGGATGTGCCTCGTAGTCCACCGTACCGGAAACAGTAATGGCGCCCGTCATGTTGTCGATGTGAAACGTGTGGGGGAAGGACTGAAGCGTCGTAGTGGAGAAGTGATAGACGATGAGAGAGTTGGTGCCAACGTCAGCGTCGAAGGCGTGGACAGTCGTTAGTTGAGTACCAACTGGACTGTTCTCCATCACTGCCGCTTCGTAACGATCACGCTCGAAGATCGGTCTGCAAGCCACCAACATATGCACATCATAGGCCTAATACAATCGTACAGCACGACTTGTACGACACATATGCGACTCATACACTTAACAGCAAATCAACAACGAACAGCCGCTCAACAGCCAAAAATTATTCGTGTTGCATGTTCCAATGTTTATTCACACAGTGTGGATTATTAGTGTCAAAGTTTTTAACCTTTTAAATTTTGTTCAGCTTTAAGTGTTCATCAAATGAGAATGCACCATAGTCTTGCATTGAAAAAAATGTGGTTTGCAACGTTATCAATGCCAAATTAAATTCAGTTGCTTTTGATCATAAACAAATAATTTAGACAAACATTAATTTAACAGTTGCAATTTGCAATGCACATTTTCACTGAAGTTCCGACGCCTAGTTTCCCTTTGCGTGAGCGCTGTGACACTGCTGCTTATGATCCACTGTTGCTACCACGTTGCGGTATCATACTCGTAATGTCGCGATAGCCGACCGGCGTCAGTGAAAGTGCCACATGAAAATGTTATAACCGGCTTATATGTCTCACGCATATTTATATACATCGTCCTTCTAACCTTAAAGCTAATGCGTTTTGCATTTTCAGAAAGCATGCGGAGGCCAGTGAAAACGACGCCAGACATTAGCGTAGAAGCATTTGAGTCCATTAGGGCGGTCTGAGTGGAACAGTCTGTACATGCCACACGATTCACGGAGACCTTCCGCCACGTCTCGCCTGCTACGACCGCCAGCAACCATCCAACCCCATCAGACGACGCAAACTAGTCGTAATGGCACACTCTCGGCTTGACTCAATTAGGACAATTACTCGTTATTTACGCCCTCGTTTGTGCGAAACGAATGACCGTTCAGCGGCAAAAAGGATCTGTGTTAGCCTACATGCCGCAATATTTAGTCAAGTAATAGGGATTTTTTGTCCGACTTTTTAAAATTTCGTCTATTTTCTGGTGTTTGCTAAATTGGAATGCAGGTCTTCTAAAAAATGAAATGTGTTTTTACAACTTTGTTTATGTTAAATTAAATTCAGTTATTTCTGTCGTCAGGCACAGGTGACTGAATTTTATTTAATTATCATGGCAAACAAAGCAGTGAGACGAAAGTGAAATCAACATACTGTTGCACTCATGAACAATTCATAAACACTCTGGACATTACGCGATCAGTTACGCGATAGGTTCAGCAACGTACACAACCAAACGAAAAATTGAGCAATCTCGAAGAAAACGCTCACTGTTCCGTACTATTTAAAAGTCGTTATGCAATTTGCACACATACAAGCAACAGGAGCCCAGTTATTGCCAATATAGACATACACCACAGATAAAATGTCTTCGTGCTTAATGTCATGCCTCTGAGTAACCTTCAGCGAGCTAAAAGTCACACAAAACTGTACACGAGTTTCTGTTACTCACATATATGCTACAGCACTTAAGTGCTAATCGTAGAATGGCCTTTAACGGCTACTCAAGGTCACCAACAGTCGATAGAGCATAAATGATTTTTTTTGTAGTAAAATCTACATTTTCCGCGTTCAAACGACAGAACTTATGCTTAGTTGAGAATCAGCAGGTTACATGACAGCAGACAGACAGATTACCATAACGTGTACGGTGGCGTGCAACAGATACCGATAGACTTGCTTAGAGAAAACGATGTGCAACTTGCATAGCTGCCAATAGTCAAAAGCGGCGCCATCACTCATCACGGAACTGTACTGGTAACATATGGCATGAGAGTGATAAGAACTAGAAAACAGACAGAAAACGCACAGCAGTGAAAGATTTCATTTGCGAAAATGGGTTCCAAAATAGCAGCCAGCTGCCATGATAAATTTTGCTACATGACGCCTAAAGTACTTCCGGTAAGTCATCGATCATCCACGTATACGAAACTGTATGAAGATAACTGAAATTGGGACCTAGCTATTGTCATTTGAAGACTGTCAAAATGACCTCTCAAAAAACAAAATGTTTTTTACTTTCATGATTTTGGACATTCGTGCCGAATTTCGCAAACATCGGACTTGTATTTAAGAGAAATTGACGAACTAGCGTAACGAACGCAAGCTAACTAAATAGATCGCGTGATCACAAAACCTCATTGGCGGAAAAGCAATGATATGATGCTGATGATAGCGAGTGACGGCGACGATGTTTCTAACTGCATGCAAACCTGTTATCATTGGCGTCGAGCACTTCCACGATGACGTTAAGAGTCCCAGTCCGGCGAGGTTGACCGCCGTCAAACGCACTGACGACCAGTCGATGTGTGTCTCTGACCTCGCGATCCAACGCTCTCACCAGCATCAACTTCACGTCCGTAGAGCCGTCCAGTTTGGTCGACATCGTCAGACTAAACAGATCCTGGTCCTGGTCCTGGTCCGTATCCTCGTCGACGACACGCAGCTGATAGCTGGTCACCGAGTTGGCGCTGGTGTCGTCATCACGGGCAAACGGCAGAACGACCGCAGTACCAGCTATAGACAACTCGGACAGCTGAATCGTCCGTGTGTCAGGCTCAAAGTGAGGACTGTTATCGTTGATGTCCGCCACGTCGATGTACACCTGAAACCGTCACAACCAGTCCAACTGCATCCGAGTTGCAAGGAAATCCACAGCATTATCATTAGCATTGTTTAACGCCATGAGGCAACAGAATACACAAACGTACAAAAAGCTCCAAAAGACTATACATATGTGCAATGAAGATTTTTTCTCCTAACCAAAGTATTAGCGGGTTAGAGAATTATTCGCAATTAAAGAATTAGTGCATTTATAACTTTTTTTACGCAAATTTTGCTAATGTGTTGCAACTTGCTAAAAACGTCTTGCACGTTTTGTCCATAAATAGTAATCACATGCGTTATTGTTAATAATTAATTAGCGTTAATTATACACGTTTAAAAACAGTATGCTGCTTTAGCGAAATAAATTCAAAACGCCCACATAAAGTTGGTATGACATACTGTGCCTATACATATAGTCGGGATTTAAGCCAAAGTCTTGGACTGTAACGTTATTTTTCAGTTGACCTAAATGCGTAGATTTACGCATCTCTAACTCTTTTTACTCGTGGCATCCTTTAAACTCAAAAGCAAACTTTAAAAAATTTGAGTAAAAAATAATAAATAGAAAAATATTGCTGTGTAAAGTGGTAGTTTATTGCTAACATCGTAGGCTGGATAGACATAGTTACCCAACGCGGAGACGAGTTAGTACTAGTTCTACTTAGACAAGTGGCCGCTTGCCATCATTGCAGATATATCGTCTTGGTATCAAACTAGTAGTAGAGATGGTTACAAAGACTCCTAAAAACGGCGAATTCTGCGTAACTGTAAGCATTGTCAGCAAGATTGCTGGCACATTAAATCAAGACCATGGCTATTAACGCAGCCGGCCATCCAGTATCTAGCCGACTTGGGCTGTATGCTAGGTTAATTGAATTTAACCGTCGCCAGCTATAAAAGCGTCGCAAAGGGGATGAACTTGCATGCAACGGACTTTGGCCTTTGCAGAAATCTTCTGTGACATATTGTAAAGCACGTCTATCTAGTGACTAGTGGCAGTTTGTTACCTTTATAATCTGGAAGTAGGCCATCGGCTGCACAGCGACGTCGAGCCTCAGCTGGCACGCGTCATCGATGCCCGGACACAGCTGTTCACGGTCCAACCTCGAGCCGACACTCAGCAAACCGGTCGTGTTGCTGATGACGAGCCCGCCTGTTCGCTGGTTCAGCAGACGAAACCGCATCGCACCGAGTGCCTGGACGCCGTACTTGTGAAGCCCGGCGTCAGTGACGACGTCGGCAACTCGCGTGCCTATCTGTAGCTCCTCGTGCACTGCGTAATGCAGACCGTTCGGTTGGACTTCCATCACCTCGTCCTTGCCGACTACCACCGCCACGACCACCGCCGTAAGCATCAGCAGCACAGCCAACTTACGACGACCACATGCTGTGAGCAACGACCACATCAACGCGTGGCCAGTGCATTCCATCTACGTAACGATTGCAATGCTAAGGAATCATCATCATTTAGCAATGCAAACTACGGACGAGATGCATAGAAAGAATGACATCTTTCTGCAGAATTTTTTCTATTCTGTCGGCACTGCTCCGTCATTCGCATGATCCTGCCGTGAACAACGACGACAGTCGGCAATGAAATGAGAAGTGCTCCTACTCAAGACGATGCGTATAGATGCTGCAGCGTCAGCGCCTGGGTCGTTTGTCATACGCTGCAGCAGACAGACAGACGCACGCAGCGAGCGAGAATCCAAGCCAATTTGTGCCGTCTGCGGGCAGACAGCTAGTCGCTGCGTTGATAACGGTATATAGCGGAGGCGCCGGCTGCAGCAGTTGGCATGGCTACGCTTGGATTGGCGACCGGACAGCTTGAGCACGTTTCTGCACCACCAGCTTCATCATTCAGCGCCCCGATGTGCTGCTGCTGCTGCTGCCGTGAAACCAGCATCAGTGACAGACAGATCTCGTTTTTGTCACTTCACACTGGTGCTCCAATCTTCCGTCGAATAGGCGACGAACTGGTTACTGCTACTTCAGACCCATTTCGTCGACTATTTTCTCGCAGTGTCATCTTCCTCGCCTGCCCGTAATGGCTTTTCACTGTTGTCCGGTGATTTTCTGCACGTGATGACGTCTCCTAGTCCTCGCTGCTCACAAACAGCGAACCGACTTAGCCAATATACCGCTGTCGATGATATTTTCAAATAACACGTTAAAAAATATCTCAAAAGTTAAAGCATATCCACAGTCTATAGTCTATGATAAAATCATTTTGTGGGAGACGGGCATTTTTCCCCGGGCCTGTCAACCGCGGACGTTTCTCTCCGCGGCATTTCCCCGCCCGGACGTTTCCCCCTGATTTTCGAGTGCCTAGGACGTTCCCCCTTTTCCAGTAACAACATATCAGAATCAACGCCACGCCTGAGCAGAAATTCCTTGCAACGCCAAAAACAACTCCGCCGTTAAAGTCTCGTCGCCGTTGAGTATTTCTCAAACACAACGAGTCTCAGTAAGCACGACAATTAACAGCAATTAAGGATGTAGACCTACGCGTGCACGAGACGATTGAACTCAACTCGATACAGACTGAGTCAAAAGAGTAGAAGTAATTAACGCATTTTCTATTTTTTACGTACATGAAAAACCAAAATTCGATAAATTGCACACACTCTTTGCTACAGCAAAAACTCCGTTTTGAGTGGCACTATGACGTCGCCACCCGCGGCTGTTTTTTGAGAAGATGGGACTTGAGACTTCTTCATACTTTGCTTTGTTTGACGTGCTATTTAAGCCTATTGATACTTACATACTTTGTTAGTGCTAATACAAAAATAGGCGTATTTGATGTTTGCTGCATTCTTTTAGTTTTCTGACATTGAAAATTATGCCAATATTTAACGCTTGATCTTCATGTAACAGTATAGGGAGGGGGACATCCGGAGTGTCACCGACTAGGGGGGGACGTCCGGAGGTAAACATGTCCGGGGGAAATGTTGTACGTAATTAACGGCAATGCGTGCAGTCAAGTTCAATTTATTTGCAGGCCGTTAATGTATTTAATGTTAATAATCTTACTGTATGCTGGAGTTAGTTTTCAATTTTATTTTATGGATCTTACGTCGCCAATCGGCGGCGGCGGCGGCGGCGATCGGGGCGTTAAAGTCCATAAAATAAAATTGAAAACTAACTTCAAAATACAGCAAATTTATTAGCATGAAATATGCATATTTATATGAAATTTTTTGAATAAATATTGTACTGTATGTAAAGTCATTTGAACTCAATTATACCTTGCCTTGCCTTGGAATAGTCTGTCGATTACGATTACTTCACTATAAATTGCCAGGTTTACTCACTCAATTCAGTTGTTAATAGACTCTCAGTATTAGAATTATGCATCGGAAATCGCAATACGCATTCTTTAAAATTCGTTGTTATTTTTTGTTATTTTATTTTATTGTATTATGTATGTCCTGTTTTTTATTTGTTACAATTATAAGTGAAATATTGGCAACATTTTCTGTTAACTACATGTTAAAATATTGGCCCGTTTAGCGATTTGGACAACTTTCGTTATGTGTACCTAAACTCTCATATTAATTATAGTAAATCCATTTGTTAGAACAAAAACAGGACATACATAATACAATAAAATAAAATGACAAGAAAATAACAACGAATTTTAAAGAATGCTTATTGCGATTTGCGATGCATAATTCTAATACCGAGAGTCTATTAACAACAAAATTGGGTAAACCTGGCAATTTATAGATAAACAACGATTTTCTATGAATTACTTCACTGTCCAAAGCATAGAGTTACAGTTGATACTAATGCTGCGAGTTTGCGTGAGAGTAATAATGGCTTAATTATATGGTTCACGCGCTGCCGTATCGGCCATTAGATCGTTTCTCGTAAAACAAACCTAACGACTAATTAAACGAGACAGTTGTTGTTCTCGCAGCAAACGAGCGGCTCTGCGGAGTAATTATCTCGATAGCTTTCTGCTTGTAGCTATTCAGTTCACTGATTGTTAACTAGCAACAAGCCGCGCTCGATTATTATAGCAATACGTCTATGGATCAATAATAATATTGTAGGCCTAGACGGGATAACACGGTAGAATTATTGTCGCTATGATTCACTAATATCCAACCGTAATTTCTGCCTACTTAAACACGAATTCAGTGCAAGTCCAATCGTATAATGAGCGCTCTACAAAATAGGCTGTATAGAATACGAATGTTTTGGCAAGATATAAACACATTTTTCGTAACCTTCAAAATCACATAAAAATTAGTAATTATTATAATTAATCACATTATTAATCCTCTTTTTGGACAGCGATTACATCTATTGAATAACATTGTGCCAAAATGTGGTCAAGCGGTAAGTATAATTATTATAGGCATATACAGGGTGAGCCAAGAAAGCACAAAATTTTTATATGCAAATAACTTAATCAAATATCAACCGATTTTTAACATTTTTAACTGTTGGAATCAGCGAAAAATTTGTAATAACATTAACGCTAAAAATTTCAACACACCTTATAGGTGTCGTTACACTACCTTCTGAAATGTCAGACATCGCAATCAAGCCGGCGACGACAATGACCAATTGCATGATCAACGTTGATTGAGCCTGACTTGTGCCTTCCAAACAACCAAAACTTAAATCTCGTCGATTATGCTGTTTGAGAGGCCCTTTAACAGATGGTTTATCAACATTGACAATTCACGACAATTCTGGAGCACTGAGTGGGGCAAACTGTCCCAGCGTTTGGTTGATCGCGCCATTGGTCAGTGGCGTCGCCGGCTTGAATGTGTCGTCTAGCAGCAAGGCGGACACATTGAACATTTGATGTTAAAACGGCGAGATGTGGCAATTACTTTGAACAATAACTAATACAATAAGCATGTTGTTTTCCGTTGTTAATTGTTTTAGATACGTATTAGGTACGTTAAGTGTGGATATCGCGAATCGTTGTTTTTACACTAATTGTTTTATTGTTATAGGCGATAAACTTACTTTTAATTTTTAGGCCTATAGTTTGCATTGTGAGCATTATTGTGTATGTCAAATTTTGCTATTAAACGAATATGTGATGTGATGTGATAATAAAATGTTGTTACAGATATCGCCTTGTTTTCAATTGTTACTTTTAAGACACTGATATTTCACTAGGTAGTGTAACGACACACTTGAGGTGTCGTGGGATTTTTGGTAATAATGCTACTACGAACTTTTGCCTGATTTTAAATGTGAAATAATTTTAAAAATCGGTTAATATTTGATAAAATTATTAGCGTCTGAAAATTTTGTGCCATTTTTGGCCCACCCTGAAAATAATAGCGTATCAAATTGAGTACCGGTACAGTTGAGCTGAAATTAATCAAGATGCTTAATGATGACAAATGTAATGTTACAGAAAACGGTAATTAATGTAACAAATAGTTTCTATTTATATAGTGTTTATTTCGCAAAGATAATGAATGATATCTTAGACATCGATACGATGCCATTAATGTTTGACATCTTAATTTACAAGCACAAAGCGTCGTGTAATACTGTTTCTTCAATCGTTTGTCCGTGTACGGGAGCTGACCTTTTAACCACAACGCTCTACTGGTACGTAACTTGTTAAACACTGGAATGAAGAGTTAGCCATCGCCTTAAAGTATTAAGGATATTCATAGACCTCGTATATACGGCAGTTGTCGGCGCTTCTGCGGCAAGCAAAACACGATTAGAGATCGATTTAAAGCGCTGCCTGTCGTGTCCACTCAAGTTTTACGCGTTCTCCTTATCAGCAGTCGTCCAGTTGCTATTGATTTCGGCCTCGTCGTCCGGTGCGTTCTGTGCAGAAGCTGTGCTATCAGACAGACTCGATCCCAGCGCACGATCAAGCACCACCGGACCCACACGACGACGTCAGGCCGCACGTCACTGACGCGTGTCCACAGTCGTCGTCATGCTAATATATCACCGCAATTAACGACAGCCGACCAACGATACGATAGCTGTGCACGAAACCTCACCTCGACGGTCGACCGGTGATGTGAACATGCGCAACATAGTAGGAAATGGAAAGTCAGTGCAGCGGCGGCTACCCCCCCGCCCCCTAAAAAGTAGTTATTTTACCGCAATTATCTCGTGTAGCGTGAAAACGATAGGCACAGACATGCTGCTCATCATAACAAACAATAGTGACAAGGTTTTTATTTGTGTCGACATCGATGACCTTGAATTACCTTGAAGCCTTAAAATGGGGTTTTTTTAGTATTTTTTGCAATTTTATGCTGCGACACACATTTTTAGCGCCAAAATGGCCGGAGATGAATCTGGACAACCTGCGTATGAGACTTTTAGCATAGAACGTAAATTTTTAAAAATCTAAGTTTCGATCTCTTAAATTCATGGAGTCTTTCGTATAGAGGCCTCAAATTTAAGTACTCTTTCAAGATGCATTAATATGTTATTGATGTAGGCCTACACTGATTGCCAAAGTGGCGGGACCGCTGCTATAGCGCGTCACGTAAGTTTAGCTCAAATTACTTGTTGATTTTGATGCAGTTAAAACTGGTAAATTAAGTTTTATGCGTTTTAGTTTTATTTTTATTTTTGCATAATGTAGATTCATTATACAAGTACAATCAGTGTAGGGTTACATCATGCCCGGAAAACGTCGGCAAAGTGGTCAGAAGAAACAGTGGATCGATTATATCGTTCAATGGGGCGAGAGAAGCCTGATCGAAATGGTAAGACAGGCGGTCACTAGAAACGAGAACCTGACGGTTATTGAATGCAAATGATAAAAAAGGTATCATAAAACTAGTTAATTTTTTGTACTTGCTGAGATATACAGCACTTTTGAATCGAGTCATTCGAGTGTTTCTTACTTTTGAACTAATTTGGACTGAGGCGGAGAACAAAAGGTTACCGGTACTTAGTTCATGATGCCGCCTACGCTCGTTGATCGGGCACGGCAAGCTGATTATGATACAGGCCTATGTTACATGTCAGGGTAAATAGGCAGCAAACATGCAGGTTATTAATCTGACACTAAAACACACTATTAAGTTTTCAAAGATAGACTACTTTTCTACTTAAGTAGTAAAAATTTCTACTTCTACTTCAGTAGATTTTTGGGACCACTACTTTCACTCAAGTAGAATTTTTGAATACTTTGAATACTTGAGCAAGCAGTAATGAATTACAATAAACATCGTCTAACGGCATCGCTGGCTTACGTGACTACGCTCACGTACCCATCAACCAATGACCAATAGGCTCGCCGAGCTTGCTTATTGGTCAGTTTGTCAAAAACTAAACCGTACCAGTTCAGTTTAGTTCAGTCCATTTACGTCGCTCTGTAGGAGTCTTAAAAAGCTTCGTACATTTCACAAGTTGTCGTACGAAGGATCTTTGGCAGAATTGTCCCAGTATTTTCAACTTGGAGTTTAGATTAGAGACCAGTAGTGTGGGTCGCTAGTGTCGTTACAGTGCATGCAAATTCAATTATTTTTCATTGCTTTGAGTAATGTCGATTATGCTTCCAACGTCTGAATAACAGATGAGGAATGCGTTAGAACTTTTTCGTAATTCAAAAACAGTGCAGAGATGAACTCGGGAAGCAAGTAACATGCATTTTATATGCAAAAAGTCAGTGAGGCAATCGGAAGCCGTTGTAGCTCGTAATTGTGTTGAACTGTTGATACTTCCGGATTAACTAATATTTTATGAAATGTTGCTGACTGCAAGCACCTTAATCATCAGTTGTTCATGTCCGTAATAAGTCGCTTGCCTGTTAGAGGCATACAGGTGTTGTGTTATTTCAGCAGCGGAACTGTGGAAGTTAATACGTTCCGTGACTCGCAGTCGGCGAAGAGGGTCAGCAAAACATGGCCATATTTACGACCAATCGACCATTGTACGCTGATCTGGCTGGCGCATCGAGCACTTGACAGACTGACTGCAGTACTTAGTGCAGGAGGCGGATAAAGATACCGTTGAGACTGATGCTGACGTAGTCCAATCGCGACAGAACCAGCCAAGCGACCAGAGACAACATGAGAAACGACCGTATGACGTTCTGGACGATGTTAGATCCGCATACATTACGCCTAACTACGAAAAAACGTTTTTGATTAGCGAGTCTTCATCAACATGTCTCAGTCAAAGTGTATCTCCAAGTCACGAGTGTACATTTACTCTACTGAGATGAAAACCGCAAAGCAAACGGAAAACGGAGCGTTTCGGATAAGTTGCTATTGACTACCTAGAGTACACGAGAGTTTTTCGTGTCTTTTGGTAGTATACCCAGTTGTAGGTAGATCAGTCTCAGCAGAGAGGACGTGTCAAGTCGCGGATGCACGCAGTCAATCGATCATGTCGCTAGAAGCGTTAGAGGAGCTGAATCTACATAGTATATAGTGCGTGTCATCGGCAAAAATCTTCTCAATCAGTCTTCATGCTTATAGTTAGTGCGCTCCGAGTCCATGATACTCTTCTACATAACGCTATTCAGCATGGACGTTAATATTCTTAGAAGAGCTGAAATACGCTGAAATATAATACATGCACCTATGCTTGTACGCTGTCATTTTTAAAACTGTTTTGTAAAATGTATTTATATGCAAATGAATGGCAGCAGTCAGTATAATAATATTAATAGGGCCTAAGTATAGGCTGTGCCAAAAATGACCCAAATTGTTTTTGTCAGAACGTCATCATATCTGGACCAAATTTGATAATTTTTGGCAAACAGATAGCCAAGACGACAGAAATATGTAAGGTACACTCATTGTCCGCCTCATGTAGTTTATGTCAACGCACTACCGTGTAAAACGCAGATGCTCTAAATTGTTGCATAATGTTTAGTTGTTGTCTCCGTAAAAATTTTAACGACTTAATTAAGCACACAATAAACTAAAATGTGATCTATTTAGCAGAATTATAGGTTTGTGTAACAACTGCTTCCAAATTATTAAAATTTATGCCCATAGTGTATATAATGGCTTAGACGTGACGCCACGGCTGACAGCAGCATTAACGACCAACTGATCAAAATGCACAGCACTCATTCATGGATAAAATGTGTTTTAAGCTAATCAATCAGTTATTTTGTTGTCTGCTATTTTCAGTGTAAAATATTTAATGCTACAAAATTATTACATCACATGACACTTTCTGTCAAATTGATAGTAAAAAGTGAGCAATCTGATACTGATAATTACTGTGCAATGTAAAAATTTGGAGCATCTGCGTTTTAAACGGTAGTGCGCTGACAATGACATAAACTAAGTAAAATGGGCAATGAGTGTACCTTACATATTTCTATCGTCTTGGCTGTCTGTGTGCCAAAAATTATCAAATTTGGTGCAGATTTGACGAAGTTCTGACAAGAACAAATTGGGTCATTTTTGGCACACCCTGTACATATAAATCTGTAAACGAAAAATCTGTTCTCCATAATTCAGTAAGAGCTGCTTAGCGTTATTGCATTTTGTCAATGCAATTGCAGACCACACGCTGTCGTTGCATGCTGGTCGAGCCTGCCACACCAGTCGGAGCTTTCATAATGCTGGCTGTCCCGGCCACCGAACAACACCTCATGGCTGCTGTGGAAGCTGTCGAACGGATGCATTCACGTTACAAACAGGCAATATTTTCCTGATCAATCGCAGCACAGCGACGTCCGTCCAACTTGACAGGTGGCCCAAGTCTCTTCTCTTTCTTCTCCCCCTTTCTCTCGCCCTTTCTCGCGTCTGTTAGGTCCGCCGACACGGTGGTCGATTCAGCGTCAATTTAAAAGGAATAGTCGACCGAGTACGGCGGCGTCGAATGGCGACTGCGACGGTCGACGCAGTTATTGGCTGGTGCAGTCGCCGCGCGGCGCGTCTTGTGCTGCTGCTGCTGCTGCTGTCTATGGTGGTCTCTATTGCCACGCGGCCACGACGCGCTGTGGGTCCCCTTGGCGCCAGACTGCGCCCGTTTGACCACCGTTCAGAAGAACAGCCGCCGGGCGAGTCTGCCTTGGACACCGACGATGCGGTTACTGGTTAAATTATAGCCCAATTCAATCCGATGCATGCAGGCGGTCGCGAGGGTCAGACTGCCTCCGGCAACTACGATTCTTTCTTTCCGTCGTTCTTTTTTCGTCGCGTTTGCCATGAAAATTGGCGCTGCACCGGCGACTGCCCAGTTATTTAGCGGTGGTGCGGCCTCTCGCTCGTGGCCGACAGAAATTATCGATAAGCTTCGTTAACCGCCGGCTTTCAGTCAGTAAATGATGGCCGGAGGCTTCGTTCACTTTTACTGCTTCATTCCCAGTCCTCACCGGCGTCGCGTGAAATTCCACTGATTTTCAGTACATCGTGTACATGCTCAGCTTTATCGCTGACTTTAAAAGTTGCATCGGCCTATAAGAGAAAAAACAGACACAAAACCGCACAAGCTTCATTAGCTATTTTAGCCAAGGTACTATAGAGGGTTCGCATAAAAATAATACAAGACAAGGTAGAATAACTGTGCAGGTCTATGTAGCACAGTGATTATGGTTTGATTGCTGCCTATGGCGACATCGCTTGTCAGCTAAACTTTCAGTCAGACAGCTATTAGCTATTCTGCAGCCGCATTATTATGTAAGCCTGTGAGAGAAGTGTCAAGCTTACTCCGAGCTTGAGGAATTCTTGCAAATAGGTTGCAGACAGGTACAGACATGCAGCATATCATAACAAGTACTGATGACAGGCTTTTTAGATTTATCAACATCGATGACCTTGAACGACCTTGAACTCCAAAAAGGAGTTTTTAGTAAATTTTCCGCAATTTTTGGCTGCAGCGCACATTTCAAAAGTGAATTGCGACGAAACGTTTGAAGATAGACGAAGACAATTTGCACATGAATGTTTCAACATTAAACGCAGATTTTAGCAATCTAAGTGCCGACCCCTTAGGTTCAAAGAGGCCTGCGCACGAGAGCGTCAAAGAGGGGTACTCCTCTAAAAAGTGTTTATTTCACTTATACTGGCTCGTCTAGCATGAAAGCAGTTGCAGATAGGTACAGACATCCTCCTGCTTATCATAACAAGCACTAGTGACGAGCTTCTTAGAGGTGTCAACATCGATGACCTTAAATGACCTTGAACCTCCAAAACAGGTGTTTTAGTAAATTTTTCGCGATTGTGGGCTGCAACGCACATTTTAAGAGTGGAATGCGCCGACACGGCTGGACAACCTGCGTATTAATTCTTTAGCATAGAACGTACATTTTTAACAATCTAAGTTTCGACCTCTTAAATTCAAGGAGTCTTCCGTACGGAGGCCTCAAATTTGAATACTCTTTTAAGATGCAATATTATTTTATTGCTGTACACTAATTGCCAAGATGGCAGAACCGCTACTATCGCGCGTCACGTGAGCTTTGCTCAAATTGCTTGTTGATTTCATTAGCGTAATTGTGGTAAACTTATTTATCTCTATATTTCAGGCACTTTTGTCCTATAGCGAAAAATCATGGTTGCTGTTTGCATTTTCTTTTGCATCTAAAACACTCGCACGCTTTAGGAGTATTAGCGTCTACATGTGACATTTAAGTCAGCTTTAGCACTGAAAAAAGTCTACTTAGCACAGAACATTCGTCTTCTTGCTTAAATCGATTCGCTTTGCACCGTGGCATTTTGCGAAATGGCGACAAGTTAAAACATTCCGAACGGCCCGGTTCTCAAGAAACGTCGCGGAGAGGTATACGCCAAACCGTTATCGGGTGTCGAACGTTCGCTCGTACGCGTTGATGTGTCTTCAGCATTATCAGTAAAATCTATACGGGCTAATGTCCTACCATGCGTCAACCCCGGCGTTAGCAAACCATAGTTTATACGGGCAATTGTCCGTACGGGCAAATATTTGTCCTCCATACAGTTGGTTGACAAGGAATATCAGTTGACGCTCGTCAGCAGTACTAATCACAACTCACCAGAAAACCATTAGCTGCCTGTCGTCTCGCCGTTCTCCAAGAATAATCATATTGCACCTAAGATAATTCGGTGTGACAGGAACTAAAAACCCAAGTATTCATTATTACATTATTACCGGCACTGCAGCACTGCTGGATTTAATTTCCTGTGCTACTACAGCACGTTCAATGCCTGGTCAAGCTAAACCTATGCTATTTTGTAATGCTGCTACTAAATGCTGTTTCTAGGTTCCAAAACTATTTATGTGGGCCTACTAATCTAAACGAGTGTAAATTCGTCAGTGCGAAAGCCATGAGACCACGCAATAGACGACAAATTGCATTAACACTCAAAATGACGAACACCTTAACAGCTTTCAGAAAATGCTGCAGCGTTCAAAATACATAATTATTTAGCCTAAATGTTGGGCAAAACAAAATCATTTCACGTTTTCACGAGACATTTATTAAGTTGTCATGTTAACGTCAAGTGAAAAAGTTGTATGATGTCTGCGTCTTTTCGCTATAGTATGATAAGAAACTCAAATATCTACTCCATCAATAAAAAAACAAAAATCGACAACTAAAACAAAAAAGCAAGCCATTGTCGCACTTTATTACGTTACGGAGAAAAGCAGACAGTCAGCAGACAAGTGTTTAAACAACTTATTATAGTCTTGGCAAGTTCTTTATCGTTTCTTTTCATACATAAGTTATAACGCTTTTAACTGCTTGTCACTTAATGGCCTATTTTTTGCTGATGTGCTGTTAAGAAACTACTCACTCACTCACTACAAAAGGCTGAGAGAGATGCGTCTAAAGCGGATGCGACGTGTGTCAGATGAAATGAACGACACAAAAATCATCTCTTATAGCGCCACACTAGCTCATGCAGTCGCAGCAACTTCATCTTGTCATCTGCGGCGGATCACGTGACCTATACGTACAAACGTGTCCGCTGTGGGCGATATGATAGATTTATGTACCTCCTCAGAATGACGAATATCCACATATCATCTGCGTCTGCCTAGAAGCAGCTGACGACATATGGACAGAGCTGCAGCCTCTTCTGCCGCTGCCGACGGGACGCCTACATGAGAAGAAAGCAACCGGATGCTAACATAATGGAAACAACACAAAACTAATTTAAATGACGACAGTTACCATAGCAACTACCACCGGTGTCTAGGTCGTTGAAAAAGTTAAATGTAGTGCTGACTGAGCAGATGTGTTTTAAATTGGTATATACAAGGTTGAGATAGCCACATATTAGCAACGTCTGTATCTCAGTTGTTTATTATGTCGTCCTGCAACGTCTTAGGCTGATGACACAGGCATATGGTTTAGAATTCAGGTTTCCCTTGAATCGCTAAAAACAAAAGGATGCATCACTCAGATGGCCGACTAAATATTGCATTAGATTGACGTACTTAGTCATTATTAAAGTTCGTGTGGCTGGCCGCTTACGGTCACTGGTTGACAATGAAGAAGTTATTTCAATAACAAACACGATACAGATAATTTTGGCTTCACGTCAGTCATTGCGTTTGTCTCAAAAACGTGCCACTTTTTGTTCTACGACCAGTTGAACAAAAATCAAAATCAAAAAAATTGTAGAGCGCATCATCGCAGTCTCTAATGCGCTACACTAAATGTTAATAGGCCCTAAGTCAATATCTGCAGAATAAAAATGATTTAACTGCTGCCAAAAAGTATCAAAAATATCTAGTGACTGCAGATACCGGTAGTCAGATAAAGCGTTCGAGCAAACTGGACCAGCAAAACATGTTTGATTTCAATAATTTTGGCAAAATCGCCTGTTGCGCTCGAAAACGATTTTCCGTTTATTATTTCATCGGATGAGATACGGTATTTGGACGATAGATGTAGCTACACTGTATAGAGCTTCCCCAGCAAGCCGCCAGCAAGTCGACACGATTGTTGGACGATATATGCCAAGATAGCGTATTGCGGAGTCTGGACAGGTCAAAAGTTCGTCTCTATTCGTCGATTCCGGTGATATAGGTCTAATTCAGCTTGCGGTGAATGCAACTGATATATGGGTACTGCAATAGCGTCGAAACTATACCATCGGATTTATTGTGACAACTCACACTGTGACACGTCATTTCTAAAAAAATTCAACGTGGCCCTATAGTGTTATTGCGGGAATCTTGCGTTACGATCGTAATGGTTCCAGCGTACTTTTGCTAAGAGCCTGAGATCGCTATTCGTTATTTTTGTGCTAAGATAAATATTTATTGTTTGTATTTTTAAGCTTCCAGTATTCAATTCCCAAGGGCTAAAATATTAAACTACAAAATTTATGTCTGGAATAATCACGATGCGGGCTATTTACTTGTTTATTAATTTATTGCTTTATTATTATTTCATCTACCATAGTGATTATAAAACATTTAAGTTAGCTGCGGGCCTATAACGGTGAGCAAATGTTCGGGTAAATTGCCAGCATAGTCGACAAAAACCGGCAACAAATAGGGTAGTCAACTCAGAATTTGAGTGAGTAGTGACACAAAAATATCACTTTCAAAAACTTTGAAATAAAAATGTAACAGCGACTTTTGCGTCCGTTTTATGATTAAAATGATTTCGACGTATTTTTGCCAGCAGAGGGACACTAATGTCGCCGACACGACCATCATTGTTTAGACGATCGCATGATGATTAGGACCCGGGAGTCTGGGAGTAGCATTAGCAGTCTTCGATCTGTGGAGACATGAACAAATAGGCCTACTTCTAGCTCAACGCCCATGCGGTCACTGCAGTGTCATAAACTCACAGCTTATCAAAACATTGCCGATCTATCAATAACTGACCCTATTTGCAATAACTGCCATCAGTCACCACAAACATTAGAATTTTGTCATTTTGTCATTTTTACATTTAACACTATTTCTATTCTCAGTATCTCTCATTTCATTTTTCTTTTAAACGTTTCAGTTCTTTTTAGTTTATGTGCTAGATTAAACTGACAGTTTGTTTGTCAGTTTTTGAGTGCAAATTCTCCATTGTATTGTATTGTATTGTATAGAACATTGGCTTCAGACATGCCCGGCTACTGAACTACAACGACGCCAAATCCTTGGCATAACTGCTCCGCTACTGGACACGCTGACAACCGATCCGCTGCAAGGACGGTTTTTTTGTGACACGGGACGTCACACTAAGCAGCAGCAGCAACCTGCGCGTTTATCACGTTTTCATTTGCCAGGAACTCATCAAGTGTTACGTTATGTCGCTGAAACTTGTTCTTCTCATCGTTTTAGACCAAACTGCACCGCACCGCTCAACCCCATTAACGTCCATGCACGCCACACACATACATCAAGTTCCAACTTCGCTGATTTTTGACTTTATTTATTCATGTCCACTGCTAAACACTTATTCAATAAGTCGCACTTATTAATTTGGCAATATATTTGTCATTTTCGTTTAAATCTTATAGTTCTATTTTTAAATTAAACGCGGACTTTACGTTGTTATAATTGCTACGAGCTTAGAAATAACGCTTAAGCTTAGTTGAAATGGTAGGTTATGATAGCGGCAAACATGGGTTTTGCGCATTTTTGGTGGCTATGGATTGCTTTACGTGAAAATTACATGTAATCCTAGGCTTAATTTAACGTCGTCGTCGGCAAAACTTGTGTAAAACTCATAAACCACATTTTAATATTTTGTTTCAGTTTGCATTAATGGACTTCTGAAAGCAATTATATTATATTTGTTATTAATAGCAAAAACAAAGATAAATTTGTAATCAACATTTTTACTACATTTTTACTACGCCGTTACAAAAATTGAGTTAGGTGAGTTAGCATGTTGCAAATTTTTTTGTAAACCTAGTGGACACGCTTAAAATTACGCAAATTGTTTGACGGTAAAATTATTGAAATCACGAAAACGACTGCAGTTTTTTTAATCACAGTGTATAGCCCATAGCCTAATTTTTTATTGTACAACAATCACTTTGTTTGTCCATCGGTTGCGTTAGTCAATAATCAAATGAAGTTTCATGCCAATATTCAATTCTACTTATCACTGTCGTCGTCGTCATAATAATCATTATCATGGTGTAGTGTTTGATTGATTGTCGTTGATCTATTATAGATTGAACGCAATCGATGCTCATCAAATGTCTCTACTCATAAGAGTTAATTCGACGCCGCTCTGGGCTTGGGCTCAGCGCATAGCTGTCAGCTCAGCCAGACCTATCTCTTAGATCACGTCGTTTTTACTTGCAAGATAGCCTGCCGTTTTTGTCAGATAGTCTCTGCGGTCTGCTTTACTTGTTTTATTTTTTTATTATCCGAGTTTGTATACAAGACTGGAAAGGAGTGTTCTGTATTTCTATTTTGTTTTTTTTTACCTTAAACGCAGTTTTGTTTTAAAGTGTTGTATTTATGCGTTTCAGATCGTTTTGGTATTTGAATTCGCTTAGGCCTACTCTTTTATCATGTCAAACAACTGCATTATGTAATAGTCATAAACTTAGTATAATTTATATCACAACCTGCACAAATGTCTAAAAATGACAATAATGTTAATTCTTTGCTCAAGCGGGAAATTTTTCAGACATTTCAGCGTTTTTTGGTTTTAGTAGGATTCGTTTTAGTGCAATTTCGTTCTGCGCACTTGTCAGCGCTAGCCTAATATTTTGCGGCCGTTACGATTATCTGAGGATAGTTTAACGGCTCTGATATTTGCAGTTCTTTTAGTTTAAATCTTAGTTTCCTTAATTTTATGAAACCGTTCGCTCATTAGCATCTACCCACTACCCATTATTGCCAGTATTTTTTGCCAAATAATCTGTAAGATTTCTAACGATATACATGTGCTTTATTGTGCATCTTGCCCGTAAGTAGTGTTCGCAAATTGGCTGGATTGAATTTTCTCTAAGGGCAAGTTTTCGATTAAGAAAAAAAATCTGTTCGCTTCATTTATTACGACACACGATTGCCGTTCAGCTAACTGAAACGTACTAAACGTTCACGGGTTGATCAATGATCATCCAGCTGCCGCTTTCAAACGACGTGCACACAGCTGATCGCCACTTTGTGGAGGAACAACATTTACCTAACTGTATTGCGCGCGCCCAGTCGCAGACCATGAAGTCACTGCCACACAGAAGTTGCCGCCGGACCACTGACCGTTGGTCACTATGGTCACTATAGTCGTACGCCGATGACCACTAAGCAACTAAGCACTTTCGATCAATCCGATTTCGGACGCGGGCTGCGACAGCAAGCGAGTCTATATCGCGTGACGCATGCCACAAAACCTCAGTTGCAGCAGAGACCATCGGTCTGGCAGAACGATGCGTCAACCCGGAACCGTGGCGTGTCACACACGCACGCCTTCGCCATCACTTTCCATTATTGAACTTTCAGATGAACGATGACAAATGCGCCGCCGAAACGCAGCTTTTATACACAGCCGTCCGGCTAGATAGCCAGCGGGCGCGGAGGCCGCGAATACGTCCATGACGGCGATGAAAGTCATAGTTTCACGTCTACCAGCTATGATTTAATGACAACCGAATCCAGGCTTTGCAATTCCGAACGACCTCTTTCTTCTGTTTTTATCGTAGTCACAGATGTTTATACTGCTATCAAACAGCAGTTATACTTCTATTTGGAAAGATATAATATGACTTATTTGTCGAGCTAAAGATACACGCCACTAGCTAATAGGCTCTATGAGCAAAAACGTTTATGGGCAGGATAATTTCTGGATCCTTTTATTTTCAGAAAGTGAGTGTGGGTATTGATTGCCGTGTGATTTGGCGATGGAAAATTCAGAGCTCGGCTGAAAAATTATCTATATTATCTTTTCAGTAAGGCTTACACAACGGACCTACTAGAAATTTCTTTTAAAAAGTGTACATTTATTAACTCAACTGAACTAAAACTGAATAAAATTCATTAATTTTCAACTTGTAATTTTCTTATTAAAGATTAGCAATCATTCGCAACTTTTTCAAAAACAAAATTTTCGTCGCGTTTGCTTTGCGTTTGTCATTGACTTTTTTTACATCGGCGTGCGTGGTCAGTTTAATAAGAAAGAAATTTATGCTGGGGGTGGGGTGGTATGTTGTTGAGATGGTGCTGTCTGCCGCGTGGCTCGTTGGCGAGCAGTGCACGTCGACAAACCGAATGAGCAACAGCGAGTCTGTCCGAGTTGTTGGAGCGTGTGACGTTTGATTTGCCGCTCGGACGCAGCCACCACACGACGCCGACCAAACAGACGGACCAACCCGCCCGGCGCCCACGACAAGCTGCAGTCCCACCATCCAGATAGACTCAGTGCTCGTCGTCCTGTCCCGTCTTGCCCCGCCCCGGCAGTCGACGGACGGACGGCCGCTATCCGTCAACGTTAGCGGCGGCGTGTTTCCGACGAGCTGAGCCCCGCTCAATTATGCTCCGGCAACGCGATACCGATCAATTTAGCCGCTCTACCACGTGGAAGGGAAGCTAAGTCCGGCCGGGAAGAAGCTGATAATCGAACAGCTCGTCGAGTGCATGTGGCCAACTCGTCTGTCCATAGATACGTCAGACGCGGCCCGGCACGGCTGAGACTGGCTCTTCGACGTCTTCTCAAGAGTCTCTGCCCGACAAGTCTTCCGTCATTTCGCCAGTATTATCACTATTATGACAGCACAGCGCTACTTAGTTGGTGGCGTCGTTCTCCTTCTCAAGCATCTTGGTCTGTTGGCCTCCACAATGCTAAAGCTAGTAAAATTGTTAGCAATGTCAATGGGTCATAACTCTTTCGGACTCAAACAGCAAGAGAGTAGAGGCCTAGGTAAATGCGCGTTGGGTTTCAAAAGAAATCTATTTATGCTGACTGCTATGTCGAATACTGTTTCTCTTTTCGTTCTCGTTTTCGTTTTCATCGGTGACGTTCTCATTCTCGCCACATAGCCTACTGTCCTTGAAACATGAACACACGTGGCCTAGGGCTACAGTACTGCATCAACGTCGGTCCTATCTTGTACCGTGGAAATACTTCACGTTTCTAACATCATTCCGGCCGAAATCTGAAATGTTCCCGTAGAATAAGCGATATTCCGAGGATAAGCGAACATAGTAAATTACTTTGTACTTAAGACTACTTTTTATTTTCCACGATAAATCGACATCACAGGCATACGGACAGACAGAACAACTGTAGGGTGACAATACGAACACAGAGTGGGAAAAACTGCCTGCTATCAGCCGTTACCGACTCTCCAATCTCGCAACTGTCACAGACATTCGCAGGAAGCTTTTGAGCTCGTTAGCTCGAACTTCAGTGCTAATGAGAAAGCGTCAGTGTGTTAACAGAATGCATGGTTCTCACTCTCACTATTTGCCTTGAATGCACTTAATGCCTGCACGTAGCATTCAACCGCACTATCTCAAATCTGTTACTGCTGTTAGATTAACCTTATTCGCTAGTCTACAAATCAAGAGCGTTTTATTATTTTCAGCAACGAAAATTCGTTTTCAATGAAGTCATTATGTGTGCTATGAGATCTATAGGCTTACTTTACAACAAAGCGACAGTGACCGGCCATGCTAAAATCGACCTGACAATTACATAAAGATATTGCTTGACTTAGCCGTAGTGTCAAATCTTGTCAGAAATGTTGTAAATGCAGCGAATTTGACTCGGCATACAACTGCTGAAACGACTTAGCAGCGGAGAATTATTCAAACCGCCACCAGGCTCTCCACCCCGTCTGCTAAGTCAGCTAGTCTAAACCGTGGTCAGTAATTGACAGACAGAACGAACGCGTCGGGTGAGACCAGGTCGCCAACCTGTGCACGCAGTGACAACAAATCACTGGCGGCAAGGAAAACGCGCTACTTGCTGACGACGCACGATCGCAATTAGACAAGTTGTCGTCGCTCGGTGCAGCTCGCAAACTGAGACACAGAGACATGCAGTCGCAGGCAAGACTCGTTGACTATTAAGCTCGTCGCTTCGTTCTGCCGCTCATCCGCATAGGCCTACATTACCATAATTATGCTCCAGTAGACGCTTGACATGCCAATTTAGCCAGAATTATTCAGAAATTTTCTCCACAAAGACGGTTAAGATGTTTTTGTTCTCCTAATTAACAGACGACGTAAGCTGTCTGTAATCAACTGCCGATCAAAGAAAATTTGAAAAAAGTAGACTAAGAAGTCTTAACATTCTAACTCTAACTCGAGTCAATGCTGTCATGCAAAGAAACAACTTTTGATGTCATTTAACCAGTCATTTTTTAAAAATTTTAAAGTTATGCACAGGTCTTACAAATTGAATGTTGCTAGTTTTTTTACAAGCCGCTCAGCCTAGTCAGCAGCATCCATACAGCAAAGCCCACATTTCCATGACAAATTTAGCATAAATACTGCAATAGTGATCAAAATATTCCACGCGATTCAGATGTGCCAGTGCAGTGGCGTATCACACAGCAATGCTACAAAGTGGTAAAATTTGTTACATCTGTAAAACGTTGCTAATGAAAATTAAAAAAACTCAAACTAACCTCATGTTAAAAACATGCCATGAGAAAGTAGATTATTTTATGACAACCTCTCACAACAAATTTCCGCAGCGTAAAGTACACGGCAAATTGACATCTAAGCTACTCTGACAGCAGGAAGCATGGACTTGTAAAGATTGTCAGTCTAGTCCACTAAACTTAAACCATAAATGTAATAAACGTTTTTACGTTTTTTTTTATTTTCTCAACAGTTATAATTTAGAAAGAAAAAACGTTCATTGGAAATTTATCTTTGAGAAGCAATTTTGAAATTACAGAAATGAATAGTGGTGATAGTTCACTTAGTAAGTCCAGTGATAGTTGATTTTATGACCAGACAGTTGCGCTGAAATTGAACAAGTTCTCTGTCTCTCTAGTTCCAGCTATGCTGCAGATACAGAATTTGGCATTATTCAACGTTTCTAAACGTTCTTTTTATTCATGCCATTTTTTTACATCTTTTAATTTTTTCTGGAACGATTTTTCATCTATGCTTGAATTTGAAACTGTCTACACTTGCCAATTTTTACTGAATTCACACATATGTCAGCACTCCAGTAGACTATTACATAACACGGAATGATACAACATGCTTCAGGAACCACAATATAAAATGACATGACACAATCTGAATTAAATACTATTGACACAGTTGCCTATCTCGGTTCCGGCAAAACATAGCAAACAGTTTTCCTACGACATCGTTATGCATTTTTGCCACGTTTTGACCCAATGGGAGTTTTCTGCAAAGTAAAGCCAGTAGCAGAACCAAGAGGATTGACGGCAGCTCCAAACGTTGTAGGTAAGGCCGGTGTGCTGCCAAACAGACTGCTGCTTGTTGGACACGATCCTCCAAAACCACCTGCAAGTTCAACACATTCTGTCATGCCACTCTACTCTAGCCTTACTCTAGAAATGTCGACTGGAATACTGAAAACAAGCATGCACAACAACCTTACTTCTATGCTCTAAAGTCTAGAAAAAATGGCAGACAGGCAGCACATTCTGCAGATATCAAGGGCATAAGGTAATCAACATCAATAACACAGAAAACCAATTCATTAGTGCAGATTCTGCAAAAATTCACTATCGATTCAGTAGTCTTCTTTGGAAATAAACCACTGCAAAACTAATAAAAAGGCATCAAAATCAAACAATCGATCAGTGGAGTTCTATATGATGCAAACGAATCAGAGGCATATAAAACATGCCGTATATCAATTAGCATTCAAAAAATAACTAACAATTCATGACAAATAACCACTAGTAAATTACTATCACCAATAATCTCAGTCTTTACTACGACCAGCCTGTTTTTGACGATTACCACACATTAGACTTGATAATGAAAATGAAACCTTCAGTATCCAGTGCAACAAGATATCTCTAGAAGCTAGTTGCCATTTCTGCCATTTTCAATGACAATCAAACGTTTCAAAGACAACAAACAAACGCAAAGTAATGACATCGCCAAACAATTAGTACTTGCTGTTTGCTGTCCGAACAAGGTGCCCGAACCAAGTCCGCCAGCAGCAGCTGATGAACCGGGTGTCAGACCAAAACCACCTCCCGCACCTAAACAATTACAACAATACTGAATGATTACATATCATCCCAATGGCAGACTTATCTTTTCATTTTTCTATCAGAATAAATGTGTGTAAGTGGTCGAAAACAGAAAGAAAAATAACCTTCAGTTTAAGAATACCGACTCAAAGAAATATAGAAATAAAATGAGAGCTGAACATCAAGACAAGCCAAATAAACATACAATGGTACTATCGACTATGACTGCATAATTCATCCAGCAAAAATAAACGTTTGAACTTAACATTTGATGATTAAGAAATATTCTTCTGTTCCGTACAATGCTTGCACGTGACGCGATGATTAAGAAATCTTCTTTTGTTTCGTATTGTGCTTGCATTTGACAAATATGAAAATACTGTGTAACAATTCAGTAAAAAATATTTTTGCACATTGTAGTTTTTAACTCGATGCACAAGTTTTCGGCATTTGCTTTTTTTTGCAAAATAAAGCATACTGGTTAATTAATTAATAAACAAATGAGGAGCATAATAGCATAATTAAATCAACAAGCAGACAGGTCGCTATGCTCCCTGTCCGCTTGATCTTTGCCTGCGGCCTCCATCTTCGGACCTCCAAGCCTCAACTCAGCCTGCGGCCTCGGTACGCCCACAGCACCGCAGCGTAACCGCTAGCTATAATGACGCTCATTATGCGCCACCATGGTGATGACATCTATATGACGTCACAGCCAACTGCAGTCCAAACTGAAACTAATTAATATAAGATTCACAATTAGTGTAGAGAACAGGCATAAATGCTTACCGGCAATAGGCTGTGCACGGTTCAGTGCAGAAGTCATGGCCACGGCTGCTGCATTGGACATAGAAGAATGCGGAGTTGGTGTTGGTCCCAATGTGCTAGGTACCACTGGTGCAACTTGCACTGGAGTTCGGCCGATGGCTTTGCGGTCAAATACATCCGTCGTATCCCCATGAAATGTTCGACGGTGTTGAAGATACATTTCTTTCTTCTCCTACACATTATGGCCAAATAGTTCAGTAGTTAATGGATTAACCTCCAACAACTAATCAAAATTACTCCATTAATTTCAATTATTTTTTTGCAGTTGATCAGAAAGACCATAAAAACTGCAGAATTTTAGCTACTAGTTGTTATCTTTTGCAAGCTAAAGAAAAATCACAAAATGATGATGATAATGCAGCACAAACAGTGTAGTTAAAGCTTACAGAGTGCAGACTGTTAAAATCAGATTACAATTGAGGGATCCCTGGTTAATAAATTATTTCATTTTCTTTTGGCTATTTTCTTCTAAATTTACTTATTTACTAAATTGTTCCATTTTACCAGGTTAGTTTTATCGTACAAATTTTCTCTCCTAAATTTATCTTGTTCCAGCTTACGTAAAATTGTTAGTTAACAGTCCGCAAATTGCCCATCTAATTTTCCCTTCAAGTTCGGCGTGGTTGTCGACGAAAGTTATTCACCGACCCCTCTGCGCTAACATTGGACTTGGGATGGTCGGCAAAAGTTAGTCGTCGACCCCCCTTTCTAGGTCGCTGACCCCCCTCGGTAGTAATACCACATCTGTGATGGTTGGCGGAAGTTGACCGCCGACCGCCAAACCTCCCCCCTCCCGTCGACGCAGACCCCCTGGGATACTCTAGAACAGTCACATGGGATACTTTGTCATAGGGTCTAATGCATAAAGTACACTTTTTGGCCAAAACATATAAATAGGCGACAAGTGACAGCTATGTCAGTTGCAGCTTATACGTCGACCGAGCAAGTCGTATTCTTGTAAGTAGTGTGAACAACAGTTTTAGTCAGTCGGCAGTTGAGAATTTGTTGATAAATCGAAGTTATCATTAAACGTTAGCCATTTTGTTTGGCCGTGCAATAGTCAGCAAATGTTTCGAGCGTTAGCAAGTACCATCAGACATTGCGAACAGTCGTCGCGGTCGGCCATTTTGATTGGCCTCGACCGGCCGCTGCGTGTTTGTTGTGTTGAACTATTCGGACATATCTTCGTTCATTATTGAGTTTGTCGTCTTTCTTCTGCCAGTTCAGATATGCCATATTGCTACTTCCTGTTTACCTTTTAGTTTTCCGATGTCTAGGGACTTTACTGCTTTCTTCTTTATGCCAAATTCATGTATCTTTCCTAAGGTCCCCTAGGTTTTGTTTCAGTTTCTAATCTCAGTCCGGTTTAGTATACATCCGTTCCCAATCGGTCATTGCAAGTTGGGATCTAGAAAGTAAACCAGTTCCTAACCCACTAGCTGTGGACGGGCCCTGGAACGTAGGTAAGTTGGGAAAATTCCAGAGGAGTCTTCTGTCAAACTGTCTCTAACACAGGCCCAATGGACGACCATCCTTATTATTTACGTCAGCGATCTAATGCATTTCCGGTCGCCTCAGTTTCTATATCAAGTGTCACTTCTGTAACTGCACCTATCGCTAGCAGTAACACTGTCAGTCGTCATCTAGTCCCCACTGTCTGGAGTGGACCAACCCAGCTTCCTACACAATCATTCATCATCAGTCATTTTAAGCTACTAAGAAGCAAAAAAATTATAATCAAATTTTAATGGATTAAAAAAATAATTCATCAACATTTCATCAATTAATCGAGCAGCTAATCAATTACTACTTAACTTCTATTCAAATCTACTCTGCTCTGACCCTTTGCTCTACACATCAACCTTAATACAGAAAACTGAACACACAACACAACTTGGGACAGTAGACAACTGCAGTAGCAAATGGCAGGAAAATACCTTGACAGCTTCGTGGGTGACTTGCAGCTGTGCTGCTAGAGCAACAAAGCCTTCGTTGAGTTTGTTCAATAGCAACGACAAATCTGTGCACAAAACACATGAGCTATGTGCAATTACAGAAACAACTAACAACTTAACAAGTGCTTACAAAAACAATGTATGCACAGGCTTTTCACAGTATTTATATAAGAAAGCTAAAAAAACTATTATCTGAGTAGGAGAACTTAGCAAAAATGCAATTCCAATGACCAACAGCAACCTTGTGGCCTAAGAGCCGATGCCTGGTCAGCAGATGCAAGATGGTGCTCCATTTCCAGAATTTGCTGCCGATAAATCTGCATAAGAACTTCAAATTCATCGGCAAGTTGGAGAAAGTATCTAAAAACCACAAAAATGGTTGCAACGATTCAATTGTCACTTTTGCTGCAAGAAGACAATTAAGAACAGTAGCAGCAAACCCGTTTAACGGTTATTAGCCTATTTACACAAAATACTGAGCCAGTATCAATTGTGCTATTATTAACAACAGCTGCTTTACAAAGATAGTATACATGTGATAAAAATAAGAACAAGAAGAAACTAGAAATTTGGGGCAAAGCCCAACGTGAGTCCGCCCGGCGCTCTAAGTC
>Ga0209367_1000883_pt1 | contig 33993 bp, 20 predicted proteins | sample WorMetLIZISLAND2_FD_187412 | JGI IMG/M metagenome (GOLD analysis project Ga0209367, IMG submission 187412) | Marine gutless worms symbiont microbial communities from Max Planck institute for Marine Microbiology, Germany - Olavius geniculatus... ... | reverse complement strand
GCTCTTATTTGCAGCTACCGCAAATGTAGGCTATTGTATATTCACATATGCAAATGAGAAATTCACAAACGTATTTGTTAGGGCTTTCACAAAATCAGATGCCACGGGGCTCCACTTTGGTAAACCTAGCTACAGACTGAAAAATTGTCATGCAACAGTGAGCCTGATTCTATGCTGTTTGCGTTAGTGGTCCAAATCGTTGCGGTTTAGAGCTATATGATGTCATAAATTACAAAGACGTCATATCCGCAACCGACTCGTTAGAGTTCGTAAAGGATGTACGTTTCACTGATGTATAGATTGTAGAAAATATTATTGTCTAATATGTCGAGGCCGGAAACTTTTGGGATGACCCTCGTAGGTAACTTTTCTGCAGAACCTGGTAAAAAAGGAAAAAGGCATGGCACACAATGTGCCAGCACCATAAGCATAATGTCACACTCACAGTATCTGGAAAGAGCTAAAGAAACAGTGATAATTGCTATGTGGCTCAAGAAAGACTTTTTTTGTACTTTACCTTAATAGTAAGTAAAATGTCAATTTATGTAGTGCATTATAGCCTTGTGTGCTAACAGCAGTATGCGTTTTTGACAGCAGTATATTTAAGTCAGGTCCAGAAACTGCAAAGTTTTTCCAGTTCCAGTACAGGTTCTTCTATTGACACATCAGCGTCACCTCCACGCCAAGCATGTACTCTGGAGCTGTGTGCTGGTATTGTTGATAAAGACGTCAGCTTGGAGGAGATTGTTCGCCAGGAACTACTGGAGGAGGTTGGGTATGATGTGCCTGCTGACAGACTGGAAAAAATCGTCAGCAGCAGGTCAGTAGCTTGATGTACATGCTATGAATACAGTGCTTAATGTTGTCAGATCATTTTGATTTGTGTGTATAATAGTATTGTTATTCTTCTTATTTATTTGTAGCTACCTGTTGTATTTTTATTTACTTTTCATTATTTCAGAGTTTAATACACACTATTAAACAGAATAGCATTTTATTATTATGAAAACATTCAAAGATTTTGTAGGGGCATTTGACATAAAATGCATTGTAATTCATTGTCAACATTATAACGTCAGACTCTCTACAGTTTATGAATCAAGGCAATGGCATCAGATCAGTCTGTGTCTTATTATGTTTCAGTGTGTCTTGGCTTTTAGTAGCTTGACACTTTAAGCAACAGGAATGGTATCCGGTGTGCAAAAAAATACTACTGTGTGCTTACCTAGAACAACTGTTGAAAAAGTGGTCAGCCAGTCGAACAAAAATCGAAAACAGTACAATAGGCGTTCAGTGGAAACTGAGAAATGCCTTAATAAACACAAACTAATTGCTTTTCTAGTTGTTAAGTTTTAATTGGAGCAAAAAAACTTTAACAGTTTACAAAGTTATGTAAGGGCGATATGAGTCAAAACTCGAAAACAGCAAAAATGGTTTTGGGGTTATGTTATCTCGTGTTGAATTTCAGACTGGCCCTTACAAGACTAGCCGTTCTAAATACTTGAAAAATATTACTTTAGGCTTATATCCTAAACAAAATTTTGTTGTAGATACTTTTACTAGGTGCCAAGCTAAGGTAAGTGAAAGCCGTTTTCGAGTGTTGACTCATATCGCCCTTACATAGCATTGTAAACCGTGAAAACCGCTTGTGAGAATGCATAGGCCTATATCCGTTATGTAAGTTTTTACTCGATGTAATTTGACGCACAGTGAATTATAAAGTTAAGATTTATTCAATTTTTTCTTCCTTAACATTAGCAGCCTATATATTGTATAGCTATAATTTTTTGTTACTGACACCCTGCCAGCGTTGCGCAGCTGGTGACGTCACAGGTAATGAATAATCTGCTGCTGGCCTACTGACGTCATTGTCACTATGACGTCACGCCACTGCACGCGCACACGCAGACAGACAGAAAATCAGACATGCCTGGATGTGTCTTTCTACCATGGGCATTGGCATTCACTGCAATATAAGTGGTGTCAACACGGACTGGTGTACTACATTGTTTCGGCTTGCGACTTTTGTTTTTGTACTTTTATTTCAAGTATTTAGAATGGCTAGTCTTGTAAGGGCCAGTCTGGAATTCAACACGCAATAATATTGCCCCAAAACCATTTTTGCTGTTTTTGAGTTTTGATTCATATTGCCCTTACATAGCTTTGTAAACTGTTGAAGTTTTTTGCTCTGATTTTTGCTGTGTTTTTAGTCGAATTTTGTCCAAATTTTTGGTATTTGATTTTATGACAATAAATTTATTTACTGTTTTCAGAATACCTCCAGACAGGTAAAGGAAATTGCTGCAAGGAAAAAATTATGTGTGATGTAACAATGTCTGTTGCAGCCATTTTTGTCTTTGAATAAGAACGGTTAGTTGCCATGGCAACAGGGGTCGTCATGGGACAAATTTAAATGACACCGTCAGATAGCCCGGGCCCGAAAATAGGGGGTAGGTGTAAACCGCGCGCAATTATCTTTCACGGGGACCGAGTTATACTGCTTTGAAGTCCCCATAGGCCGTATAGCAAATTTTTAAATATTGGGGCATAAAAAAGGGTAAAGTTTAAAAATTTTAATAGAAAACATATAAGGAATGTGTCCGGCGTCAGGGCTCTTCGTTCGAGCCATTAGCGGCGTCGGTCGGTCCAACTGGCTGGTCTGTAGCCGTGCGCAAGGAAAAAAATAGACGCTTAACGGCGAATTTCGCGCATTCGCAGCCACGCCCCCTTTGAACCGATTGTAACCAAATTTTGTGTGTGGGGTTGCGTGGGCGATTTGATCATTAATGCCAAGTTTTGTGGAAATCGGTTAAGGGGTTTTGGAGTTACAGGACCCCCCTCTCAAACGCCATTTGCTATACTTAACGTTCATCGCCCTTACAACAGTGTCAGCACTACCGTGCTGCACTGTGATTTGGCTGTCGTAACCTTTTATGCTATTAGTGTAATTTAAAGATTAAAAGTGTGGACAGGTTTGTTTATAGAAACTTATCTCATGCTTTCGGGATTACATAGCTTCTTCACCTGCCATATGGGACACCCAGGTTAATGTGCCTTGCCTTAACCCCTGCTTTTCGATTTACTTTCCCGAGATGGCTTAGTTGATTTCAGTGGTTGGTTGTATACCAAAGTGGTTTACATCAATCATCCAAGTAGTAATCACTTGATAGCAACCCTATCGGAAGTTGAACCCATGATACCTTGATTACTGCTATGCAATGAATTCAGCTTAGTTTAGAGTAAGGTATATATGATTGTCATTGTAGAAGCAGCGTTGGCATCAGTGGTGCCCAGCAGTCAATGTTCTATGCACCGGTGATCGACGGCATGAGAGTCAGCCAGGGTGGAGGCAACGCTCATGAAGGAGAATTCATCGAAGTCATCGAAATGAAAGTTGAACAGTGCCTTGAGAACATGCTTCATAATAATACCGTTGAAAAATCACAGGGATTGGTGTTTTCTTTACTCTGGTTTCAGCTTTATAAGGCAAAGTGAAATGCGTGCTGTTGCTGTCTTTGGTGCATTATGGTTGTCAGTTTCAAAGTGAGGCTTGGCAGTTTTTACTATCCAAAAGACATTATTTCCCTGCAGTTGTGATATAATTTGTTGCCTTTTTTACAGGCACTGAGAAGGTTAGCTTCTTGGTTAATTGGTTTGTCTGTCTGCATGAGAAGAAGATAATTGAAGATTAAACAGTTGTGAATGACTTTTTGTCAATTTTTTTAGTGGACTGGGTAAACACTTAAGTTTTTGTTTGATTTGGATTTAGGAAATTTTAGTTTTTGTCATCATTGCAAAGTAGTTTTCAGTCACTAATACCGCACAGTTGAATGCCGTGTACTTATTCACTTTTGCAGCAAGAGGTATTGCTTGTTTTGTTCATTTTTACTGTTCTTTGGCATTTTATACTCGTACTTGTGGCCTGGCTGGTGTGAATAAGCCCTGGCTGGCTCCATCAGGTAGTGATTTGTAGCAGGAACCGGCTACCCGGACCCAGTTTCAAAATTTATTACCCAGTTCCAAATCCATATATTTATTACCCATTTTTGCGCTGATTACTGATGCTGGGATATTTCAGAAAAAGCCCACGCCAACGAATTGCCAGCAGCAAGACCAAGCGCGAAAATGCAGAAATAACAAGCAAGCAGTTGACATGATTTACTACTGTCATGCTTATCTTTGTGAAAGATACTCAGTGAATGGGAGTGTAGGTGCCATTACATTTTTAGTTTTCTTCAAATTATGAAGTTAATCAAAAGTTGAAACTGAGACCAGTACTCAGATAATTGCAACCATGTACCCGGTTCCTAAAATGAGTAGTGCTGCAAGTTACCACCTCCAGGTTTAAAAAACACCACAATTATACACATACTAGGCCTAATTATATTGGGGAAGATGGAGTATATGTGCTGCTATGCATTACATCTAGGCAAAACTATTCTCTGAAGTATTAGCTCATGGTGCTTACAAGAACTCATAAATGCCTGGAGAGGTGAACACTTGTCACCTATTTTATTTTTTTTATGTCACGTCCCATTACTGGTGTATTTTATTTCTTGCCATACCAATTACCAAGGTGAGCTTTCCCTGGAAATTTTTTCGTGTCTGACTGCTGATAGGGATATAGGACGGTTGATGTTGAAGTTCCATGTTGAAGGTTGTTAAAATGAACTGATGTAAGAGTGCTAATGATAGCTGATGGTCTTGTTCTTTTTTTCGCTGACGTTGTACGATTACGTGACTAATGCTTTGTGATATACAGTTAGTGATAAAACTTATGCATGATTTTATATGACATTATCTCTATTATGCATTTAATTAAATAATGATTAATTACAGTATCTTGTAATCAGTAATTAAGACAGGCGTAACATGTTTACTGCTCAGTGTGATGTGATCATAAACACATTAATGTGGGCTATATGCAAAATTTCTAAAGTACAAAACTTACACAATCACTTTCAATATGAAATCAAAATTAGGCCATAGCTAATGCAACGTGCTCAGTGGAAGAATCTTGTGAATGCATTTTACCACAGAAATTAAGCTGCAATCTCTCTGGTGGACTATGTCACATTAAATAAGCGCTTTGGTAGATTTTAATTTTTAGAATTTTACTAGTTAAAAGATCAGCAGCAGAATTAATCGATACAATTTCTTATCGTAGTTTTTTTCATATCGGAAGTACGTAAACTAAAAAAAAATTGTAGCAATTTGTAGGCTATATATCTATTATATACATGTACATATAATTTCCTTGATGAAAACGTATCTAGGTTTACTGCAGCAGAAAACGGCACACGTGGCCTTGTTCTTTTGCCGACTGTAGTTTTAACTTTCGAAGTTCAAACCAAAAATATCTACTTGGACGTAGACTGCGGTTTGTTCAAGCAGAGAATTGACATGCCATTCTTCATATACAAGTATTTTTCCCCAAGTCACCATTGTTATTCAGGATAACTAAGCAGTGACGTCGAGAGCCAGATCGGCAACTGGGGAAACATTTTCGCCGGGATCCCTCTAGGGAGAAAATTTTTGAATATTTCCTTTTACAGTGGCGCATTCTGGTGTAGGCCTACTTTTTATTTTTGAGCGACGGCGGGCCCCCCAAACGTTGCCGGGCCGGGGGTAAGTTACCCCCAAGTCCCCCTCTCGACGGCCTGACTGCAAGATAGAAAAAGGTGGTTGGCCTACCATAATACGTAAGTGCGTTTTGTGCAGCTTTGCAGTTACTGTCTTCCATAGGCTTAACGATAGCAATCGATCTGACGATTTCATTTTTTAGCAAAACTTGCGCAATGCGGCGTATAGCCCTAGCGTCTTTAATGTGTGGCGAAATTTTGAAATAATCGTTTTATTTTTTAAAAATTTCCTTGAATGTGTTTTATTGATCTGCTTTTCAAAATCGGCAAATTTTTGGAGTTTTAAGCCCTGCATCAAAAGAACTCGGTAACGTAGCCCACTACTTTTTGACTCACGGTGTGGATCATCAATGATCGTGATTTAGGCCTAATTAAGCCTGCATTATTTTGTGACGTCACTCGGTTGCTGCAGTAGCAAGTTTAGCCAACCTATAGCCTAGTTTTGGTTCAATATTCGCGTTACTGGAAAGCTGCAACTTCTGGTGGCAGGTCAGCAAATTAATTCATCGTTCGCTTTACGTGTAGGAGACAGTAGGACTATAACTTTCTCAGTCAGCACGATTGTCTCGTTACAAGGCGACTCACTATGCCTCTGCCTAAGATAGTTCAGTGTATAGCCTACAACAAGAGGTCGTAATTTCCGTAATTATTTTCAGTTGATTAAAACAAATTCGACACTTTTTGTTGTATTGTTACATGCACAAGAAACCTAGCTGTCGCTAGGGTGGGCCGACCGTACCACCTATATCCGAAGGCTACGTGGGACTTGCGGTCATCATCGTCATCATGCGACGCGAAACGTTCAGCCGAAGCCTTCCGTCATAGCGATCGTTTCGGTCGCGGAAGATAGCGATTTCCCAGAGTGACTGCAGTCTCATGCACGCTATGGTGATGATAATATAGCCTATCGAACACACGCAGAGCAGGCATGCTTAGGGACAGTAGAAAATTACGGCAAAAGTAGCAAAAAAAAACGCGGCACACTTTTGTGAAAATCGCAAAAATCAAGGCAAAATCGCGGTAAAGAAACGGCATCAAATCACAGGCCCGAAGACCCTTATACAGTGTAGCACTGACGACCATCAATACATGCAACGGAAGGTTTTCGTCTGTAAAATTATGTCGCTGCGGAACACTACAAGCAATCTGAGCTAATGCTCATTGCCAAAATCACTTAAAATCAATATTTTTAGGGCTCAAGGTCATTCAAGGTCATCGATGTTGACATTGCTAAGAAGCTCGTCGCCAATGCTTGTTGTGATAAGCAGCATATCTGTGCCTATCTTCATAGCAGCATTGAATGTAGATTTTAGCAGTCCAAGTCCGGACCCTCTAGATTTAGTGGCCTGCGCACGCGGGTGTCAAAGAGGGGTACCCTTCTAAAAAGTGGTTATTTATCCGTTGTTGTCTTGTCTAGCGTGAAAATAGTTGCAGATATGCACAGACATGCTGCTTATCATAACAAGCACTAGCGACGAGCTTCTTAGAAATGTCAACATCGATGACTTTAAATGACCTTGAAGCTTAAAAAATATTGGTTTTTAATGATTTTTGGCGATTTTTGGCTGCAAAAGAGTGATGCGACGAAGTGGATAGAGATAGACCAAGATTACTTGCGAACAGGAACTGCTATAAGCTCTCGCGCGTCTCGTGAGCATTAGCTCAAATTTCTTGTCAGGTTAGACGAGCCAATAGCGGTAGAATAACGTCTTTTTAGGAGGGGTGCCCTCTTTCGCCCACTCGTTTGTGGAGACCCCTTTCACCCAGTGACATAAAATTTTGTCACGAAATACTAGAGACACTAACTATCATATGGTGAAAACCCGAAGTCTGTATCTCATCTGGTCTTGAAACGGTACCTGGTCGTGACGGACGGACCGACGGACAGACGGACAGAATTACCATAGCTAATACGCGCTATAGCTAGCTAGCTAGCTCTCGCGCGTAAAAATACATTATATTTACGATGACGTCACGCTCACATATTGAGTTGAGTAACAAAGCACACGGACTTTAGTAGTAGAGGCAAGAATAAATATTTTTATGTTAACATCACACAATAAATGTAAACTATGCTGACCAAAAACATTTTTTTGCAAAAAAACAAAATCACGGCATTTTGACTAAAAACACGGCAAAACACGTCATTTTTGCAAAATCACGGCATTTCACAAAAATTATGGTTTCCGTGATTTCCGTGTTTCCGTGATTTTCTATTGCCCCAAGGCATGTTCCTTAAATTTGACTAAAGCAAATTACGCCTATGCGTCTCGAGACGGTCTTGACTGAGACCGAGACGTCGAGAAAAAGACCACATCCAGTAAAGTGTGTAGTAGGCCCCTATGTTGCACTCATTTTGTCTGCTCTGGTGCTATAGGAGCGGTCCACGGAAGATGGCCAAGAACGAGAAAGGAGGCGGCGCGCAGTCGAAGCCGCCGAAGCAGCAGCAGCAGGCTGACGACAGCCAGGCCGTGCCGCGGGAGACGAGCAGCGAACTGATACGTCGCATTGAGTTGCTGGACGGCAGTCAGACGAGTATTGGTGGCGGCGTCAAGGCTGTCGGAGAGACGGCACAGGGACCGGTGCGATCGTCCGCCCTCGGCACCTACAACCGCGTCGTGATGCTGGCTATTGACGCCAGTCCTGCTGCCATGTACGCTTTCCAGTGTGAGTATTATATGCATGTATAGCCTACTCGAGCCGCTGTCCTCAGTGACGGACGTTAGCCCGTATGCACGGTCAATGCGATCGTTTGCCAGTACGCTTCCGCCTTCAAAGTCCAGGGCTTACGCACGGTCTTGCCGCCTTAGAATTTGACTCAGTGCCGTCGGATAACTGTGAGCAGAGTTTATTTCTTAGAAGTTCTCTCTGGAAACAGATTTTATGACGCGTGCTGGCGGCATAAGAAACGTTGTGGTCGGCAAACGCCGTGGTGGGGCAAGGCAAAGGCGATACAGGGGCGACGGAGAACAGTTGTGTTTATTATGTTTATAATAACGCGGTGACTATTAATCCGGCAGCCGTAACAATAGCATGTAGGCTATTATTCCGGCAGAGTGGTCGGGACTTAGCACTGATTGGCTGGGCTTGCTAGTGATTGACATGCCGCTTGACATGCCGCACGCGCATGCATGGTTCAACCGCAGGCGACACTTAGCGAATGCTAATGAGTAGGTCTATAATGTCTCTGCGGCGGTACGGTGAGCAGCCGAAAACTAGAATTCGTCTGACTATTATCGTGTAGGGTTTGGGGATTAGGATTAGGATTAGAGTTAGGGTTAGGATTTGGGTTATGGCTAGCGTTTTTAAAGATTTGTGACAATAGTGGACACCAAAAATGAACGTTGAATAGTCATGTGGGTGGCAAATTCGATGTTCCTGCAGACAAAATCAAAACTTGCCGACCAGCTATCCGTGATGGTTTACTTGCAAGTTGCTAGGCTTGAGGTGCTGGTTTGCAGACTGGCGATCCGTTAGGCTACGGCTGAGGTCATCCGTCAGTCCTCGGCTCGATCCGCCGTCTTTGCGGCGATTCGGCGAAGGGATTCTCGCCGAACCGCCGCATGGATTCGTACGTTCGTACGTACATTCAGTGCTAAGGCCATCCAAATTCGTGACCTGATCAATAGCCAGCATTCATTTGGACCGGATGTTGATCCGGCAGACGTATCGGCTATGCCTTAATAAAATATTCTGTCATTGCACTTTTGCTTCACGTAACATCAGAGTGACAAAAGTGAGTTAAGTTCAAAATACATGTTGCAAGTTGCAACTTCGCGTTGCTGTGTCTTTTCAGCATCATCAGTAGAATGAATTGAATTCATACGTGCTAATGTCCTGCCCTGCGTCCGTCCTGGCATTAGCAGACCATAGTCCATATTGGCAAACGTCCGTACGGTCAATTGTCCGTACTGGCGAATGTTCGTTTTCCTTTCATTTAATACAGTTATACACATATTATCTCATATAATTGCAAGCTTCAATTAATGCAGGTTAATTTTTTTGTTATCTGTGATGAACGTCTGGTATCGAATCTGAGCTTAGATGAAAATAGTGAATAGGCCTACTGTAGGCCCGAAAAAGTAAGCTATTGCATTCTGTCCATATCTTTGCTAAATATTAACCAATTTTCACAATGTTTTCACTAGTAGACTCTGGAAGAAATTTGCTACTTAGTAGCATGCACACCACACTTGTTATGTCGCTATACCCTCTTGTAAAACATAAATATCCAAAAACTAGCAATATTTTCAGAAGGGCAGAAGGTATAGGCCTAATGGTAATTTTTAAAGTGAGTAAAATGTTAAATATGAATTATAGTAAATGTCAGAAATGTTTACATGTAGCTACAGAGTAAGTTTTCATCTGTCAGCAAAATACTGCACAGCTTGCAGGGTTGCACAATCGAAATACAATGCTGCTGCAGTTAACTGAGCAAAATTGCAGCCGCCAACCAGCATTTATGTAGGCCTAATTGAAAACTTATGCACAAAAATGGTTCAAATTATTCGAAAAGATGTTTAATATGTCTTCCATTGTTCTTTACACTTACTGTAACTCATATTTAACATTTCGGTTAAATGCTTTAAAAATTTACCATAAACCTTTTGCCGATCTGTAGAAATTGTTGGTTTTCGGATGTTTATGTTTTACAAGCTGAAATAGCGACACAATAGGTGTTTTGTGTATGCTACTGAGTAGCAAATTTCTTACAGAGTTTAGTAGTAAAAAATTATGAAAATTGGTCAAAATTTAGCGAAGAACGGTCGAAGTGCAATAGCTTACTTTTTTGGGCCACCCTGTATACTGTGTCTCAAAAACCGGGCACAGTGTAATTAAGAGGTCTTTAACTTTTAAGGCTTCACTGGTCTCGCATTGCAAGTTTCTGAAACAATTGAAATGATGTCTGTAGGGTACTTGAAACATATCTGGCGTCGCGAAGATCTGCTCGTGTTGGCTCACATACCGGAAACGCCAACCCTGGCTAACGTTTCCTTCAAAAGTACGTGCAAAACGCCTTCACATTCTTTTGCGTGACGTGAGACTTGTGGGCCCTGCATAAAAAATGCAAACTGTACTGTAGATTCGGACGGCAAACGATTGGCTACTATGTTACTACCGTGTATATGTATCATGATGTGGTAAGTCTGTGTCGTTTGGTTGTTTTGTATAGGCCTATTTCAATCAATTAGTCAAAATCAGTCAGTCATTTTGTTGTGTTTGTTCACCATAGCCTACATATTAACAATCTGCCAATAAAAAATTGCAGCTATTACGTTCGTCACTTGAGCAATCTTGACTGCCAGGCTCGTCAGTCGTCAGAGCTCTTATGCCAGCCTTATGGAAGTAATCATGACAAATTAAGTGACACACAATTTGCACAAGAAGAAAAAGATGTGCAATCATTATAACCGAGTGAAAAACATAAATTTACACCGATAAGAAACACCTGAAAATCAATAAAATCCACATTCTAAATAGAACGCAAAACATTAGTGGCCTATAGGGCCACTCACTGAATTAAGTCTAGGCCTATGTAATTTCTACTATTTAGGCCTACGATAATGACAAAATTCAGCTGACGATTCAGCTAATTCAGCTGACTGTTGATGTATCAAGTTTGTCTGTTGGTCTGCCTGTAACGCATGTATTGTGGCTAAACCGTACGTCGTAGGAGGTCGGCGACGGTACCCTTGGAGGTTTGAATAAGGTGATGACGAGCTCCTCTATAGACTGTACCTGCAACGCCTTAGTCGCATGTTTGTTGAATGCAAAGTTGCTGCCTGCAGCCATCACCCATGTGCGCCGAATTACTCTATCGTATCCTAGCGTTGATTGTAGCGTTCAATATAGAAGCGTTGACCACAGCGTGTATGGGACTGCAGTCACTCGCTTTCTTTCTGCGGTCAGAAGTCGGACGCTGGCCTTCGGTTAAGGCTATAGGCGGTACGGTCGACAGCTAGTTTTGTTATCTTGTAGTTTACATCGCGGGCCACGCTTCGCAAGCCGACAACCGGACTTGGGCAAGCAGATGTGGCCCGCTGGTTGATGGACGCTGTTAACACCATGAAAAATAATTTAATTTTACTGCTGGAATGTTGGTTAACAGAAGGCCTATCGCTGCCGACGGACGAATGGGTGAAGGCGATGCAAAGCCTCAACGAGAAGACGCGCCTACTTCAAGAAGAGTTTGAGGCAGAATGCGTCAAGTACAAGGTGGGCTGGACTCGCTGCATGAATCTCTGCTAATTCCTACAATGCGCTAGTTTCTCCGAGCAATCAGACAGTCAGTCAGTCAGTCAATCAGTTATTGTTGATTTGAAACAACCGGACGTCAATACTCAAGCTGTATACACGCAGAAGAACATCTCGTCACGAGCGCCGTGACCCGTCGTTGACAAGTCACATACCGCAAGTATCCGTAAAATATTTTCCAGAGCGGAGGAGGGGGTCAAAATGTTTTTACCTTCTTTTGCCTACCAATGGCTGATCCAGGATTTCTATTGGGGCTATAGAATCCAATCAAGCGAAAAGTTGTCTCTTTCTTGTACATTTTCTCCTGATATGACTTAAGTTTATAGACTATAGCCTATAGTGATTGGAGTCACGTGCGCCATCCGTCCTTATTCTTCTTAGCATAGGCCCGCCGCCCTAGACTAGAGCAGTGGCGTAGGCAGGATTTTGGTTTGAAGGGGTATCGAGGCGCAGTGGGGTACGCATGGAGGAATGTCCCGGCCCCGTCCCGAGAAAATTTTTGATTATTTAATCTTGAAATGGCGGTTTTGATGCACATCTCAGGTATCGTGACATACTTACTTTGAAGTTCTGCTTTACAACGTACAGCACGTATAATTCATACAAGGCAAAGGCCAAGCAAAAGGCGAAACTCGGCCCCTACTGGGTATATCAAATTGTCAACCCTACAATACACCAGTTACTGTTGTAGTGTTGGCACTTTCAACATGCGCCTCCAAGTTTAAAACGTGTTTTCATGTTTGCGATTGTTAAGAGGTTGCGCTGCTAGTCAACTTTTTGTCTGTCCAATGCTATGCATAGCATTGGACAGAGTATAAAATCACCTGAGTGTCCGTGCGTGCGTCCGACTTTTCTTAAGTTATCTTCCTTCCACCTTCCCTTTCCCTTCCCCTTTCCCTTTTCCCATCTTCCTCCCTTTTTCCCTTAACCTTCTCTATCCCATTTTCTTCCACTTCCGCTTCCCCTTCCTTTATCATCCCTTCCCCTTTCTCTTTTCCTTCCCTTTCCCCTTTCCGTTACCCTTTCTCCTTTCCCTTTTCCTTCCCCTTCCTCTTTCCATTTCCCTTCCCCTTCCCTTTACCTTCCATTTCTTTTCTCCTTCCCCTTTCCCTTCCATTTCCCCTTGCACTTATCTTTTCCCTTCCCTTCCCCTCCCCTTCCTGTTTTTCTTTCCCTTCTTCCGTCTTTCTTTCCGTGTTCACGTCCGTGCGTCCAATATTTGAGGCGCCATATCTCCGTAACGGTGCAAGATAGACGCATGGTGACGATGGACCTTTTATAGTGAAGCACTGGTGACGAATCGAATGGTCTCGTAACTGACAATGTTTATTGTTTAGTTAGAATAATACAGAAAGATGAAAGGATCATTGCTGCTGTACAATTTGAAATTAAACTGATTTTTTTCTACCGGTCCAAACAGCTCACTGATTATATTTATACGGACATATACTGTAAACTGTCGAAATACATTGGACAGACTCCGTGTTCATATGAACATTATCTTGTATTAGACGACGACGATGATATGAACAGATAAAGTACAAGTTGGTGGGCGAGAGCGCAAAGAGTCCCGGCGAAGCGTTGTGCCGGACCGCACACGACGAGAAAGCCGACATGATCGTCATCGGTTCGCGCGGTTTGTCGTCCGTCAAGCGCGCTATGCTTGGCAGTGTCAGTGAGTACGTCGTTCGCAACTCGTACCTACCCGTCGTCGTCGTGCACAAAAAGCAGATCATTAACCCGTTCACTGGCGGAGGCACAAACACCTTGATCGGCTAGCCACCACCACCACGTGCACTGCTCGGTCCAAAGTGCGAAACACAACGGCGTCCACTTTCCATCAACGCAGCTCGATTCCACTCTACAAAACTGTTTTCCGGGACACCAAAACCCCTCAAACTTCAAGACATTTTCCAGTTGGTTGATCTGGCAAATGTATAACAAAAGTGTCAAAAACGTACGACACTAGCATACATGGAAATTATGCGATGACTTGCATATCTCTGCATGCAAAATGTAAACGCATTTTGAGCAGTTTTGTCATTTCTGTGCATTTACTGTAACGTGATATCTGTCGGATGAATATTTTTCAACTGTGCAAAATCTCGGAATAAATCTACGTACTTGTAAATGCAGGACATTTAAGGACTCAAATTTCTGGAATCTAAGCACATGTGGGAGGTCTGGATTGACGAAAACCGATAAATTTTGTACTGGGCTTCTTAGAAAGACATTTGTACTACAAAACAGCCACTTTTATCCATTTACAGTTTAGAAATATCCACATTCCACAAACGTTAAACGGCAGTGGTGCTTCTGGCTAATATATTACTTATTTGCTTGATGCTAACGTATACTTCATGAGATGAGTCCATATGGTACATGTATACACTGTGTCCCAAAAACGTCCCAGTTTGTCATTTTCCATATATTCGCCAAATATTAATCAATTTTCGAAATTTTTTCACTGCCACATTCTGTGGACAATTTGCAATAATGTAGTTGTAAAATACATATCCCACCACACTTTAACTGTGTCGCTACACTACCATGTACATTTTTGATGTTTGTAAACAAAAAAGACGATATTGTCGGAGATAATAACTTTTATGATACACCGGTGATGTAATGCACCATTTAACAATGGAGACAAGGCTCTGATTAAAAACTTGTACCCGTTCAAAAAATACAGTTTTCAAAAACTACTGGCTAAATTTTCAAAGATAAACTGCAACAGGGAAAGAGTGAGAATGTTATTGACAGAGATTTGGGAAACATGCAGCACTGACCAAAGGCACGAGACTAACAGACTGAAGTATACACGTGCTGAAGAGAACATGGCCTCTGTGGATGAAATGGTAGGCTTGCTAAACCACAACGGCCAGAAGCAAACATATCGTTCAATATGCCAGATATCCAACGAAACGGATCTGACAAAGTGCAGTATCGTACATATCGTACTGTATTTTTGGATGTGTTTTTTAATTTACCAACACATTTGCTGTCTATTACTGTTAGTTTTTCTTGCATTTATATTTCACAAGGTAGTGTAGCGACACAGTTAACGTGTGGTGGGATATTCAATAATCACTTTATTGCTAATTGTCCACGGAATGCATCATTAAAAAACGTTGAAAATCGGTTAACATTCAGCGAAGATATGGACAATCACAAAGTGGGACGTTTTTGGAACACAGTGTAGAAATCTCATCGTTATTATTATTCACAGTACTGAAACGCATGTGGACCGGACCGTCTTTTGCCAGCGTGGGGCCCTTGGCACTGACTTACCCGCAGGGCCCCTAATACCATATGGCGACCTGTGACCACACTATATCACAAAAAGTAAGATAGGCCCGCGGGCGGCGCTAGGAATCTGAAACGAAGGGGGAAACATGGGGGCAAAGGCCAGAACGTAAAGTAAAGTAAAGTCCTTTCCCGAACCTTAAGGCTCATGGGGCAGCGCTGACCTCCGTTTCCTTGGCCCTCAGCCAGACACCAGTTTTTACACTGGGAGACCACGGATACGGGGCCAGTGTATCGCGTGGTGTGCCTGTTTGCGTTCCAGCGATGATGCCGGTACCAAATTTAAAGGCCAGGGCACCCCTTTTGTGCGGGTCAAATGTCGACCTTATTCAGTTGTTGTGTGCATCTGAAAACATAGTGGGCGGGGTTCAGGGGCAGAGTCCCTGGCCGGAAAGTCAGGAGGCAACCCCCCACGAAACTAAAACACTATTGACTTTGGGTGTTTAATGGAAGACCCAAATTTGCTTGTTTTTAGTATTTGGAAACGCCAAAAAAAATCACAGATATCAGTGTTGTTTTGCACAAATGACGTTTAATAAAGCACATCTTGGCATGTGTATGGTTAGCAAAGGGCACTTTATTACCATCAACATTTTTCCTGAGGGGGCAGCCAGGGGCAAGAGCAAGGGCACAGGAAGCAGTTGCTCCCCATGCTTTCCTCTGGCGCCGCCCATGGATAGGCCTAAGTCTGTAAGTAATGCATGCCAATTTCACGAGCGGAGCGAGCCAAAAAAATTTTGGACCTAGATTTTCTGTCCCCCTCAAAATTTCTAGACGTTGTAATTAGGTTCAAGTTGTGACAATAATTCATCTCGTAAGGCAATAAAAATGGTTTAGATTGTATGATCGATCTGTCGAAAGTTGCAGCGATCACCGACGTAGCGTGGGGCCCCTTTGGGGCACAGTGGGGCCCCTTTGGGGCACAGGGCCCTTGGCACAGTGCCAAAAAAGTACACCAGAATGGGCCATTCTAAACAGAAAAATTAAAAAATTTTCTCCCAAAAGGGGCCCATGAGAATGTTTCCCTGCTGTGGCTCTCGACGGGCCTGACTGTCAATTTTACTTCACTTTCATTTTCATGCTTGTTTCTAAGGAAAGTCCCAGTCCTTGAAACTCAACTCATAAGCTAGATCTTCAAAAACCAGTATGTGTTAACAACACTCAAATATGACGTACAACACAATAATGATCGTAGCCAGAATAGTCACGAAAACACAGAAAATTAACGAGTACAAAGAAATGAGAAAGGTAGACTAACGGGCAAAAATCCAGTGAACAAGTTACACAACACATGCACAATTGCACAAACAACAACAACAGCTTAACTACTAACTGATGAATATTGACTGATATATACAAATATCTGAATAGACACAACACATACATGCAATGCCAAAACTTGCTATAACATGAAATTTGAGCTAATGCTCACAAGACGCGTGAAAGCTTATAGCAGTTCCTGTTCGCAAACTGTCAGTCTATCTCCAGCCATTTCATGGTAGTTCATCCTTGGAGTGTACGCTGCAGCCGAAGATCGCAAAAATCAATAAAAAACTTCTTATTTTGGAAGTTTAGGGTATTCTCAAAGTCATCGATGTTGATACGACTGAAAAGCTCATCACTAGTGCTTGTTGTGACAAGCAGCATGCCCACGCCTATCTGCAACCGTTTTCATGAAAGACTGGCCAACAGCAATAAAATGACTTTTACGGGGGTACCACTCTTTGATGCCCTCATGCGCAGGTGTCCTTGAACCTAGAAAATCGAAACTTGGACCGTTCAATGCTGAAAATTTCCTATGCAGCTTTTCCATGCCTATCTCAATTGGTTTTGACACAATTTGCTCTTAAAATGTCTCGCAGCCCGAAATCGCCAAAAGATCCATAAAAAAACCCTATTTTAACGTTCAAGGTCATCCAAGGTCATCGAATTCAGTGGCAATCGAGAGCCAGTGTATGACTTCCTCCTAGTGATTAATAGTGACCTAGGCCCTATCTCGCACCGTTATTGAGATACAGCGACTTATTGACTAAAATCGCAAATTTTTCCAACCCCCTCTCATTTAGCGCCCTCATTCGGGGTGACCCTCTTCGAATTTATCGAAAAGCTTTACAGTTCCTGAAACTAGAGTCTTCCAGGCCGCCAATGGTTAAGATTTGGTGATCCTAGCTTCCACCGTTTTTGACTGATCCACCCGTGTGACAGACGGACAGATAGACAGACAGTATTGCGATGGCTAAGATGCGCTGAAAGCAGTAGCTGCGTTCACGCGCAAAAAGTTATCATTTATGTACAATTATCATTGTTTAGTCAAACGCTAGAGACGACAGAGTTTCAGCTGAACATCAGCTTGTGGGATGCACCGCTGCAGGTACACCTGTAAGTCTCTGATGGTTACAGTCTCATCTTCTGACGGGGCCATCTGTTTTTTGTCTTCATCAGTCAAAATGTGTCGAGACAGAGGAATTGTTTCACTGTTGAACGTCCACACGAGACAATGCAGAAACGTCAAGTGACACACAACGGACAACGTGCTGGCGACATCACACAACGTCGTAGCAGCAGCAGCCTGGCACATTCAAGCAACAAAGACACCTTGCACGCAGCTACAAGAAAAGATGTCATCAGGCCTTGTGGCAACATGCCACGCGGACGTTTAGCTAATTGCTCACACATGCTCACTGCACACTGTCGTAATTTTATGCCAAAGCCGCCGTTTATCAGCCAGGCGACTGAAATTTGGCAGGAACGTTCAAGATTGTCCACTCTAACATTAGCTCTACTTTGACCCAGATTTGCTCATTAATGATGCCGCTAGGCGGCGCCAAAGAAGCCGCCACCGAGCGTATTCACCAAAAACAAAGTCCAAAAATCGTTTTTTCCCATTATCTTCAATAAAAAGACAATTAATGAACAAAATTTGGCACATTTAAGTAAATATAAAGGCCTACAATCTGGTAAAAAAAGCGTCAATTGGTTCCTAAATAAACGAGATATCAATGTTCAAACAACAAAACTTTATCGCTCCCTAGCAACGGAACAAAAAATATTTCACAAGCGAAATTCAGCATGCTTAAAGAGCCTGAAAAACATTATCGTACGGCAAAAAATCATGCTCACTGCACGATGCCTAGTGTGCAGTGAACCGAGCTGCCGGCGCACAATCAGCCTGCCAGAAGCAAAACAAATTATGCAAAATATGCATCATTTTCTGGAGACTTGGATGTCCAGTGATTGACTTTTTAAACTGAAAACTGCAACACTGATTATTCCCCTCCTGGTTAAATGTTCACACCAAATTTGTTTTTTTTCTACGCCTTTCAGCTAGGAAGAGGAACACAACAGACAGACGGGTAGATAGATGATCAAACAAGACTCGTAATGTTAACCTAATAGAATCACAGCACGACAGCATAATAATAAATAATTACACTTCTGCTGCAAGTATTACGACAACGACAAGGCATATTTTGCAGCCACTACACGTACTTCCATCGCTAACTTCTATACAGATATTCCAGATTAGGCAACGGTCACCAAATGATCAGTTTTACAAAATGTTATAGCAGCAAGTTTTACAGGTCCTTTCCACTGCCAGCTAAAAGCACCACCATACAGCAAAAATAACTATAGTTATACCAACGGCAATAAGTCAAAAGCGCGACACCGAGTTTATAACACAATGTTACTAAACATCGTGATTGATTTTCATTCAAAACTGTGTTGCTGATGCACACTACAAAAAATATGCAACAAAATAAGCATTAATGATCCCTCCGCACCACACTATTTTCCACACAGCTGCCAATAAAAGAATTTCAAAAACTGGTCAACATTTGGTAAAGTTGTGACAAAAAATCAGTTTCCCCACTTTTTTGACTTGGGGTGTGCATAAAGAAAGTAAAATACTCGATAACTGACATACAAGCAAATAGCACTGAAACATTATAAACTGACCGACTGATCAGCGACAAAATCATCGATATGAAGATACTTCAGCCATGACATCTTGTTCAGCTCCAGAGCTTCAGTCACCACAAATCTCTTCAGAGTCAGACTTTCCAATCTGCAACAACACAATGTCCATTGTTTATCACTAGGGCTGCAAAAATTAATGATTAATTAATTGATTAATCGTTAAAAAAATTGTTCGATTAATTTTTTTTAATCGATTAAAATTCGATTAAATTTTGAACATGCGTACCTGCGACATCTGTCCCATGCGAACGCCTGTTTAGCTTATCAGGCTACATTGTGAACAAAATGCGTGCTGCTCTTTTGCCCGAAAATGTGACATCACTTGTTTGTCTGCATGATGGGCTGCAAGCCTGAAATGCATGCTAACTGACTGCATAGTGTACAAGTAGGCCTATACGTTTCCAACTTTTATGAATGGTAACAAGTACACCTGCGTTTTGCAGTTTTCATGGTTTTTTGCATTAACTACAAAATTGAAAAATTGTTCGAAATTAATCGATTAATCGCGATTAATTTTTGGTGATTAATCGATTAAAAAATTTTTAATGAGTACCAGCACTATTTATCACTAGTATTCATTACAATGGTTTTTATCATCAACTAAAATACCTAAAATGACACGAGCTTTCACCAAGACGAGTACTGCCACATCTGGTGTATAAAAATGACTAAATATCCTAAAATTTCCTGAGTCTCGGTCGTGATCTGGATCACCAGCAAAATCAAATATTTCGCTCCTTCAGCTATGTCCCACCTCTTGCAAAATTTTAGAAATCACAATTCTCTTCATGACTTTTTTGACCAGTCTAACAGACAGAAAAACAGACAGACAGAGAGACAGGCAGACCTGATAACATAACCTTATTCAGTGGAAGTGATAACCATGATAGCATCTTAAACAAGTCTGATAAGAGAAAACGTACATCATATCTGACTATTATCCAAGATTACATCTTTCAACCATGCACTCATGGGTATCGTAGATTTTTTCCGACAAATCTGCTGGGGGTAGCAAGTTCTAATTTCAAACACAACATGAACTGAAACCTTGTCAATGGGCTGATTGCAGAGAGAGTTAACTGATGCTGTGAACATTCTAGTGTCAAATGGTGCAGATTGACAAGACTGGCTAGCTCCGCATATGTCTGCAGTTGCATAACACACAAACCGATAAACACCACACTCAATGACAGTACGTGAGTTCGTGTTTTGTCGAGAAGTAGAATTATTTATTTCTAATCGACATCCGCTTAATCTGACATCCGCTAAGAACTGAATCCAACTAACTTACTTCTTATTCATAGATGAACTGAAAACCGATTAGAAAGTTTCTAATCGCTAGGGATTAAAAAATTGCGCCTATTCTTTTACATTGGAGCTCTTTGGTGTTAATCGGTAATGCTCGAATTAACTTTAGCATTAGCTGCCGTTTCCGATTATCTTTCTTCTTATCTGGTAGATAATCGAAAATGTTCGTTCTTGGAAGAAAGATAACACCAAATTCTAACTTCAGTTCATATTTCTGATTATCTTGGTATTTATTCTAAAAGAAAGTGTCGCCCGAAGCAATCATCCTACTTCTCGACGAAACATGAACTCACGCAGTGGATTAGCCAGGATTTTTTTGTCTTACAGTGGGTGGTTCCACCAATTTCAACAGTCCCTTCCAACACATTCCTGCCTGTTCTCACACTTAACAGCATCTTGATCCCTTTAGCCATTTTTGCAAACTATACAGTTTATAGTGTAAATTGCCATGATCTCAACACCTGAACAAAAATGTCTTTGTTAGCAGCTGCTTAAACTGGTAAAAAATAATTTCAGTTTGTCTTCAGATGAACTGGAAAGCTGTTCCATAATTTTGGGACTGCAGCTGCTATGAAATCATCTTACAAGCAGAGTCATGCACTAACAAAGTTGCAATGATAAAAATTTTGACAAACACAGTTAAACCTCTGATGTCCAGGTGTCACAGTAGCCGATACGTAGAGAGGTGAGGTAAGTCAATTGTGTGAACAGATCTCTGAACTCGTAAGCCGACACGTCAGCAAGTGATGTCAATGCCTGTACACAAGCAGACACTACGGCTAGAATGAACAACACAGTATATCAAAAACATGATTCCATAACGAGCAAACCAATCAGTGCAGACCTATCAACATCAAGCTTGTACAGCAGTCTCCATACATTTCTTTTAAAACGTACTACGAACTACGTGCGTTAAAGAGAAAAACCCCTACTGAGACTTTTCACTTTGGATATGGATCCTGAATGCATCCAAATCCCAGTCATGATCCCGACTGCCATCAAAACCTGACTGTTCCTTGCACCACACCCCACCACTCCAGAAATTTCATCAAAATCTGTACACATTTTTTTGTTAATCTTGCTGACAAGATGTGCAAACAAAAATACAAATTAGAAAACACAACCCTATTTAACTTCAGACGTTGAATATACAAAAAAATAACAAAATAAATGACAACCCAATCCACATGCATAACAGTTTTTACACAACTTTGCTTGAAAATACAAAAACTCAACACTACCGTAATGAAGACAGCAAAAACAACAGTTTCACAGAATAGAAATTTAAATCAAACGAAGATACTACAGTTACCATCAACTGTATTTCTGTAAGTAAGCTGCTAACACAATGTGTTTTTTCAGAGATATTTAAATGAAAAATTGGACGCTGTGCTCCTATTACACCTGTTGCAGCATCTAAAGAAACGAGACAAATTAAAACAAAACAGACAATAACAGACCAGCTGCTGCACTTGTCTGCCAGATAAGAAGCGTGCTGCCTGATGCCAGTCAGTGACACACACGTGGTGATCCAATGTTACCGTCCTCCACTGAACAAATAGCAACATTGAAAACTCACTTCACCGTGAGACCAAGAAATTACGACTACTGCAGCGAAATAGTAACTACCAGTACATACACATCCTAAAAGTAACAATAGCAATAGCCATGACAAAGTTCATCATTGCTATCATCATGGTGAGAAATCACCCAATTTGTCTATCCATTTCTTTTATTTTTTACTGTTACATCTACTGGGCTCATGTACTGACTAGCAAATATGTTTCCTTTGTGCCTTTTTAAATAAAGAAAATAAAAAATAAATAAAATTCTCGCCTAAAACTGGCACTTAAATTATTATCTACCCTGGAAGGAAAAATTAAAAAACTGAGTTGACCGGGGTGGTTGGCTCTATACCAAATTGGCTTATCTGCCGGCAAACCCAAGTGCAACTAGATAGAAGCCTAGAAGTCAAACCCACAAGTCCTTGATTTTAAATCTGATGCCCTACCATTATGCTATAAAGCCACCACCACAGCACTAAAGAAATCAGCACGTAATCAACAAAAACTTTTTTCAACAAAATAAAAGCATAAAAGTAGTAATCTGAACACGGCCTACCAGCATCGAGTCATTAGTGAGAGCGTTCCAGCGAGTACAAACACGTCTCACTCGCAACAGATCCATCGGAGGCAGGAATGTGAAAATGTGAACAAGACTACGATCACTCAGCTTGCCAATGTCCAATGTTGTACTCTGGTCACTGTTATCTTTCTCTTCGTTGTCTGATAGCACTTGCTGGTCAGCTGATTCTGCTAAGTAATGTGGTTCACTGGGAGATTGTGGTTCATCACTGCTTGATACTGTACCAATGGGGCATTGATCAACAAAAGGCTCATCTTTATGCTCTGTCAATTCTGGTGATAAGCTTTCCATTTTGTCCCTCGATGCAGTTTCCAAAGCCGATCCACTTTTAGATGGTGATGTCGACACCGGTAATAAACTTTCTGTTTGGCCACTTGGTGCAGTTTCCGAGACTGATCCGCTTTTAAATGGCGATGCAGGTGCCCCCACTGTAGATTGGTCAGCACTGGAGCTAGTGATGGTACTGTTACAGCTAAGGTCCAGTGGATCAGAAAGTGGTTTGTTTGGCACGATGGTCTGCGGAGGCAGCAGCAGCTTGGCTCCCTCAGCGCCAAGGACGATACAGCTTGGAGGAACGATCACCTGACGGCCAGCATAGCAGAGTGTCAGCGGCCGTGACAGGTTGCGACAGTTGGTAATGCTACGAGGTAGGGTCAGCACCTGGGCGCTGATCTGCATTGGTCCGTATGACGTCGGCCTAGTGGAACCATCCGTCGAAGTCCACACAGCAGCTGTTGATGACGACGGACTTGCAAAGCATGTCTTGAGGTCGTGCGACATGTGGGAAGGGACTGGTGGTGATGGCTGCATCGATTGCAGCTCAGCCAAAGTGACACGTGAATTCAGCTGTGAGATAACTGACGCTGTGTCTGTGATGGTCTGAGATGTGAAAACCACTGTACTGGACAATGACCTAGGACTAGACACCTCTCGACTAGATTCATGATAACTATCAGCTGCTGGCACTAACATATCTTCTACATGCATCTGATCCTGAAACAAAACAGCATTGCACAGACTCTATTTTGACCTAGTAGTGAGGGAACTCTGCAATCCGAGAATGTCTTGTTTACTAAATTATTATCATTTTTATGATTGCTATTACTTCTGCTGAAGAAAAAACTATGCTTCTGTGGGAGTATGGTACAATTCAAGAAGTCAAACATGGCACCATAAATCAGAAATGACAATGGTCAAAGATTACAAAGCACACTGTCAAAACCTCCTTCATGTCCGAAAAATGATCTCAGAGCCAAAGGTAAGGTACTCCTAACTATACTAATATTCAACCTACCTGTTCACTGTAGCCATTCAAATTCAGTGCACAAATTTTACAGCTGAACCACAAAACATGTATACAGTTATTGTTTCAGCTCTAATTTATGAAATCAAATAGTTTTGATAAAATTAATGAAATTATAAAACATTACCGACGTAGATGTCACGTATCTCAGAACGGACAATTCATTGCTTACCGATGCCACTAAATCACCAGCTTCCCTGTCAATCAGCAGCACAACTTGTTAAATACTTACGTTACTTACCTATTACCTGGCAACAAAATACCAACAGCAAGACCATTCAATGTCAAAACTGTTAGCATAAAATCTGTATTAGTACAATGCTGAACGGCACAGAAAAGATAATGAGTAAAAGTGCAACACTTGCTATAACACTTGCTATAACACTGCTTACATGAGTCATGATCGCATCTAAAAAGACTCAACAATCTCAGAAATAGCAGCTGATTGGCAAAAGCAAATTACACTGCAGTGCATTATGCGGTAATCCACTGCCAATGCTTCTAAACAACTGGATCACATTGCAAGATGCAGACAGACCACCACCCTAATATATATATACATCTTTATTCACCATCAAAGGTAGCAAAAAAATACAAAATAAAAGAAAAAAAACTTAACTAATTACAGTTCATACAGTTCATATATAGCTAAATAGTTCGTAGTTTTACACAGAACATAATAATCAGCTGCACTTATTAGGCATTCACTACAGAGCATGTAAGTTTCAACTCATACATACTTGAGTGTAAAATATTACATTCTCCGCCAATGCTTCAATGCAGTTGGGTCAGTAACAAGAATTCCATCTGTCCACAAAAACTGCTTGTTTGTGGAGAATGGGAGGCAGCCTATTATACATAACAATAACCTAGAAAAAAACCGATAAGTAACAATAACAGTAGCAGTAAAAACCTTTCTTCCACGGACGACGTATCAGTTCCTGGGGCTCTCTGCATGCACAGATCTTCAGCCATATCTCCGCTGGTGTTCTCCAGGTCAGAAGCATTCAGCATCTCAGCAGTCTCATGTTCACAGATATCTGCATCGGGCAGAATCATGATGCTCTTCGGACGTCGACTGTCACTAGCTAATGATGACAGAACGTCCACATCACGTTTCACTAGTAGCGATGGGCCGGTTTCTGACTGTTTTGCTTTCTTGCGCTGCACCAAAGTGTCCGAGTCATCTGTTGCTCCGTCTCTGCCCGTCATTTTAGTGCGATGCCTGTGTGGTGATGACTTTGATGCAGCGTGTCGACCGCGAGTGTGACCGGTGTAGCGAACTTTCTCCTGCGGCTCATGGTAGATTGTCTGCTTGCAGAATGTGAAGCATGACTCTGACAACTCACTGCCAGTTCGCTTCACTGACAACACCAACACAAACCAATTGTACATGACATCTGAGAATGTAATATTTCCACTACTACTGATTGTGTTAATTGAGTACTTAACAACTGTGCATGAATATTAAAGGCCATGGCGAGTAGTGCTTTTTTGTTATGGTTCTTTGTCAATAACAATATCTGGCTTCTTTTAGCAACCGCATATCAATACTTATAACTCAACAGATGAAATTTCAGACAAAAACACATGAAACTTGTATTTCTGCTATTTCTCTGTTAATCCAATGGCATTTGACCATTGTGCAATAGAAGATTACTTACTTAGTGACTTATTAACAATACAAAAACATTGCTTTTAACCATTTTTATCCTAACTACAATGTATATATCTCAATTAGCATGATGATAATTGTGAAAGTCAAATTCATAAAAAAACAACAAAATGCCCGTCGATAAGCTCTTCAGTGCAATGAAATTATTAAATCAGAAAAAAACACTGCAGCTGTAAAATACTCTGGCAATTCACAAGATGCACCCTAAGAGGGTCTAGCCATGCTGGCCTGTTAACTGAAAACTAAAAGTAGCAACATCTCCATAACTGGGTGCCCTGACAAAACCTGGACTGACAAATCGGGAACAACAAAAACTGGACACAGTGATATAGGCTTAGGTTTGAGAAATAAGGTTAAGAATAGGGATAGGGATAGGGTTAGGTAAGGGTTGAGGCTAGCATTAGGGTTAAGGATTATGGACTAGTAATAGGGATAGGGTTAGGGTTAAAGTAAGGGTTAGGTTTCGGGTAGTTGGCTAGTTTTGATGGTCCAGCTTTTGATGATCCAGGTTCTGACAGGAAACCCGATAACTGGTATTACTGTCTATAAAGTCCAACATTTACACATATACTGGACTATTTCCAATGCTCAGAAACATGTCATGTTATGTCAAGTAGTACTCCAATAATCATGAAAAACATTTGCTGTAACAACTTGAAGAGGACACTTCTGGGTGTGAAACATACAAGTTTGCTGGCACAAGATCATCAATTAATCATTCCAACCACTGTCCCGTGCAGCAATTGGCCCACCTTTGGTTTCAACGTATTTTCCAAACTAAGCAGCTTATTTAGACAAAAAAACATTTCATATAACAATTACAAAAAAACATACATGTTTTTATGACACAAATACAAAAAATTAAACATCTAATGACATTTCTATAAATCTGGCTAATACAGTTGGTAACCAACTTATCAATCATCACTACATGACAAAATGATCAAATCACAAAATTCAGCATAGAAAGGAACTTACAGTAGTCGACAAGTTGTGTTCGTGACCGCTAAAATACAGAAAACATTTTAAAGACTACAGATTACAGAATTAGCAATAAAATGCCATTTTAATAAAAAAAACATAAGCAACAGTTATTTTTCTTTTTTTCCCTTTTTTAGCTTAGCGTTTCTGTGTTTTGTGTATGTGTTCTTGTGTTTTATGGGCCATGCTGCCTGAGTCAAATAAAATGAATGAATGAAATGAATGAATTAACAAGAACATTAGTAAAAATATCACACACACATAAGCATACAAGCCCTTGATATTTATAGAACAATAATAGTGGCATTCCAAACCAAACAGTAGAGGAATAAACAAACTTGACTATAAGTGAAAAAAAGTGGTAAAGAGGAGCGGCGTATCCAAAACGAACACACTAACAAGTATTCAAAAAGTCTACGCAGCAGAATAATAACAAAGAACAGTGGCATTACCAGTTTTGTGCCCTCAGGACTAAAGTAGCAGATTTCTGATGGTGGAGACGTGGCACGAACGTTAGCACTAACAGTTCTGTATACAACCTCTCGGTGCCAGCCTGAGAAACAGCAAATATCATCAGACGTACAACGGTGCACAACAATAGACTATTATTAAGATTAATTAGAACCAGCTGACAGCAAAAAGAAAAATTTTAGCACCACATGACACAGACGGTCAACAGCATGCCACAGAAGAAAAAAAGTAATTAATTCATGCAATGTAAAATCCAGTAAATGCCTGAATTATAATATGAAGTTAGCAGAAACCCCATCCAGTGACAAAGGAAAAATCACAAATAAAAATCACCTATGACTAAACCTAAGGACACTTATTACTAAGAATACTAACATATAAACACCACTCATATCAGCCTCTGTTTAGCATGCCAATTTCAGACAATGAACCTGAATGCTTCCAATAAACACTAAGCATGTTTAAAAGTCACAGGCAAATTATCTACTAACTGAAAGAGTAACTTATATGAATGAAATATGCTCCTGACCTTTCTCGAATGGTTTCAGATGCAGTGCGGATGCACTCTCAACCGCAACTGATGTGTCCTGATCAATCGGTACTTGTTCTACACAACAATATATTAACAGTGAAAACAACATACTATCCATTTTTTAAGTAAAGTTATTTTGTAAAACAAGACATCAAATGAAACAAATAAGTAAATGACATTGACAAAACTACACGCATGTTTGCAATAATGACCACTAACAAAAATCCATATGCCATACTCTTCATTGCCATTTACAGCTAAAATTAAATGTCATGCTACTGCAACCACATAACAAGTTCGATCAAATCCAAAGAAGCACAAAAACGAAGAGGTGGCTGCAAATCTAGAGCCCACTTTAATGGCTAAATAAAAATTTCTTCCAAAATTAATGCAAAATTGATTTAAGTGAATATCATGTTTGGATTATCTCCCAAAGTCCAAAATGGTCAAAATCGTTTTTAGCTGTTCAGGCTCTAACCCAGACTCAGAGGGGAAAGATAACTGTGCTTCTCAAACCCTGCAGTTGGTAACTATAGGTAAACAGCAGATCGCGGATGTGCGGATAGTTGCGAATGTTGCATATTCAGGTAACACAGGTAATTAGTTTAACCATCTCCTAACCCTATTCCTAACCATATCCTTAACCCTAATCCTAACCATAATCTTAACCTTATCCCTAACCCTAGCCATAACCATGTTAAGATACCTGCAGATCCACACTAGCAATTATATCATGGCAGAAAATCCATATCAATTATCATAGCAAATCATACGGTATCGCGATATTGGGATATCGTAAAACCAACTGAGACTAGAAACTGAGCGGGAAGGCAAGTGGAAAAGAAAAAGGTCAGAGAAAAGGGGAGGAGAGGGGAGGAGCGCGGGATGACAGTGACTGCTGTGACAGTTTCTGACTGCTACAGCATGACGACGGGAAGGGCAGAGTGGGAAGCAGCTGTGGTACCATGGGTGCCAGCAGCAAACATGCACTGGCCGCTGCTAGTGATAGTTTGACTTAAAGTGATTACAGCTAACACAGGCAGGCCATGGCCTAGCAGGCCGTGGGCAGGCGGGATGAGACCATAGAATGAGATGAGCAAACTGTGAGAACAAGGCGGATTCAGCAGCAGCGGCAGCAGCAATGTGAAAGAGCCTATCAGCCAACAATATTCTGTATCATTTCTCATATGCAGGGTGCTCGATCACTCTACTACCCCCTTCCCCTCACCCACTCGCCATGCAATCCGTTGCAACAAAGAGGGGAGAGGGGGCATCTAAACGGTCAGCGTTATAGCCTACTTACACAAGGGCACTCACCTGCCTTACGTGCATCATAGATCTGTCTGTCTGCTATTGCCAATTTTGGTCCATTAAAATAAGTCTGGTGGCGTCTGGGCGATATCGTATGTCCCACGATATTATAGCGGCACATGGTTGGCGATCGATATCGTGACATCGACTTATTGATGTAATCCCTAATCCACACATCCAGCAATCTGCTTTTTACCATCGTCCGTAGCTGGTATCGACGTGTTCCTTACCCCTCTAAATACCCCACCTCACACAGGTGCTGCTCCAACCCCTAAGTGAATGGATACAGTTGGTCACTGCCTAAAAGATTGGAATTTACGAGTTAACCACTGTCGCAATCTGACAAACCCTGAGAACTGTTAGAAGCTTCACTGCTGACGTTAGTGGACTCCGGTTCACACACGGCGTCCGCAACGTCACACAGCTGCTGATCATTAGTAACGCCAGGCTCAGCAGCAGCAGCAGCAGTCTCTGTAACCCGCAGCATCCCCGCATCAATCGCCGTATCATCGCGATCAGCTGTTCCAGCGTCGGCTGCTGCTTCGCCAGCCGCAGTGTGCGCACCTTCTTCGCTTGCAGTAGACATCACAATTGCGGTAATATTATATAATATAGGAAATGAACGAAAAATGTAAATATTTACACAAACTACAGCAAAGAATAACTAACTACCAATAAATTTTTTAATCATTAACTATTCTTCGGTCCAATTCGAGGTGAAGGTCGTTCTTCGTTGAGCGTTGTGAGCTTTTTGATTTTAATATTTCACTTATAATTAATGAAAGAATTGGCAAAACAACATGTAAGTGTGTGTAAGAATGGCATTTGGTGAGGCGTATTTACTAGCATATTTCATGTAATGTCTTGCTATCGCAGAATTTCATAAACGTGGGTGACATGCTAGTGGGCGTGGCAACATGACGTTTCTGCGACGGACCGTGATTGGCCGTAACCAAAAGCAGTTAGCAGTTTGTGAATGCAGGTAGCATACGTAGAAACAGTACATTTTGCGTTAGATTTGTGAAGCTCTGGACTTTGGCTGGCGTCTTCAAGATTGAGAAATTGGGGATTGCTACAGTTGCAGCATGTAAAAACCTGGTGGTTGCAAGCTAATAAGATCAACATTGTTGTGTGTTGTCATGTGTAGAAATGACGTGTGTAACACTGAGCGTGTTGGTGCCAGCATCTCCTGATGGAGTATCAGTGTTTGTGACTGGAAACTGTTCAGCACTTGGCTGTTGGTCACCGCAAGCTGCAAAACCAATGGGACTCAGCAGGTCCACAGACGGCAGTGATGTGTGGTCCACGACTGTAGAAGTGACGTCTGTGTCATGTTTGGAATATCGTTACTTTACTGCATGTATTCTTCGACCCTTTGCTACTCAGTCATCAGATATTGTGGCTGTGCAAAATTGGGAATCAGGCAAGAATCCACGCATTGTGAAGCTAACTGGTGACGCAGTAAACTGTGATAGCGATGTATATGGTGTCTACGATAGTGTAAGAAGTGTCAGCAGGGGATGGTTGACTGGGCAGTCAGAGATATGTCTGCGTGTGCACAGTCAGGCAGTGTGGTTGAAGGATAAAGCTGATTTTCAAGCTTACTATTATATCAATTGTGAACCAGTTGATATGCAACCTGCTGGTACTTGTGGCACACAGTGTCGTGAACATCGCCAGTTTAGTCCAGTTTATGTTGCCAAATTTACTGGCAAAGGATTTTCCCCCCAGACTGAAAGTGGTATTTCTTTCAATGGAACTAATGATCACATTTGTTTCAAAGTCCAGACCTGTGGTGTTAAGGTGGTGGCTTTTAAGTTTTTCCTGTATTACAGTGATGGTGGTGACAGCTGCTCGAAGACGAATGAAATTGGAGTGGCATTCTACCAAATGGGAGCCACCAGCCTGATTGATGTTGCTAGTATTCCCATTGTCTCCTCTAAGCAGCAGATAGTAGGCATCTTGAGGGTTGATGCTGTGGTTGTGAACTCCATGAAAAATGCCCCCAAAGACCTCAGTTTTGCACCACAGCGTTATGTCAAGCCTCAGCAGTCACTTAGTATTGGCCATCGTGGGCTTGGTAAGTCTTACAACAAAGGCATCCGTAGTGCTCGTGTTCCTGAGAATACGATTCTGTCATTCTCTGAGGCAGCAAAGTTAGGTGCCGATATGGTCGAATTCGACGTGATGTTGACCAGTGATAATGTGCCCATAATCTTTCATGACTTCATGGCAAGCGTCAATCTGGCAAATGCTGATGGCAGGTGCTCACACTCACTAAAGGTACCAGTAACAGATCTGACCATCGAGGAGTTGACTACGCTCAATATCACAAAGTGGCAGGATGTGTTGTCTGGCAAAGAGGATGAGCGTCCATTTCCAACACTGCAGCATTGTTTTGAGACCGTCGACCCTCGTCTCCAATTCAACATCGAAGTGAAGTATTGCATGCATCTGCTGAGCACTGGACGGTATGAGGAGGGGGTGCAACATTTCCCAGAGCGCAACAGCTACGTGGATGTGATACTTACGAACATTTTTCAGCATGCCGGTGATCGAAAGATTCTACTGTCCTGCTTTGACCCGGACGTGTGTACAATGCTGCGGGCCAAGCAGACACGCTATCCAGTGGCATTCCTCAGCCAGGGTGAGACGGGAAAATACGAGACGTTTCAGGACTCACGTGCAACCAGTCTGCAGATGGCGGTGAACTTTGCTAACATCGAGTCGCTCACAGGAGTAGTTCTGCACACAGAAGGTCTGTTGAAAGATATTGGACTGATCAATGTTGCTCATTCTTGTGGTCTTTCAGTTTTCTGTTGGGGAGAAGAGAACAATGATGTTAACACTATTAAGCTACTGAAGAAGCACAAGCTGGATGGAATCATCTGTGATCGAGTGGATGAGTTGATTCAGACGTTTAATGCAGGTCTGAAACAGTGATTTGCAAGAAGTGTCTTAGAAGTGCAGTATACTGGGTAGTTACACCACTGTTATAAGTATATTTTTAATAGCAAATTTTTTATGCATAATGTCTGTATAGTAATTTCATGTAGCTTAATCTGCTTCATGCTTGTGCGTGCCCTAATATCACTTGCACCATTGTAGTGTATTGCTGTCTTTGTTACTTTGTTATGTTGCAACAAAGTTTGGTTTGTAAATGTTATTGCTTTAACTGTGTGAAACTGAAATTATTTTGTGAATCTGTTTGATGTTCATTCTAGCGTCACCTTTAACTTAGTTTGCTTCATCTTTGCAGTAAATTCATAACCAGTCAGTTATAATTGTTAAATAACAATACTTGCATACTTCAGCTTCTTTTTTGCAGTCAACTTTTGTTTTGAGTGACTGTCCGTGGTTTTCCAGTGAACTTGGTAATTCTAACAAAAAGTTACCTTTGTTGTGTTGTTGCAGCACCATAAAAATTGTTACTTGTTTTTTTGTTGTTTCTTGGCTATAAGTACTTTCATGTGATATCTGAAAACGTGTCTGATTTTGCATAGATCTATCTGCCATTCTGCCTTACTAAAAGTGCCACTAATTACTTAATTACTTAGTCACCTCAAGTTTGCTAGTGATTGTTGATGAGGTGCATTTTACATATGTTCATATTATATTTAAAACATAATTATCACATTATCACTGGTCAACATCACGTCGAATTCGACCATATCGGCACCTAACTTTTTAATATTATTATTATTATCAAAGTTATCATCATCTGCATCATCATCAGCACTATGAAAATTGTTACTATCATTATGCGGCTATCCGAAGCTAGTGGAATTTTCTGGGACTAAAATGATGGGACCCCTGATTGTTGTTTATTTTGTAAATACAACTTATGCCTTACATATTGCTTCAGTAGATTTATTGTTTTTTCATTTATAATGTATATTTATACATACTGATGCTTGGTATGTTGTTATATTTGGCAGTTGTTATGTGTTATGCACGATATAAATTCACGTTTTATTTACTTACTGATGCGATATATTATTATATTTGACAGTTGTTATCCAGTGAGTCATTTTAATGTTGTCCAACGCTGTCATGCTATAGTTTTCATGCTTGGTAACATCTGTTTTAGAAGTTGCTCAGTGCTTTGCTAAATTTTATTATCTTACTTCAATGTCACGATTACTGCCTTTTGCCTGAATTTGAGGGTACAACACTGCTGTAGTAAATGTGTAGTGCCATAACATCTTTATTCCTGAAATATGTCTGTATGTTGCTTTGTACTGCTTGAAATGTATGTTTTGAGAGGTGAAGAGGGTGAACTAATATTTTGGTGAGGGGGCTTGTGTAATTTAAACTCTAGTGTTTAGTTATGATGTGCTGTCTCGTACTTGTTACATACTGATCCGTGATGTGCTTTTGGGCTTGCAAAACAGGAATTTCAATCCCTATACTTCGTGGGTGCAGTTTGCACCCAGTGAAAAATAGGGGGCAGTTTTGTTAATGGTGTGTGCAAAGTTGCTTATTATCAGAAGTCCTGTTTTTAGCTCACAGTGCACCACAAACCATTTGGCAGTCAGGCTCTGACCGGACCCGACATGGGAGCCTACAGGACTAAGGCAGTTTTTTACATGTGAGAGCTAGCTAGCTACCTATAGCGCATATTAGCTGCGGTAATTCTGTCTGTCCGTCTGTCCGTCATGTCCCGGTACCGTTCCAAGACCAGATGAGATAGAGACCGGGTTTTCACCATATGATAGCTTAGAGTCTCTAGTATTTCTTGACAAAATTTTATGCCCCTGGGTAAGGGGGGTCTCCACGAACAAGGGGGTGAAAGAGGGGCAACCCCCACCCTTAGAAGGCGTTATACTTGCATACTTCAGCATGCTTTGCTATTGGCTCCTCTAACGTAAAAATGGTTGCAGATAGCCTTGAGTTCTATTTTTGTGAAACTGTTTAATCATATTGTAATTAATCGTTTTCATGATAAGCTATGCACATCTGAGTTACAGTTTGGGTTCAAAAATAATAGTTCTACACACATGTGCACCATGGTATTGAAAGAAACACTATCATATTACACTCATCACAACAGTTTTGTCTATTGTACTTTCTTAGATGCAACTAA
>Ga0209367_1000881_pt1 | contig 34014 bp, 19 predicted proteins | sample WorMetLIZISLAND2_FD_187412 | JGI IMG/M metagenome (GOLD analysis project Ga0209367, IMG submission 187412) | Marine gutless worms symbiont microbial communities from Max Planck institute for Marine Microbiology, Germany - Olavius geniculatus... ... | reverse complement strand
GATTCATTTTCCAGCAGGACAGCGCACCAGCACACACAGCGCGCAGCGCAGGAAACAGACTGCGGGAAACTGTCCAGATTTCATCAGAAAAGACCAATGACCTCTAAATTCGCCGAATGCAAACTCGATGGACTATCACGTGTGGTGTGCAATGTTGGAGCTTACCGCAAGCTTAAAACAAAGCCAAAAACATTCGCGGAACTCAAGGAATCGCTTCAGGTTATCTGGAGCAACCTACCACAAGGACCGATCGACAAGACTGTGAAAGACTTTCAAATTAAGCGACTGACGGCTTGTGTTGGAGCTTGGAACTGTCGGTGGACACTTCGAACATTCACAGTGACAATGGAATTTTGGCATCTGATCATTAGATAACTGTGTTGTTTGACTTGTTTCAACGATGTTATTGAACTGGTGTTGTAGCTTGAACATTTTTTCACGTTGAAAAATCGGTAAGCGGTCATGTTAAAAAATCTATAACTTCGTCATTTTTCAATGGAATCAAATTTTATTTGGCACTTCGCCGTAGAACAATTTAGTAAATAAATCTGTAAATTTTCAGGTTAAAATGCTAAACGGTTGCTGAGAAAACAGCGAAAAACTTTAGGGGGCTAATTTTTTCTGCCGCACCCTGTATATTTCAATTAGTTGCTTTTAACACTGGTGCACATAAAATTTGTTTTCGATGTTTACGGTTAATAGACCATACGTTCAATCTAGAAAATCACACACAAAGCATAAAGCTAGGCTGAGGTGTTTTTTTTTATTTGTACCATAATTGTCTTTACGTATTGCTATCGTCATACATTTTTCCAATTGGATCTCGAAGTGAGATGAGATTTTGACATGTTGGCATTTTTTGCTATTGGGAGACTTTTGTTTAAAAATACAAAATTTAAGCTAAAACCCATTTTCGAAAAAAAAAACATTAGATGCATTTGAAATTTCTAGCACGCAAGTCTCTTTTTGGAAATTTGCAGTACCTTTTGAAAAATTGTAAAGAAACCATCTCGGTATGCAAGCAGCTACTATAGTAATCTGTTGTCTTGCAGTGTAAACTGGTTTTTGGCTGAGGGCTAAGGAGACGCAGATCATCTCCGCCCTATGGGCCTTGCGACTCGGGAAGAACTTTACGTTTTTCTACAGTGTATGGTGGGCGGTGTTCCCTATATATAGGATCTGGAACTGACGGTCGGCGTGCTACTGAGCAAGATGGGAGAAAGCAACAAATTTATCCGAGATGACGCGGATAGGTCATTGCAAGCGATGGTTGACAACGTAACACCAGCTCGAGCCCTGACCGCGCTTATTACCGGCGGCGTCGGGTATTCTTTATACGTTATACGTTACAGTATTGTATTAGAACTGGTAACGATTGGAACACTAGTCAACTTTCCAACTGTTGACGATTAATTAGTCGTTGATTTCGATTAAAACTAACAGCGGTTAGTGCGCAAGAAAAATGCATTTTTATCAACGTTGTAAGTTTAGCTAACAGCTGTCACAATTATTCACAAATGCACTGTGTGAGACAACAATAAGTTCTGCATACTGCATAGTTTTTCGCGGGCCGCGGAATTTCGAGCCGAGCAGCTCAATTTGCCCTTTTTCGCGGAATTTTGATATTGTCGCGGAATTTCGCGGAATTTTACAGTAGTTAAGAAATGACCGATGATTAGTACGATCGTCGGCTTTAAACTAACTATATCACGGAGAAAAATCAAACCGAACTGCCTAAAACTTAGTCCCTACTAACATTTACCACAATATACGGCACAATCGTAAATTAACACAATCCGACTAATTGACAAATTGCACTTTTGAAAAGAAAAAAAATCGATAATTTCCTTTGTGTGTTGCTAGCATAACTGAGCGCCATGCCAGCATTCAAAAACTGAAGTTTCTTTTAAACAGAATGAAGTTTAGTTTACGCACAAACGGAAGGCCGCGGTAAGACGCGGAATTTGGACAATTTTGCCATGGTAAGCCGCGGAATTTTGCAAACTCGCCCGCGGAATTTTGCAAAATTTACCGCGGAAAACTGTGGGCCCTAATTATTATTTTAAGTGGGGCTTGATGATTTAGTTCACACCTACAACGCCGACGCAACTCAATTCAACAGTTCAGTTGAGTAGCGTCGCGTCGGCGTCGTAGATGTCAATCGACCAAAAACGTTTATTTTCATCGAAATACGTTCTCTATTAAAAGTGATTATCACTTATCAAATGACCGTCATTGTATCTACTTTTTAATGCTTTTTTCAAAATGTGTTTACATCGACAGAAATTAACTGAAATGAACAAAAAACTAAAATAAAAGCCGTGCGCTGCGGCTTTTTCTTTATTTCATTTCGTTCCATCTCAGTTTAGTTTAGTGTTGTCGCCTTGTACTTTTTTGATGACGCGACTTTAATCAATAATTTAACGATTAAAATCTTAATCGTCAAACGATTGTTAAACGTTTTAACGATTAGGTTTAATCGCGTGATTGTTATTATACTAATTTCCCGCAGCTCTAATTTAGCGCGTTGGGCTTGTACTACTGTCTTTTTATGTGCATATGTGCATATTTAAAGTAAGGTTATTTAAGGTTATTTCTGCTTCTTTTATTTGCTTTTATGTTTTGTTATTTTTTTAATTTTAAGGGGAGAGGGCGGCACACACACCCCTCGCCAAATACGCCCCTGAATGTTTGACACTTGCGTGTCGATGTTTGTGTAAAGACATCGGAATGTAATGGTGCGGAACGCGACGGCACGCCACCTGTCAACTGTCGTCGAACTAATCGGTCCAACGCGAGTTCTCCGCGAATTTCCTGATAAAGTTCTGCCGGTCGCCGCCCGGTTTCTGCTTGACGGTTCGCAGGAAGCGAGGTAAGACCAAGTCACGTGTCATTTCTTACCATGCGGATTTAACCTGCAACGTGTTAACTATCAAGTCACGGCCGTGCGTTATCGATGCGTCTAGAAGTCTTTCGCCTACGTTAAGTATATCGAAATTACGTAAATAAGAAAATAACAATGCACTCCCATTTGCTGGCCGCCCGACACCCGCGTACGGTCGGCCCTTCCTAGCGACAGCTGGCTTATTTTGTTTATAAATTGTTATGTTGTTACATAACATTGACAACATATCGTGAAATATGAAAATATGAAAATATGAAAAATGTTTTTGCCGCCGTCCTTACTTTTTCTCTAAACTGCAATCGGAAGCCCAGACATTAATTTTTAGGTCGTGGTTTGTTAGGGTTATTGACCCGCAAAATATCTAAATATCTGCCGTTGTTGGAGCTGAGTGAGTAAGCGGTTTCTTGAGGCACAAAAAGCAGATAAAAACATGTAACTTTCGTATTAAAAGAAACCATAAGTGATTGGGTTTTGACGCTGTCAGGTACAGTGGTTCGTGCATGTTTCACACGTTGATGTCGTCCAATTCGGACGAGTGCGATCGCGCCGTCAGCCGACACGTGTCGCCGAAAGATCAGCGAAACATACAGGACAAGCTCTACCAGCTCAAGCAGAAGGTTTCGTGTCGCAAAGCAACTCGTTTATTGTACTACAGAGTCAGTGTTTGAATTGCTGGGGGTGAGAGTGGAGTTGAACCCCCCCATCTGTTTTCTTAACCCCTCTAACACACTGTCAAATTATGTACTGGGGGGTCAGCTATACACTATATACATACAATTTACATCATAAATTTGGTCGGGCTCCGACCGTCGAAAAGTTCAACCCCTCAGCTGATTTGTCACAATTCAAACACTGCACAAAGTACACGATTGTGAAGTTATTTTAAATGTAAGTTATAATAATAAAGACACGAAGTGGTTGAAAATATAGCCTAATGCACCAAGTTGCACCGACTGAAAACAAAATCATCGCATAACTAGGCCTGTGAACTTGGCTCCGTTATTGGAACATAATGTTCCTTAGCCTAGTTGTTAATCTCAACGATATCGTGTTCTGTTTTTTTGTCATTTTTAACAACTTTTAATCCGCCTGCATAACTTTTAGCCACAGAGGGCTTCCTTGTTGACATCAACAGTAGTTACTGCGCTAGAATAAGCGAAACGGAAATTTCATGTTAAACGGAGACAACGCTATTTCTTATGTGTCATTTAAAAACAAGAATTGGTACGCGTTTATGCTGTGAGTCAAAAACCACACAGTGTGCAAGTATAAAATGTGGAAATAAGTTAAAATTTGGTTATGAAATAGACAAAAATTTTGTGGCATGTTTTTTTACTCGCAGTGTGTATTCTACAGGGGTTAGGTCCCGTTCCAGCCAGCACGAGAAGGAGTCAAGCACGCCAAGCAAATGCGAATGGCGACAACAGCGTCTCGCCTAGGAAGTAAGTTATACCCCGTTTACATGATCGAGCAAACATCGAGCAAACATTGAGCAAACATTGAGCAAAAGACGAGCAAACGTCGAGCAAACATCGAGCAAATATATATATATATATATATATATATATATATATTAGCTGGGCGAGCCAGCTCGTCGAGCCAACTTCATCGTGTAAACGGGGTATTACGCTTTACTGCGGTATCAACAAAGCGATATATTAACTTTCTGTTTCATTAAAGCCACTGTGAAGCCTAAAACAATTTTCCTGCTTCCTGTTGCAGTCTGGCGAAAAAGTAAAAACGGAAAGTATTTTCTTACAATTTTAGTTTGATTATTATTTTATCGCATGCTGTGTAATATTAGGCCGACAGAACAACTCATGAAACAAACTGTTACACATCGAATAGTACCCGTAAGAATACTGCAGCACAACAGTTTGTCAAATACTAAACCAGTTCTGTTCAGTTACGTCGCTCTGTATGCGTCTTAAAGCCCAAATACCATTACGTCGACTTTCACCGAAGCTTTTCCGTGGGGAAAGCCGCAGACACATATAATGAAAGTCGTGGACACAAACCATCTCGACATATCGAGATGTTTGCAACAAAGTCCGTGACAAGTTAGCGACAAACCCGTTTGTGTCTCTAATGGAATTTGGTCCATTATGCACGAGGAAAGTCAGCGACAAAGTCACAAATCATGAAAGTCGGCGACGTGATTTGCGTCTCGGACTTTCATGATTTGTGTCTTGTCGCAAAGTCGGCGTAATGGAATTTGGGCTTAAGTAACGAAATGTCGACTTGACGTCTGTTTTTGCTGTTACAGATACGTTGATGCTGCGGACCCAGAGCGCTGATCGTCACGAATGGCGAAAATTCACAGAATATATTCACAATCATTATGTGTCGTTCATCATTACCTGCTGCACTCCATTCGACGGCTGACTCTGTCAGCGTAAAAGTTATTGCGGATACGTCGTATACCGCAAAGTACCTGACGCTGCATCTGCATACTACATCAAAAATATTTTATTTTGTAATAATTTAATGTAGACTGTGTCTGTGCTGCTGGGTGATGAGATTTTTATCGATCGAAGGCGTCAAAGTCGTTATTTCAGCGCTATTGACGTGTCTAACGTGAAAATAGTTGCAGATACGCACAGACTTGCTACTTACCGTAACAAGCACTTCTAACGAGCTTTCCGGAGGTATCGACGTCGATGACCTTAAACGACCTTAAACTTAAAAATAAGGGGTTTTAGCCACTTTTTGAGATTTTAAGCTGCTCCGCGTATTTTTGCAGTGAATTACACCGAAGTTACTGGAGCGAAATTACATTTTGGGCTTATATGAAATTATTAGCATAAAACATAGATTTTTACCGTCTGAGTTTCTGCCACGTAAGCTCAAGAAGTCTTCCGTTCTTAGTGTGTAAAGAGTGTGTAAAGCACTAAACAGAACATCTCTCTGGCTGTAGGCCTGTGTAGTAGAAGCTACATTTACTAATTGGCTATCCGAAGCTATAACCGTTAGCTTGTAGGTATTCATACGAATGAACAAAAATGAAAACGAATAAAATGAAAACAGCTTTATTATTTGTTGCAGCCAACGGTCATTTATTACATAGACTAAAAACAAAAAAAATAGTCTTCCTCTATCGCAAGTACGCACAGTTATGGCCAATTCACATCTACAACGCCGACGCAACGCTACTGTCGGAGACCGTTGAGTTGCGACGGCGTCATAGATGTGAATTGGTCATTAGTTAAACGATAAAGTAATGCAACTAGCTATTAGCTTTTCAACAGCATGTCGCAAAAATAAAAACAGATAACATAAATTGCAACTGCCATGTATAAAATCTTTAAATTGAACGATGAGGTTAATTTGTTGTATGTGCAATATTGTCTTGGTATTTTGCTTATATCCTGTGTTTGATTTACACAGACTATGTTTTCTGTTTAAACAAAGTACTCATATTATTTCTGTTCACAATATTTTTTACGATGTGTTTGGTCTTTTTGACTTTATCAAATTATGTTCAGTTTATTCTGTATACAAACATTTTCACCGTTATTTTAAAGCTTGTGTTTGGTATGCTTTTCATGTTTATATAACTTAGGTTTATTGTCTGTCTTACTTTCTGTCTGTCTCTGTTTCACTCTGTGATGCTTTTGTGTGAATAAAGATTATCACTTTACACACAACTTTATTTCGCCACGGCGGCAGCAACACGAAAACACACATGTGAAAGCAAATACAAAGAACACAAGAAAACAAAACATACACAAAATGCAAACAGTAATAAAGAAATAAATAAAATCAAGTAGAAGTAAACAAAAGAAAACAAGAAAGAAAACAAAAAATAGAAAAATATACAAAGTTACAAACTAATTGCAACCAAAAGCTTTTGCTTAACAGTTTTCTCGTGACCAAATGTATCATACAGAAAGTGCATGACAGAGTTTCTAGATGACCGTAGTCTTCGAAAAAGAAGTTTGTCTTTTAGAGTTATCATCGTGATCATTATTATTACGTACATTTAATGGCAGCGTAATACGCACTGGTGCTGCACAATTTGCTTGTCACTCGCTTCTAAAGCCGCCGCCGCCGCTGCTGCTGCTGCTGCTGCTGCTGTTGCTGCTTGGTGTGACGTCTCGTCTCACGACAGAAAGGTCTCTCGCGCGTACAATGATCAGTTGCAGTGGATCAGAAGCCACGATGTCGAGTGGCGAATCAGCCGCGTTACCGAAGATTTGACGTCGCCGTTGTTGTGTATAGCTGGGTAAGTTTGTAGCCAATGTTACAGAGTGTGTGGTGCTGCTGCTTCACCGTGCAGTCAGCCAGCCAGTCATTCTGTCTATCGGCATAGCCTCGTGTATGACCTAGTCACTATAGTCGCTATTCACTAGTCAGTCTTGCAGTAACGGCAGCAGCTAATCTGCAGCGTGGACACAGCGGGATGAGCCGTACCGTTGACGACGTCTAATCCGAACAGTCTCAGACGGCAAAGAACTAGCAGCAACAGCGTTAGCGGCAACGGTCGGAATCATCTCGGAGCCACAAAAGACTAATCTCTCTCTCGGACGATAGTCGCTTGCTCGGGCGCTATTCTTCTAATTTTACTAATTGCATTGAAATGTGTGACCTTGAATGACCTTAAGGTGCTATTTTCCATTTAAATTTTCATTTTGCGCCGGACTGGCTAAACCTTATTAGCGTTCGCCCCGACGTCATTCTTCCAATGACCCTGAAATTATGTGTGACCTTCAATGACTACGAAATTCTATTTTGGGTCAAAATCTGTTTGCAGCATGCACCTGACTGACTAGATTTTTTGTCGCTCGCTCGAATGCTATTCGTGATTCTAATCTAACTAACTGCCTAGAAATGTGTGACCTTGAATGACCTTGGGTGCCATTTTGCCTTAAAATCTGATTTTTTCTGCTGACTAAATTTTTTCATCGCTCGCTATAGCTCGGGCGTTATTCTTCTGCGAGGAAAATATGCGGCAAACGAGTAATGTTTATGTCGCCTGATGCTGTATACTGAACGTCATTCCTATTATACTCCGGCTGTTTGTCGTAAGTATACAGGCCTACATAGACGAGATTACAGATATCGGTTTATAGAGAGACTGGGCGAGGTTTTTTGTGCAACGGCTTCGCTATAGTGTTTCATGGACGATCGCTGTAAGGTCTGAATACTGTGAATGGCACGCTATATGTTCAAGAATGAGGCAAATATAAAATTGAAAAAGATGTAAGATAAGCAAGCATTTATTACATTAACATGAACCAACCGATATACAGTTGGACTAGCGTATTGTGTGAAAAAGAAAAAAACGATTAAAAAGATTAAAAAAAAATACGAAATAAGAAAAATGTGTAAAATGAATACGAGTGCATAACGGGCTAGCAGAATATAACGCTGCGATGAGAAGCAAATGATTCAACTTAGCTCATTGAAGGCTATAGTCATTAATTAGCTTGGCACTAAAAACTAAGAATGAAAAAGAAAATTTGAAGAAAAATGAAAGCAATATGAAATAAGAACAGTATATAAGACGGGTATATGAATATCGTAGCGTGTATAAAGAATGTGAAGCAGTAATTTGGCCTTTGCAGCCGCAGCAACAAGCCACTTAACGCAGTTCAGCATACAGCGTGCAGCAAAAAAGTAGCCCCTTTAGTAGGCGGTCATGTTAAAAAGTCTATAATTTTGACGTATTTCAATAGAATCATATTTTACTCGCCAGTTAGAAGTAGCATATTGTACTAAATAAAGTCGTAAAATTTGAAATTAAAATTTTACACGGTTGCTGAGAAAACGGCGAAAAACTTTAGGGGGCTACTTTTTGCCGTACTCTGTATATGCTCAGTCACTGGTCATTCGCTGGTCATTCGCTGGCTATATAGCGTGTCGCAGCTGCAGATCGGAAGCCGTATCACAAACAGCACCAGCAATCGCGTCTCGCTGTTGAGAGGACCATTCTGTACTGAGATCTGAAGCCAGCTAATTGCGGCATTAGTACTGAAAAGAATATTTGACAAACATAATTATAAGAGCTCTAGCAGTGACAGGCGATTAGGCCTATTAGCGAATAAACTATCGTCACAGCTTTGCAGTGAAATGACTGACCGTCTGCTCTCCGATTTTCAGCACCCCGTCTGACGTAACGAAGCTACGACTCGCTGTAAAGTAGACGTGTTGTGTCTGGAGTGGTAAAATCATGGCCGGCGTTGAGGTGGTAGTCGGCTGGCAAAGCGGCGTGACTGAGCCGCCATATCAACTACTTACCGTCTCCTTCGACCATCCGACACTGACAACCACATCAAGCTGTGTCAACCAGAGCAACGTGAACAACAGCTCTGAGTACTTTTGCCAGGAAAATGACACGAGCACCGGCTGTCAATGTTCGAGCGTCACAGATGACACGGAAGAAAGTAGACATCCGCCCAACTGGCCGGTTTTTCTGCTGTTCGTGATTGTCATCATTGCAATCGCCGGCAACGTTCTCGTCTGTCTGGCGGTCGCCTACAAGCGCAAGCTACAAAACATGTTCAATTACTTCTTGGTGTCTCTGGCGCTGAGTGACATGCTGTCGGCGATACTCATCATGCCGCTGTCGATCATCAAAACTGCTCTCGGTACGTAGGACCTACGTATGTTTTTACCCTTTTCGTTTTCGCTTACAACTCTGTGTTGTAAGTAAGTAAGTAAGTAAGTAAATGATTTATAAAGCGCCAAAGTCTCAGAAAGAATCAGGGCGCAAAGACTAAGACTAAAAAGACTGTAAAGACTAAGAGGAAAACCAAATCGATGGTTTGTGCGGCAATACGGATTCAATATTGTAAAACAATCATTTGCCAATTTCTACTTCGTGTAATAACTATCAGGTCTTATTCGCTACAATTTGTCAAAACGGTAGGCCTCCTCCGTTCATAATATTTTACAAAGTAAGAAAATGCTATTAAATTCTGACACTGACAATGTTCTTTACTAAAATTTGATAATAAGCCGGTATTGTTAAAGTTATTTAAAAATTGTCAGAGGTCCGACCAAAACGAAAAAAATACGAACACATCAGAGAAAGTCGTGGAATACCAAATAGGCCTAGGACCGCGAAGACAATTTCACGCAGAAGCAATATTGGAAATCGGAAATTGGTACTTTCGTCTTCTGTAGCGAGCGAACGGAATCGATACAAAAAGCCAACGATAGCGGAATATAGGACGATGAGCTTTCGCCTCGCTGCGATAGGCCTATTGGTTCCATTATAGTCGTCCCGTGGCCAGTGCTGGCCAGTTTATTTATACGTCGCCGTTTCAAGCCAGCCGTGACGGCGTCAGTTCGCGTCCGTATATATTGAAGGGCCGGGCGCGCCGGGTGCTTATCTCTCTCTGGAGTTATGACACCCGCCGGCGTGACGTAAGCGCCTGCACGCTTGCGCTCGATGCAATGACAATAGCTTTTCGATCTTGTGCCGTTGCCGTCGAATCAATGGTCCAGCGAACAAACAATATCGTGCTTCTTTTAAGGCGCATATGCAGAACGACCAAAATACCAAACTGAACCAAACTAAACTAAAATAAAATGGAATGAAATAGGGTGTGACTTTAATATACAAGCGTAAGGCCTAGCATGATCGTACGTCGTAGGCCTATTACCAATTATATAGGCCTCATAGTACTATGTTTTTCTATTGAATATCATTTGAATAGGCCTACACCCCGAGCAAATATATGGATCCGTGTTTTTCAAATGTTATAAACAAATAAAGAAATTTTTATAAAATACTTGTATGTAAAAATTGGTTGAAAAATAAAATGCAGGTGCGGGGTCGTGAGTTACAAAAGTTGCAGCCGAAAGTTTCGATTTTCTGACAGACATGATTATGCTTTTGCTCGAAATCTTAATTTTTGCTCGTGAATTCTCCCAGATAAGAAAAAAATGAACCCGCAATTTTTAAAAAAATGTGTTCGACAAGAAAAAAATCCCGACAGACTAAAAGCTAGGGGAGTGAGCAAACGCTCCCCCTTTCTGCGACGATATCACTCCGATCAGTGTGATAAATCGCAGGGCGCGACGTTATTTACTGCATACGACGACTTAATCTGATTTACAGAATGATGGACCAGCGTACAGACTGAGTGTTCGATCAATCTTGTCGGTATTATTATGTGTTTTTTCGTTTTACGACTGCCGCCTGCAATGCCGATTGCTTCGACAATCAAATATATCGATATTCTGATTCGATCAATAATCGATGCGTTAACACGAATGACATTGATTGATTGGCTGCCGTAGCTCATAGTAAAATCCTGCTGGTACCGGCTGTTTCGCTTCTTATTTTAGCTGTCGCAAATTGTCTTTCAGCACCGCATTTTGTGGTGCATATCGAGCATATTAACGCAACATTTAATAAAAAGTGCGACAAGAAATGTGAAAAAAATTATTATGTACCATACGTACAAACAACAAGAAGCCCAGCTGTCGCTAGAATAGTCGCCCGTAATAATTGTCAGTGACCTTTAAGGTCATTCAAGGTCAATGATTTTATGTCATTTAAAAGCTGATGATATGCCACTTCCTATTAGTGTTCAATAGTAACCTTGACCCTATCTCTTACCGTTTCCGAGATATGGCCAATTCTGTAACAACGGTTGTTGCTGCGTATATAAATTGTTCAAATTCACTTTCATACAAAATGTTCGACAGAATCGACTAATAAGTATACAAGCTGGCAACGATTTTACATGCGAAGTTTTCACAAAAAATCCAATTATTATCGTTGTTGCTAAGAAACGAGTGCCATGCAGGAGAAAACCGATGCGAGGACGTGACCGCTGCCGGATGACAAAATGTCGAAGCGAAGTGGCGGTCGACTGTCGCGGATAATGTGAAATGGCCATCCACTGTCAGTTGTGGTTAGTCATGGTCAGTCAAACAGTGACGTAGTCGAGTTCTCTAGGTTTGAATCTGATTTATTAAGAATTATCGAATCCGAATCCGAGACACGAAAATAAGGACTCAAATTATTCGAGTCGATTTCACTGCCGGTACTATAGGCCCTATGACTGCAGGCAACAAACGCAAGTGGGCCTGGGTCTAGTATATGAAATACAGGTAAATCATGCAATAAAACCCCAAATAAATTAATACAAACAAATGACAGAAAATTTTTTCCTACTTTCAAGTTATTATGAATAGGCCCTACTAATCTAGTAGGTTCGTGTTCCAGACATGACGGTCCGAGTTTGGGTCCTAGTCCTGACACAGAGCAAACAGTAGGCTTACACAAAACGCAGATTAAATATATAATAAGTTCTCAAATAAATTAAAACACAATAAACAAAAATGATAGAAAATGTTCTACTTACTTTCACGTTATTATGAATATGAATATGGTGGACTCTTTTTAAGTCATGAGGCTCCGAGTAAAAACACAAATAAAATAAACAACAATTCACCAAATAAATTAAAACAAAAATCGACAGAAAATACTTACTTTCAAGTGATCGTGAGCAGGAGTACAGCTAGTTCGAGTCCAAGTTACGAAAATAAGGACTTGAGTCTGTATCAAGTCCACTGCAGTCGTGGTCAGTCATGGTCAGCTGTCGATCGGTCAACCCATGGATGGACAGATGGACGGACGGTCGCTGTATAGCAGTAGTAGAGTGCTATGCTATTACGGATATGCTGCATTCGAAGGAGATTTGATTTGCAGCGGCCAGGCCAGCGTGTGCGAAGCCGACATACGACCAAGAATACGCAATTGCTTCCCACACTGTATTGAACCATAGACACAGTCCAGTCTATAAACTAGAAAAAATATGTCAGAGGGTCCAGTGCCGGCATATTGTGCGGTAGTCAACTTAGCTACATGTAGTGCTTTTTTATGTATTTTAAACTCAAACGATACTAATAATCATAATCTTTATTCGGAAAAGAGTGTAGAGAAGAAAAAAAATCACAATATGTGCAAAACACTAAGGGCGCGTACAGAGCGACGTAACTGAACTGAACTGAACTGACACGGTTTAGTTTTTGACGAACTGACCAATAGACAAGCAAGGCAAGCCCACTGGTCATTGGTTGACGCGTACGTGAGCATAGTCATGTAGGCCACCGACGCCGTTAAACAGTGCCTACTGTAATGCATGACTGCTTGCTTATTGGTCAGTTCATCAAAATGTAACCATGTCATTTTAGTTCAGTTCAGTTACGTCGATCTGTATGCGTCTTAAAACATTGAAGTTAAACTGTATGCATGCAAAAAAGTTGAAAGTCGCCAGTGTGTGGTGCAACGAATGAAAAAATAACGAATATTATACGGCCGCGGGCGGTTCGCACCACTAGTACCCCGTTTACACGATCGAACAAACGTCCAGCAAACGACCAGCAAATGTATTTAAAATGCACGTGCTAATTGCTCGACGTCTGCTCGATGTTTGCTCGATGTTTGCTATCATTCATCCAACTAGCTCGACGAGCTATGGTAATTAGCATGCTAATTAGGAGGGTGGGCGGGTTGTAATTGGAAGTCGTTATAACACGTCCTCCGCTGTGGGCTAAGCCTAGGCCTACATTTGAGCCAGGGGGCGGGGTTCCACCAGGCCTGCTTGATGTTTCTCGATGTTTGCTCGATCGTGCAAACGGGGTATAAATTCCAGAACAAGAGACAGCTACTGAGAGATTTGCACTGAAAGAAGCCTCCACTCGGAGTTGCGTGGCTGAGACGCTTATTCCCGGTTGCTTGCTTAGCGACGTAGTTTACACAGTTCGTCGATGGATTAATTGGAAGGCACAACCCGCACTCAATGCATGGTAATGTGGTGATATCGTCGGGCCACGTCCGGGGTTGTCTCCTCTCGCGTCGTCGTCGCCACAGTCTACCACGTGTTTTTGACCGGACGCGAATTTCCATATCATACATTGCTACGGTGCATGCATGGGCAACTGAAACCTATAGTTCAGACGCCAAAATTGTAGTTATTCAACATAACTGCTTTGGCTTTAATATTATAGGATCCGAGAAAAAATTTGGATCCTCTTTAGAAGCTAGTCGATTTTGGGGTCCACACAACACATAGGACCGAGATTCCTTTTGTGAAATATCCTTAAAACTAGTTTGTAATTTTATTGATTTTTTTCACATGCATGTATAAGGTTTTACAGACGGAGAAACAGTGACCACTAGGAATATAATTCAATCTCCACAGAAGAGCTGAGCCTTATATTATTTGCATTCCCTCAAGTCATGCGATGGTCTGGTGCTTTGAAGTCTCTCCAGTAAAGACATTGTCGAATATAGCACGAGCATCACTCGACGCCAATAGGGTTGTAGCAGGGAAGGGAACGAGAGTACAGTTGCCTTTTTCCAAATTTTAGCTTGTCTGATTTTTTTTCGCTGGAGAATTTTTGTCCGAAAATACAAAATTTTGAACTATTTTTTATTTTGAAAAATATAGGACTAAAAATAAAATGTTTGAGCATCCATAATTTCCTATGTCGGAAATTCGTAGCTCTCGGTCGAAAAAAATTGCAACTTTTGCCCTTCTGCAATTTTTTAAGGCACGACGCCACTGCGCGTCGCTGACTAAAAGCCGCCTGCTTCCCGGTATTTCGCGGTACACTACGTACCCTAGCAGTCTCTGCGACTGCCTCAAGACATCATCTTCGTTCTGCCACCAGTCATCAGTTTGATGTGCCGTCTTAAATGATGGCTCGGTGGTGTAACGATAGGGTGTCGGACTAGGCCAATAGTCGGTTCGGATGGGTGACAGTTGCTCATTAGGTATATAACCAACACTATAAGTTAACTCAACCTTCCATCCCTTCGGGGTAGGTAAGTCAAGCACTGGCCAAGCTGTCTGACAGTTTTGGCTAGAGTTAATTATAACAGGGCGCGTTTACTTGTGTCGGGTGTCAGCTAACACTGTGTGATTCCATGTGGCAGGTGACGCTCCGTAGCTTTGTGATGAGTTTCTCAATAAGAACTATACACAGCTTTTACCTTTACCTTTTACCGATTGAGTTCAATACGGACGTCAGGTGTTCGCTGTCGGAGACCCGATGACATTACTCACTGCCGAGACATCTACGTGATCCTGTACACGCCATCTGCCCATCTCTGTCTTCTTTAGACGACTGAGCCTATATAATTAAGACGTTTTTCTGAGCGCCAGATACACAAATCGAATACGTGCTGTTTTGACGTTGATGTAGTACATTAATCGACGTTTTGCTTACTTACTTACATATTTACTTTCCCGCTTCAGCGTGGGTGGTGTATTTTCGTCCCATCGGACAGTAAAAATAGAATATTCGCGTGCCGGTTTTGTGACTGTGGCTGGTCGTAATCTGATGCGTTAGAGGAGTCTAGTGGGTCGGTGCGTTGGGATGGCGTGTAAGCCTCCTAGGAGCTTACTATTCACGGAGATCATTTGTCGATTGTTGCCTGTTTGTCGCCGACTTAGTAACGGCAGTGACTTGGAATGTGGGTTTTGTGTATGCGTTTTAACACGTTTTACAGTGTATTATGCGACTGTATAAAGGCACAATACGAGTACACTGTAGACCGTGTTGAGATGTACGCATTTTTGTCTGTAATCGACGGCGTGTTCTGTCAAGATGCTATCAGTCGTCACCTACAACTGACACTCCAGGCACTACGAGATAAAAAAGACTAAATAGGTCATAAAAATAATAAATGTCAGGAAATGTCTGCTCTTCAATGCAGTGGGAAATAAGAGGGTACATAAGAAATTCGTGACGGACAAGAAAAAAACTATAGAGTAAGACAATTTTTAATGAAAATTTCGCCAATAATAACTTCGAAAAACAAACAGAAACGAAATCTGGTAGGCCTAGTAGTTTACTTATTTTGTTTAGTAATACTTGGACCCAAAACCACACGGTCAATTAAAATTGAATAAAGTTTTTTTCTACTACAGCTATACTGCACTTATAGCATTAGGTATTAGGCAAGAGGTTAAACAAATGAGGGCTAACGTTTTTTGTTCAACGTTTTTAAACGTTTTTTTTTATTTCTGTCGCGTTTTTACGTTGTAAAGTTTTTAATTTTTTAAAAAGCTTTTTTACATTTACGACCCCACCCGGCCGTCACTGTCGATAACCGGCATTGCGAGACAGTCGCAGTGGCGTAACGTCAAACGCTGTCAGCAGCCTAGTCAACATCCCACGCGTCACGCTACGTCTACTGGAGTTAGGGCCTGTTTGTTTTCAGCTCGACAGCGACGACGTCGTCGACACACTTCGTTCACGCAGCACGCATGCGTGAGCGGAAGTGGGACACCCAGACGGATTTTGCTGCTTACAATCAATCAGTCTGTAAGTTTGTAAAGCGGTGCTTGAGTGTAGATTTCAACACGGTTTACAGTGTATTGTGCGAGTGCAACGAGACACAATAGCCTAGGTCCTTACATTGTAAACAGTGTTGAAACGCACTCATTACATGGCTGTGATTAGTGGTGCTTTACCGGCGAATGGTTCCTTGTACTCAGACCACGTTTCGATCGTCACGCTGGAGTGGAGTGAGATTATGAACAGTTATAACACTCCAGACACTGCAGTAAGGGATAGGCGACAGAAGTAGATCATAAAGTGAACAGAGTTCACAGGGTTGCCTTTTACGAGTAAGTAGCGTCAAAAAGCCACGTCTTTTGAGGTCTAGTTTAGCCCACATGTAAAGCGCTGTCCACTAATGGCACTGCTTCTCAGTTCTGAAGGAAGTTTTTTTTCCACGCGGTTGGTTGGTGCCGACGAGCAGAAGCTGCGGTGGCTGAGCCGAGTTGTAAGCCTACCTGAGCACGGGATGACCACCGTCGTTATTTTTATGAACGACACCAATGCAAATGCGAACTATTGAATAGTGTCAGGACAATAAAACAGCTATAGGCAACAAAAGTGGCCGTAAATCGCTTAAGCCTAGGTGATGCTACCCATAGCGCAGCAAGCAAGACGTTTTTTAAAACGTAATTAATTTACACAACGCGGAGACAGTTAAAGTCTTTAATGCACTATAGCGTCGCAGATTAGGCTAAGGCGCATACAAAGCCACAAAATGAACTAAACTGAAGTGAACTAAATGAACGGTATGTGGCTGCGAAAACCGATTTTTTACTGTTTAAAAAGACCAAAGTTCAGTCAGAGATACGCTGGTAATGGGTGGCCTGTATCGGAAGCTCGGAAAACTGCATTAGTATAATGTGTTTATGTTCTGCCTGTGGCAAGATATAATATGAAGAAGGAATGTGTTTACGTGGGTGGTATGCATGTAACTGCATCACACATGATGAATTAAGTTAACTGATGATAATGGCGGGTGGGAACTAAGTAAGTAAGTAAGTTACATAAACCACTGCAGTACAGTGTTCAAAGCAACAAAACATTACTGCGCGGGCACTGTACAAACTAGGGGTGCATGAGATAAAAAAGGAAGGAATTAAGATGGGTCTTTCACAGGAAACCGGAAGACAGCCACGGACCGTGCAGAGGTAAAGTGTTCAAGTAGACTGTTTCAAACACGAGCAGCGACGACTGGAAAAGCTCGGTCACCAATGGTAGACAGTCTGGTGCCGATCAATGATGAAGACGAGCTAGAATAAACTTACAGTGGAGCTGACGAAAGTCAACATCCGCAATTAACGTTAACTCAAGCAACGCAGCCAACGTTCATTTAATGTGTTTGTTGCGTCCTTTTTTGCGTTCGCTGCGTACTGTGCGTCAGTTGCATTGAATGTAAACTACGCTTAATGCTGTGTGCTAATAGTTGCTAATTACAGGCAGTGGCATAGGCCCCCATTAATTCTCAAAAAACAATTAAAATTGTTGTTACCAGATGTCATATTTTAAAGATATAATGCACCAAATTCGATTTCGGCTGTGGCTTTGACCAGACAAAATGGGGGAGCTTATCGGGTTTTTCAGACCCTTCTGCTAGATTTTAGGGGTCCAACTTTAAAGGGAAGGAAAGGAAAAAAGAGTAAAAAAGAAAAAGGTAAAAAGGAAAAGAAAGATAAGAAAAAAGAAAACAAAGGGAGAGGAGTGAAGTTCCCAATTCACAACTTTGGCTACGCCAGTAATTATAGTGTAAGATTTACGACGTAAGCCTATATACACATTGTTTTCGTCGTCGTTTTTGCTTATCTCTCGGCAGTTCTGTTCGCATAGATCTATAGGCTTTACCGAGTAGTTTAGCAGTAAATAGCAACGTGAGAAATTGGGATATTTCCTCGCACTCGCTCCGTTATAATGTTTCGGAAATGTAAGGTTAACGATCGTTGCCAAGAACCCCTTAATAGCCAATTCACACCTACGACGCCAACGCGACTCAACTGTCGGCAACTGTCACTGATAGGCCTAGTTGCGTCGTAGGTGTGAACTGGCCGTAAAAGCGTGTACAAAATGGCAGAAGTAAAGCAAACTAAACTTAACTGAAATATGTCGGTGCAGTTTAGTTTATTTCATTTCTGTCGCTCCGTACACTTTAAAAAAAGTTTTACTTCGAATTTCAAATATGCGATAATGTAGCGACCATCGTATTTTATTCAGGTCTGGGTCTACCTTTATTTGCAACAGTACTTTTGTGCATAATTATAGGCATTTTTCTGCAGACTTTGAATTGTAATTCTTCGTCGCATACATAATTTTTGTCTGTTCTAAAGGCTAAAGCATATTTGTCTGATTGCAGTAAACAGATCTCTTATTTTTTTTCTGTTTTTAGCTACTTAATATGCAATAGTTTTAGTCTATTGGCTCGTAGTTTCTTTCCCTTCTGTTAGTTTTTTCATGACTATCCGTGACCTAAGTCAAATAAATATGCTATGTTATGTAATGTGCCCGTGACTGACGACAAGACCATTACGATACGATAACAATATTTTTTATTTAAAGTGCATAACAAACGTACGCAAAGAAAGCAGTAAGCCAAAAAAAACCAGAAATGCAATGTCAAGAATAACAAAAAAACATTTAAAATAAGTGAACCAGATAGACTAAAATTGAGACTAATACTAAGCGTAAAAATCACACAATGTTACTAAATAGGCAACAATAATTAATGAAATTTTTTTTAAACAGTTCAGATTTATCTTCGGGAACGCTTCGGTTGTGTTTGCAATCTGCCGAAAGTCACACGTACACGGTTGCAATCTGGCTACGCCTGACTGCCACTAAACCTGGTGTAATTAATTGGAACTGCCAGTATGGTTGGCGGGCGGTTGGAACGAACCCCCCTCGCTCTATTCTACTCGTGACGGTCACGGAACCCGATTTGTACACGTACACGTGAGCTTTTTACGCAGCAAGCGGACGGAATTGATCGTCTGACCCAGTGTCGCCGCACACTACAAATAACACGCGATGTCATTAATTTTGACGACACGCAAACTTATAATACGGAGTCAGAATATAGAGGCCTACTAGAAATGAAATATCGCGTGCTCCGCCACTATTTAGACTACGACGTTAATTACTTCAGAAACCAGTATTCCATTATGCCGACTTTGCGACAAAGTCAGCCACAAAAAAAATTTTCCAATGTCTTGTCAGAAACTTTAAATTTTATCACAGCGACACAAACGAATTTGGCGCAGACTTGTCACGGACCTTGTCGCAACCATGGTTTTAAAAGCTCGAAACTTCCTCGTGACATTTTCGTTTCATGGTTTGCATCCGCGACTTTCAGCAGAAATCGGGAAGTTTCGGTGAAAGTCAGCGTAATGGAAATTGCGCTAGATAGAACAAGCACATTATGTCGCCACGCTTTGCCCTAAACCATTTTGGGGGAGGGTCGCCTGCATTTTGTGGTTTACTGTTACCTTTTTTGGCATTTGGCTTTTCCGACCGCGGGTAGAGTTTCTGGATCACACCGCATAGTACTGCTGTCGATCTATCGGTGTTTTATTTGTAGTTCGTCTTACAGACGCCGCCCACGCTCAATTTATTCATGGCAGCATTACTTTAATGATATAAATAGTCTCAGCTTAACTCAGCCTCAGTCTCAGCTTTCTTCCGTATTCAATGTCCATTTCGCATTTCGTTAGGCAGCAATTTTCTCAAATATACAGTGGTGTGGTGTATCAATACTGAGTCTCTACACTACCTTGTGAAATGTAGAAGCCGTAGTTGTAAGCGGCGGAACATTTTTTGAGCGACACGATGTATTTCTGGCCATTCTGTAGGGATTACGGTCAGCCGGCTCAAAGCGGGAACTTGAGAAAGGAAGCAAGTGCCAAAAGAAGCTCGCGAGATTTATACACAAGCCCGAAGCCAGGACCGCTAGTAGGAATAAAATAACCACCGCTATAGCAGCAGTAGGCAGTGGCGCCACCACACAACGTGCGTCGCAGCTGCTGCAACTGCTGCAACCACTGCTGCAGCAGCTGTCATATAACTCTTCTCGCGACCAAGTTCCCGCAGTTCAGCAGCGGTCTCCGAAGTCTAAAACGTCATGACTGTCTCCGTCTAGTCGAAAATTCATGAACGAACGGACGGAGGCGGACATTAAACGTCACCACGGTGCACGTGTGTCCGGTCTGCGGATTCGGTAGATATAATAACTTACTGCAGTCGGGAAGCAGGTCAGGACATAAAGACCGACTGGCAGATTGACCAAACAAACTCTCTGTAGGGACCTGCTAGCTTACAAATAAATCTGACAATTACTGTAGAATTCGCAAAAACTAACTAGCATCATAAAAATGCTGTATTCTTGTTCCCGTACTGAAACTATACACTGTATCCGGAAAAAAGTAACCCCCTAGACATCGTACAATAGAAGTAGGTCTATATTTGAAGTGCAGAACAAAAACACAACATTTTTTTCACTCTGCTATTTTGTGGTCGCAAAATCTGCAGTTTATAATGGCGACGCGCACACTGCAACATTATTATTGTCACGTGATAGTCAGATTTATTTGAAAGCTAATAGGAAACAGCTATAGACTGACGACATATGAATCAAATGAACTTTCTGCCAAGATCTTAAAACTTGTCTGTTCGAAAAATCGTAGCCATAGGCCTACCTTATAATTAGATCTGTTATCTGTATACCTGTTTAGCTGCTTCTTAACTTTGACGTAGCTTTGCGTCTTAAGCATTATTATGTTTGTTTGAGTGATTGATCGACTAATTGATTGATCGAAACAAATTTAAAAAAAAATTAAACTTTGTGATATTTACCCAGCTTTAAAATTTAAGTAAACTACAACAGCAGTTAGAGAGCGCAAATCTCCACAAACACCATGTCACTTTTTTATCGATGTGCTCTATCTCGACATGGTAAAAAAGCCCGAAAATTTTATTCAGGACGCAAACGCTAATCCAGATTACTAACTGCCAAAATCTAATTACCTCTAAGCTGTTACTTTCCTGAAAATTTCATCCAAATCCGCAAGTAACTTTTTGTGCAATCCTATTAGCAAACCAAACGATGAATAAATAACTGCCGGGTGTCACATAAACTTTGCCTTAGCGGAGGTAATTACGTCATTACATTCAATAAAATATCGCACCTAGTCGCCTGCTGATCCGTGCACTTCCTGAAATAGCTGGTTTGACCGATGACCCGATTAGCGTTCAGATGCACGATATATCATATCCAGACCCGTACTAAGGACCTAGTTGGGCTATTTTTCTGACACTCCGTGTACTTGATTCTGGAAACAGTACTATGAGCCACATTAGATCTCTTTGCGATGACGTTGACAACGACGATGACGATGATATATCGCATTTGTACGTGACGTCTTCGTCAATGATTGACAACGTTGTCTTTATCCATGTTACGATTTTTCACGCGACTGTAAATTGCAGACTACCGCCATATGACGAATAGATCAACGCAAAGTCAAACTGGCATAAGAATAGTAATAGAATGGGCACTGGGCAAAATAGACAAAGTTTAGGGGCCTTCGACTGCAGGGAGGAAGACCCCAGAGTTTTACACAATTTTCAAAACAATTGTTATTTAAATACACATTTAATTCAAAGTTTATAAATTATGAAAATATGTGGGGAAGTAGAAATATCGCATGGAGACGTGTTCTGCAAATGTTTTGTAGGCCTAGGCGCAAGATCTACTGCATGACAGTATTCACTTTTACGCTCGATGTGCAAATAAAACCAGCACGCAAACGTGAAAATATCAGACAAAAAAAGCTGGCTACACGAACTGGAGAAATGATAAACAAGGAAAAGAGAGGGGCCAGCATGCATATCTTGTTTATGGTTTTCCGAGTTCCTGGTTACGCCACTGTGCCAAGCCTCTGCGTTATAGGTTATCAATAACAGCGAAGAAGCAACGCATTTCAACGAAGGCTACTCGAAGAGCTTAGCTCTGAAGTGGACGCTGTGCGAAAATATATCGATCCACCAATCGATCGATCAATCACTGAAACAGTATAATAAGCTGCCGCCCTCACTCAGATCCCTCTTACTAAAACTTTCTGGGGACGTACCGGTTTTGTTGACCTCTGTCCGCAGTACAGCGACGTAGTCCCGGACCCCTAAAACTGTTTAAGGCGTTTAATATATATATGGCACGTAAAAGTCCAGTAAAAAATTTTTGTAGATGGGGATTGAGTGGGGCTAAGCGACTGCTGATGACCGCCGTGTCCGTCAGGTTTGGTTAAATACAACAGCGTGCAGTTCTCTTCGGCCGAATTAAAGTTGCTACAGCTTATATAAAATATGGTAATATTATATGTCATCGCCTACAAACCGAAATTCCATCAGAAAGAAAATCCCATAAAAACGACAGCATTCGCCCCAATGGAACGAATATTATTATTCTTTCGTTCTGATGGGTCCGGGTCACGTTAACGTAACGCGCGAAGCGGGCGTCGGTAATTGGCCGCAGTTTTCGCTAGACAAGACATCCATTGCGTGACAGACAGACAGAAGACTGCGACCTACAATCGATGACTGCGGATCGATCAGGCACAGCCAATGCTGCTGGTTGGGGGTGTATGACACGATAACCCCCCACGACAAACTTTTTTGCGACAAATCCCCCCTGAAACAAAACCCCAATTCTACGACAATCTCTTCACAACGAACCTTTTCTACGTGAAAAACAGGTCAGTTTAGTATTATCAGTTTTTTGCTAATCTGCTTTTCGCCACACATTTTATACGAAATCGATGTAGACGTCGCGCCCGTTGAAGCTTATTATTCGACACAGTTAGCGTTAATACGGACGAAATATGCCCCTAGCGCAAAAATTGTTGACAAAAATTCAACATGCAGCATAATATAACCAAAAGATAATTTTGTCGTAGAAAAATTTTGCTGTAGGCTTAGCAGGGTTTTTGTCGCCGGAAGGGGGGGGAGTTGTCGTAGAAGTTATCGTCATCTAGGGGATTTTATTGCGAAGAATTTTGTCTGCTGTCCCGTTTGTCGGTGACTAAGATATGGATGGTCTTTAGTGTGTAAACATCGAAAAGACGAACCACTCAAGCAAAGCGGCGATGCAAGATTGAACGTACATCGCGATCTAGCAACGAAACGAAACGATTTTATGACATCTCGGGTGTTATTACATCACCCTGTGTACGGACGTCTTGGACGGTTCCTTGGGCAGCGGGTCTTTCGTAGTTATCGAAATCGAATATCATCTGACCAACATACGGTACACAAATCTACAGACCAATTGTTTTGAAATTGCCGCCGGTGTCAAAACCGTTTTTTACAACGTTAAAATTTCTAAAAAATTTAAGTTAACTGCTTCGAAGTAATTAAAAGCAGCAGCAGGTTAACTCAGCCTGGCCATCCCTCCGTGGGTAAATGCAATGAGCACCTGCGAAAGCTGGGACGTGAACAAGCACACCGTGCGATGCACTAGCCACGTAATTGTGGTCTCGCAGTGTAAGCTAGTGTCTTACTAAAGGCTAGGGAAACGGAGATCAGCGCCGCCCTGTTCGTTTGATGACCCGGAAATGACTTTACGTTTTTCACATAAATACAAAATTGTTTTTCCGCTTACTGACGACGTCGTTTCCTTTCCACAACTGACCCATACCACCCAAAGTGTCCGCACCCAAGAAACCATAGAAATTACACAAACTGCAGCGCGACTACCGGAAATGAGCCGCCGCCGCCGCCGTCGTCGATAGTAATCAATCTGAGTCTAATTTTAGCTGTGAACGACAACATCGTGACGGACGGCCACTGTGTGGGGTTCGTTGTTGGACCACCCACGTTGTGGTCTCCAATTCACGCGTCATAGATCATATCGGTTCTGTAAGCTCACTCTGTCGGGTCCACCAGTGCGTGGCCTTCTGGGAAAACACACACCAGTGTGCCGGTTTATCTCGCCGCCAATCTACTTCCTTTTGCTTCATCGAATAATTCACTGTAAGTAAGTAAGTAAGTAAGTAAGTAAGTAAGTGAGCTGGCGTTGGTGGCGTGGCGTAGCGGTAACGCGTTGTGTCTGATCAACAAAGTTGCTCTACGTCGAGCAGGGTTAGTACTTGTATGGGTGACTGCCTGCGGGCATGTAAACCATCTCGGTATGTAACCAGCCGCCTTCATCAACTCAACCTTTCATCCCTCCGGGGTGGGTAAATCGAGTACCAGTCTGTCTGGCTGGGGTTAAAGCGGAGCGCGTTTACCTGTGTAGGGTGGCAGGTGACGCTCCGTAGCTCTGTGGTGGGTTTTTCCATAACGAGCTATACAGCTATGACTTTAAGTAAGTAAACCCGTAAAGCGCACAATGTCGAAGAGAATCCAAGGCGAGATGGGTGGACTGGGGCACCAAAGGCGTGTACACAGCGACAGATATGAAGTGAACTCAACTCGTTTAGTAGGCCTACACTTTGCAAAATTAACTAATATGAGATAAACTGATCATAAATGATTAATGCATAATTCAGCAGTGCAAATAAACTGGCATTTTACTATAGTCCAATGCTGTCGCTTAGTACATTACTTAGGGTAGCAAGAAAAAAGCAATGCACCAGCCTTTAAATTTTTTGTTCAAAATTTTTGCCCAAATGTGCAAAATTTAGGAATGACCACTAGCATTCAAAAAAAAATTAAGAAAAAATAGGAATTTTGAGCAATCATACTTTCCTGTGTCGAAAATTAGCAGTGCCTGTCAGAAAATTGCTACTTTCTGCCCCTCTACCGCATAGATGTAAAAAATATTATTTATGTTTTTTTATAATTTTTTTTAAAACCTGTTAATTTTTATGTTTTTAAAAATATTTTTTATGTTTATTATCCTATCCTTAATGTCGTGTTTTTGTTTTTATTAAAGCATAAACATACAAAATTACAAATATGATGCATTTCTCATGGGCAAAATGCGTTAGCCCTGCTTTCTAAAAGCCCTGATCTAAACCATAATCACGATTACAAGTTAACATTCAGTACATTTTCCGGTCTTTAGTTTTCATAAATGGTAGGTTTTTGTTTTTAACGCGTTATTGCGCCAAATGTCCTTTAATGTTTTATGTATGTTTTTTTCGCATGTTTTCTATTTAAGTAAAAAACATGTTTCTTATTTGCAAATTAATGTTTTTAACATTCTATGCTCTACTGTTTAATCCCACGACACCGCTGCTTACATGCAATTAAACTGAGTATTAATATATATGCAGTTCATAGAATTATATTGACGTAGTTGAAAAAGGGGCCACTCTTGGTCCACCACGTAGACTATGTACCCTATGTGAGATCACGATGCACACAGCTGAATTGGCGTGATAACTTAGTTCACTGATCAGCGACGCGTGGATCATCGTCGGATTTGTGGATCGGATAGCGTAAAATTAAAACATCAACACCGCGGTGTGGTTCCAGAAAGATTCGCCCTGACCCATGATAGTAACTAAATTAAATATTACGCCGTAGGTCCACATGGCCCCTCGTTTGAATACATTCCACAGCTCACGAAAGCAAAGGTTTGTACCACTTCCGTTGAGTATATTCAACATCATGTTAGTTTATTGAACGTTAGAAGTTCACATGTCCAGTTGTCCACGTGTGAAAAAATGCCCGTAACTTTGGTTTTACGGAAGCCCTATTATTGGCCCGATCCAAAATGCATGAATCACGCGATTTTTTCAGCCATATTCACTGCTATGAATTAATGGAAGCAAGATGCTGGGCAAAACCACAAGAAGACAAAAGCGCTTGTCCAGCATTTTGTGCATTAATTTAATGACAACGTTGTTCACATGTACGTCTAAAGTCGTAGGTCTCGGTATTTGGTCTCAAGTGTCTTTTTGGTCTTGGTCTTAAGACGTGTACACAGCAACGGAAATGACCGAACGGAAATAAACGGTACTGTCAGCAGCGCTTTTAGTTTTCAGATTTTGGTCTCGTTTGCATTATTCGTTCTGACAGTTGCTGTTTTCTCAGGACTTCACTTGTTCCTCTCGAGTTTGTGTCTCATCCATCATGCACTTTTGTCGTCTCTTCACGCCGTGTCCGATCGACTTCAGACCTTCAACCGAGCGATTCAATCGCTTAAGCTCCAACTCCACTTATTTCGATTTATCTTGGGTTCGTTGTAAACAAGCTGCGCAACAAATCCACAACTAAAAATTTAAGACAAGCTGTACAACGATTAGCATGTCGTACAGCAAGTTGCACAATTTGCTGTTCAACAAGTCTACAAACTTACATGATGGAGTTCGAGCTTCTTTATTCATCAACTCATCGGATTGACTGACGGCCGCAATAGTCAACACCAGATTCTGTGCAGCCATGCAGCGAGTGCTTGTCCATGACCTAACGACGTTTTGGAAATAATAATTACCTTCGCCAAGAAGGCTATGTTGCGGCCGCGGCGTTTACTTATCTGTTGCTTTGTTAGCAGAATTACAGAAAAAGTTACCGGCGGATTTGGCTGAAATATTCAGAAACAGCGATACTTGGCCAAAGTTGAAGATGATAAGATTTCAGTGGTAATTCGTGTCGGTATCTGGATGTAAGACAGCATTGGTGTAATTAAGCTACAGCAACTGCTCAATACACTATCACAGAAGTTGTCATTACCAGTACTATGCAAATGATTACTTTGAAAGATTTGTTTCCGAAAAAGCTTTACTCACTCAGTCGCTAATGCACAGAAGACGAAACATGAAGCTATCTATCGGTTCGGCAGATGTGTAAAAGAGGCAATAAACGAAAACTGGCAAGAATACCGGTTTGAAACAGATAAATATCACACAGATATCGCTTAACTGCTAGAAACTAAATACTCACCAGCATCTGCATCAAGGGAGAAGCATTAGGCTATAAAGTGCCTGATCACGGAGACTCAATACACCCAGACGATCATAGTTGCCATGGTAACAAGACTTCCGTGACATATATCACGATCGTCTAGGGTAAATTCTGTGAATTTACTTGACATGTCATAGGATAACTTGGAGAGATCTTAATACTACGATGATCTTAAGATATTATCTTATGATAAACTTTATGACAATGTCCGTAAATCGGACCCCTCGAGGCGTAGAACCATTAGCGGGAGATGATTAGCGCGGATTGGGGAAAACGAGATAGATATTTATCATCCTACTTCGGTGATTTGGCGCGAATGTTAGTCAAACCACTGAGAATACGCTGGAGATAAGCTAAATGCTGACGCCATCTTTTATGTCCTCTGACAACGTATTACATTTTGCGCTATCGCCGAACGAAAGCTGTCCTGCAGAAAATACATAGGCTATTGCATCTCGGCCGTGGTCCCAACGGTACGAAGAACAAATAGCGACTGAGTGATCTTTCTGGTTAAGACGACGACGACGATGACGACGTTAATGGCGGCTTATTCAACACGGTGGTCCAATAAGGTATCCCCCGTTTAGGCCTATACGTTTTTGTCATAAGTACATCAAATATTGCCCTATTTTTCAAATGTTATCGCCCATGCATTATTCTGCAACACATCTGCAATTAAGTGACCATCACATCGCAAATGTTTACGAACTTCTTACCAATTTTGGCTTTTCTATACGTGTTTTTGTTTTTGAGTTAGACGCCCGTTCGGAACAAACAGACATGTAGACTATAGTATAGGCCTAACTGTAGAAGGTTATCGAATGTACAGTGCGTTGTCACAAAGTGCTGTCGCATGTCGTCTTAAATCCCGCTTGAGGCTTGACAATGTGCATTAAGACGCGTACACAGCGACGTAACTAAACTGAACTGACACGGTTTAGTTTTTGACGAACTGGCCAATGGGCGAGCAGGGGGCGAGTCCCACACTGGTCATTGGTTGACGAGTACGTGAGCGTAGTCAGTGTCACCGACGCCGTTAAGTGTTGTCTACTGTAATGCATTACTGTTTGCCCATTGGCAAGTTCGACAAAAACTAAACCATGTCAGTTCAGTTATGTTAGCCTATGTCGCTTAGTACGCGCCCTTATAGGCCTTATATATGTGGATTCGGGTCTTAACGCTTACCATTGCCCACCGTCTTGACAAGTTAATTTCAGTTCTCACGTAGGTAGATAATTTCGTTGAGTACGCAAGAAAAAAAAACATGATTTCCAGAGCGGGGCAACGTTAAAAAATTTTATACAGTAATTTCGCACTTCATGGCAAGAAGCGATATTCATACAACACTGCGCGATTATGCGTACGGTACTGGTGCATACGTCACGAGCCACATGCGTAGACAGTGACTGTGATTTAGCAGCAGTTTTATAACTCCATTTAACATTGAAAAAGATGAAAAACGGCGACGGAAATGGGGTTCCCTCCCAAAACCCTTTTTTGAGCCGCCCGAGAGATCGTAAGCGTCGTAAGCTTCCCAAGCGGCTGCAAACGATTTTATTGCATTCTTGGGGATTAAAGCGATTTTTCTGCATGGCGCTAAGAATGGAGCAGCTTTCGGTGATGACCCAAGCGATTAGCAGTAACGATCGCCAAGACGATTCGCCCCTACTTTTGCTCACGTTTAGTTTACGTACGTATATTGAAGTATTTCTGCGTGTGATAATATTTTAGCCGAACTTAAGGTATACCTAGTTGTTGTCGTCTGTCTGACCGTCGTCGTCTGTACTCTGTACGAATGTACTCCGGCTAACGGATAAATCTTAGGAAAATTTTTTACACGATTAGCCCTATGCTTTAAACATAAGCAAACACAATTTCAACGATTTAGTGCAATGGAAACATTTTCAAATTCGGGGTTGAATGGACGGGGGGAGGGTAAAAACGTGCGTGAAAACGGTAAGGGATACGGCAAGGTTACTATTAATCACTAATTGGAAGTGGCATACGCCCTTTGAGATAAAATGAAAAACATCCACCTTGGATGACCTCGAACGTCGTTGACAATTAGTACTGTCGGCTATCCTAGCGATAGCTGGGCCTCTTGTCGTGCTTATAGCAGATCGATCAGTGCGCAACAGAGGACAATTTCATCACTGTGTTTTATTACCGACGATGCGTATATACAAGTAGTGTACGTCTCCCGGGTACGTGTGAGAACAGTCATTATCATACAGCATCAATCGGCGATGCATAAGCCGGTGTCCTATCATAAAATCGCCCCCCCCCCAGAAAAGTATTTCCTTGGCCGACAATTTACCGGTAAAAATCCGTCCCGCCCGGCGGCCCAAGGGCGGGGCGGATTTTTTTCCCGTAAATTGTCGGCCGGGGGCAGACTTTTCTGGGGAGGAGCGATCCTATAATTGGGAGACTTTTTATGAAGTTGGCGATCATATTTTAATAAGGGGAGACATATCAAATCCGTGCTTATCTCTCCCCTGGCGGATTTTTCATGGGGGATATTTTAATGTGACACCGGCGTCGGCTTGGCTGCTGCATGATGAGAATACACGACAAACTCATGATCATATGGCTTACTACACATGCACGACTTGCCGTTCAACGGTGACTGAAAGCTCTGAGACTTTTGAGGGAGAGAGAGAGAGACATTCGGTATTTTGGTGGCAGCGATCCAGTCTCGACATAAAGATGCTGCTTCATCTCTCACGAGCGCTGACCGCGTTGACATGGGACGACTGCAAACGCGAGAATAAAAGCGCAGGACTAGAAAAAATGAGACCGGTAGGCGTTCAATTTTATCGCATGATGTTTTCGTAGAATGTATCGTTCTTGTACGTTTATGAAAAGAGCTATTATGTGTACATTAACTTTGGCGTTCCATATACGGTGGTCCCGCATTTTCACCCCCTACATTTTCACGGTCCTATTGGCACGGGCACCGCTAACTCCGTGCGAACGGCGTAAAGCAGCGCATTCACTTTCACTCTATCGACAGGCAGAAGCAAAATGCTTCCTGGCAAAATGGGGGAGGTTAAAACTGACAGATTATTTTTAGGCTTACGTAACAAGTCGACAAAACACATGCACATGTTAAACGACTAAAATGTTGCACGAAATACGTATTGAAAACCCACAACTCACAATGCATAAAACTGAAAAAAAATTCCTTGCCGGGTTGGGAAAGAAAAGAAAAGAAAAAAATAGGGTAAGGAAAAAAACAGGAGGAAAGCAGGAAAAGAGGAGGGGTTGGTGCGACTTTGGAAAAGATTGCTTTCTTGCACCAAAAGAAAATGAAAGCCCCATACCCTGAAAAATGTTCTTTTGAGCCTTTTCGTTTTTTTCGAGGGAGGAGCCCATCGGGATATGCGGAAAGATATAGAGGCAAACACAGGTATTGCGGTCAATTAACCTATTATTTTTATTTTTATTTTTATTTTTATTTTTATTTCACCTTTATTATCACGGCTGCATAATAGTAAATATGATATATATATTCCTTCGATATCATTTTATAGCAATCACACGACAGTCGGAATTGTGCGGTCGGGTGTCACATCACGTGGATCGGCCCTGGCTAATCCGAATCTGGGGCAAAATCCCGCTCAGACAAAAAATCCCCTTTTACATTTCCCCACGGACAAAATATCTTTAAAAGTACTCGATTTGCTTGCTGTAGGACAAAATTTTCCCCGGACGTTTGTCACTATGATTTTCCATAAAATACGCAAACAAGCATAATTAATTTTATGCCATTCCCATTCGTGACTATCCGGGTGGAAACTATTGCATGATTATTATTAGGTAGAATCGCTTTTTGCAGCACAAGCTATTTCGCCCATTGCTACAGATTTCTCTGTTTGTCGTCTGTCGTCCGTCACATTCGTGCACTTTGCTTAAACCGTACGACAGACTTACTTAGCTACCATTTAGCATGTACATATGTGGGGTCCAAAGACACAGTGTGTCACATGGAGGTCGCTAACACTGACCCCGTCAGCGAACAGGAAGACATGGGAGCTCTAACCCATCCCAGCCGAAACAATTTGCAACTGTTTATTTGTGATTTACCAGATGGCAGCAGCAGTCAACAATTCCACGTTTTATTAGTGTACTTTAGTTCTTATTGGTATCGGGAGGAGAAATTTGGTCCGGAAAAAGAGGCGGTTTTGCCCGTTTCCCGGTGGCCGGTCAATCCACGCAGGTGGTCGCCATAGTTGCGGGTGGCCGTCACACACATCATCATGCACGACCAATTCCTCCGACGCGCGGCGGGCGTTCGTTTCTGATTTAATAACCGCCGCCGCCACCGTTCCGTGTGACGTCAGCATTCCTGTCACGTGACGTCGTGACGTCATCAGTGGCGCGCGCGGCGGCGACGTTTTCCGGCTGCTGATTGGCTGTTAATTTGATGTCGTCGCGTCGTGCGCGGCGAGAACGGAATGACAATGCGACCGAGATGAAAAAAGAACATATCGAGAAACAACAAACGTCACACATTCTCTGTCTTTGGTGACTCTGTGATTGTTACGCGTTAGTGTGGCCAAAACCTGCATAACTCTGCAACATCATGGAGAAGAAAAGTAAACCTGTCACTCGAATCACTAAATTGTTGCTAATAATTGTGATCAACCTGCCCAGTAACATTTGAAGGTGTCAGTCCCCTCAGCGAAGAAACAACTTTCCCGCAAGTCGCACTGGCTTCTCTCTGAGCCCCTCTTTTTCCATTTTGTCCTTTTCCCTTTTTCTTTTTGACCTGTTTTGTTACATTTCTTTATTTTTTACTTTTTTTGTAAAATCTAGCTCGGTGGTATAAAGAAAAGCCACAAATACATTTTATGCATTTTGGGCTCTCAACACCCATCTTATGGCAACATTTTTGATCATTTAGTGCAATGCAAATAATAGTGGTTTGTTGATTTGTCTAGCAAAAATCCCCCACAGTTTAATTTCTTTTTTTCCAGGAAGAAAAAGCATCACGCTGCCACCTGTCAATAAAGTAGACGGCCGTGGAAACATTACCTGACAGTGTCATGAAGCGAGATCTTAACTGGCAATCACTTAGTTACAGTTCGTACGTCCTTACGCCAATAATACCCCGTTTACACGATCGAGCAAACATCGAGCAAACATCAAGAGGCCTGATGGAACCCCACCCCCTGGCTCAAATGTAGGCCTAGACTTAGCCCACAACTGATCACGTGTTATATAGGCCTTCCAATTACAACCCGCCCGCGCTCCTAATTAGCGTGCTAATTACAATAGCTCGTCGAGCTAGCTGGATGAATGCTAGCAAACATCGAGCAAACGTCGAGCAATTAGCACGTGTATTTTGAATACATTTGCTCGACGTTTGCTCGATGTTTGCTCGATCGTGTAAACGAGGTATTAGTTACTGTACAAGTAACTTGAGCAAAGCTCATGAGACGCGCGACAGCCTAGCATTTCCTGTTCGCAGGTTGTCTTGGTCTATCTCCATCCGTTTCGTGGCAATTCACTCTTGAAATCTTCTGCATGCGCCGCAGCCACAAATTGTAAAAGAAAACATCTATTTTGAAGGTTCAAGGTCATCCAAGATCATCGATGATTACACCACTAAAAAGCTTGTCACTATTGCTTGTTATGATAAGCAGCATGCCTGTGCCTATATGCAACCGTTTTCACGCTGCATCAACCAATAGTGGTAAAATAACCACTTTTTACGGGAGGTAACCATCTTTGACGCAAACATGCGCAGACCTCATTGAACATAAGGGGTTAGGACTTGGACAGCTAAAATCTACGTTCAATGCTGAAAATCACATACAAAGATTGTTTTGGTCCATTTTCAGCCATTTCGTCACGATTCACTGTTGAAATGTGCACTGCAGCTAAAGATTGCGAAGACTTTAACAAAACCTCTCTTTTGGGGGTTCATGGTCGTTCAAAGTCATCGATGTTGACAAATCTAAAAAGCCGTCACCAGTGGTTGTTATGATATGCAGCAAGTCTGTATTTACCTGCAACCGTTTTCACACTATAAAATATAATAGCGGCAAAATAACGTCTTTTTAGAGGGGGTACCCCTCTTTGACGCCCTAGTTCGAGGGGACCCCCTCACCCATGGGCACGAAATTTTGTCACGATAAACTAAAGTCCTTGGGGCAGCCCACAGAGAAGATTTCGAGATCATAGCTTGCGTCGTTTTGACACAATACCTCATTGTGACGAACGGACGGACAGATGGACGCCTAGACGATGGCTAAGACGCGTTTGTCACTACGTGCTGTCGCGCGTAAAAACTACCGGCGATAACGACAGATCGGCATGAAACTTTGACGAGACGTGACGCCGCTGCCACAGACTGTTGCCGGTTGTCGCTGCGCACAGAAGCAACCAAGTCGCTCTCTTGTACATCAATTAATCATTCATGCTTTGCCGTGTGTGTACAGCAGGAAATAACAGGCAATAAAACGGGATTTTCGTGCGAAACCATCGCTCCTCGGAGCCCAGTATAGCAGCAATTATCCGGAAATATACTAGTTGCAATTTTGCGAGTAAAATCATCGGCAGAGGTAATCGTAAAAAAATACTAAGTATTTTATTTCCACTTCGCGTTTTCGACCAGCCGCTTTCACGTTTTTTACCGACAACACCGTTACTGAATAATAGCTTTTATGAGCACTATGCTGTATCTAACTATAATGTAATAGTTAAGTTTGCAGATTATTCAACTCTTTTAGTCCCGGAAAATTCTGATGTAGGAGTAGAAATCGAGTTCAACAATGTACAAGAATGGGCTGGCGATAATACCATGATTCTTAACTTAATCAAAACCAAAGAACTTATATTTCACAATCCTAAAGCCAGGACTTGCCACTCTAATCTTCCTGTCTTACTAAACATTGAGC
>Ga0209367_1000880_pt1 | contig 34052 bp, 12 predicted proteins | sample WorMetLIZISLAND2_FD_187412 | JGI IMG/M metagenome (GOLD analysis project Ga0209367, IMG submission 187412) | Marine gutless worms symbiont microbial communities from Max Planck institute for Marine Microbiology, Germany - Olavius geniculatus... ... | reverse complement strand
ATATTCTCCATAGTATTTCTCTATGTCCTCGCACTGTCTCTCCAGCCATTTCACTTTGTCTGCTCTGGCCGCTTTTCGTACCTCATTACATTTCTGTCGATATTCCCTGTCTGCCAGTTCGCTACTAGGTAGGTTGCCTTCGATATATGTCGGTGGGCAGTTCATGATGTGATCGTGAGATTCGGTCAGCGTTATAGTCAAAGAGCCTCAGAGGGAAGAAAATCTGAACATTCATATGAACCCGCTATCTTTTTATCGTCCGGTACGTTGATTGTATACAGTGTTAGTTTGCTCAGCTGTTGGTTGTTTCTCGTATAGTGATGGCGGGGCAGTACGTGGTCCACTCGCGCTGGATGGCTGGTCCTATTCCTAAGCTCTGTACGCTCTTCCTGCAGCTGTTCTTCAAAATGCTAAAGCGCAAGGATTTCGTGCGTAAGTGCAGATTGCCTATAAAAGATAGACGCGTTAGACCAGGGTATACGGTCTGTGCCAGAATTAATGCAGCCGTTGCCGAGGCTGCCCGTCTCCTAGAGTCGACCCGTAGTAGAAGGGCCACATTGATGCCGTAGATTTACCTAGCAGCTGCTGTTGTTATGGCTCTCGTGTCTGATTCTATTTCACCGAAACACCTGCGTTATAAATCGACATTCATATATATAGCGCATCTCTCTATACCTGAGTTATGACCAAAACGTTATTGCTTAAAATGAAAACGTCGATCGGCGTCAAACTAATAAAAAACTAGCAGATGGTGTCTATGTTGGTTTATGGAACGTATGTCTGCATCTCGCTTTGCCTGGTCGCACCGTACGATGAGACTTCTAAGTATATTATTCTAAAATGTTTTACGTGATATGAATTTTGGTTTAAAAAGTCAATTTCCAACATCACTTTGCTGCTAAAAGTAAAATACAAGTATTTAAATTTACTAAAAAAATACGATATACACAACTTAGTAATCGTGTCGGCAAAAATATTAAAATAAATTAACGATTAAGTAAATATTTTTTATAAATTTACAGACACTTGACATAGAGTATTTTTTTATAAACCGGCGTAAGTAACTGGCTTTTCTGTGGTTGGGCTAAGCTAAAAAAAATTAGGCCTCAAAATCCGTCACGAATTTTTTGTTACGCAAAAAATTGCATTTGTGCAACTGCTGGCCATCTTTGTATACCGATATTGTGCATGCTGTCAGCCAGACATAATGTCTAAAGCCTAATTAGAATCTGGTTCCGCGCAACTGATGCTAGTTATTGGCTGCAGTCTGCAATGTTTGCGTCGTCAACCTGAAGCTATCATGTCAGCCAGCCGCATGTACTTTGTTAGTTTTGCCCAGATCTCCTGTTAACCTCCGCCAGTGATCGGCTGTAGAATAATAACGTTTCAATTGTTAATTCCAGTTGTGTAGTGCACACATGACCGACATTATTACTAGACATTGTTCGCATAGATACGTTTGTTTGTGAGGCAAGCAATATAATGTGGCACTGACTGCATGCAGTTTACCGGCGGCGGCGCCTCTTTTGCACTCCGTACGGGAGGGAGCGCTCTGTGGACAAGCCGAGAAAGCACACTGCAGGCCAGAGAAACAGATTGCTGACGTCGGCGTCAACAGCAATTTTGAATAATAGATTTTTTGCGTATTTCTCCTCATTTCCGCAATAATACCGCGGCGTTAATCCCCGTTACCGCGGTATTGCCGTTGTACCCATTACCGTGCAGCTCTCTAGTGTGGAGCGTCTCCGGGCTGATGCAAAATTCAGACGCGAGCCGTTGATGAATTTATGTATAGCTTCCACATACAAATCCATCTACGTGACGATAAAGCCAAAGGCCACTTACTTTAACACCACTGCACAACCACCGCCATCTGTTGGTAAAACAAAAGCGATCAAAAGATATTCATCGAAAAATGGTGCTGCTACATGCAGGGTGAATATCAAGGATTTAGCCTATTTAATACAGATGTTGTGTCCTGATGGAGTAATGGTAAAAATACAGGATAATAATTCTCAATCCGCCAAAAAACTAGACTGGGTCGCCGCCAATATCCAACGACTTCGTTTTTTGGGCTTTTCGCAAAATTTTACAGAAATCCGTTTTGAGTAATTTAGCTGAAAAAATGAACCGATCAGGACAAAACAGAACCTTTTTTCGTCGCTTCGCTTTGGCGGAGATAATTACAATGAAAAATCGTCAGCGTCTTTTGTTTCGCTATTAGTCTTTGGGTGGCATATGGTACCTACCGCGCCATGAACGAGTTCTTCCGGTTCAATGTCAGGTCTTCCGTGTAGCCGGTCCGACGATTAATCTAAGTTATGAAGCTATAGCCCACTTGCAATACGTCAAAATGATTCTGTTGACGCCGCTGCCACGCATTTCTGAGTGATTCGTGAAGACAGTTGTTAGGCAGAATCGCTCTAGCGCAAGCGATTTCGCCTATACTTACACATTTCTCCATAGCGTGGTCTGTCTGTCCGTCGTCTGTCACATTTGTGCACTTTACTTGAACCGTTCGACGGATGCCATTTGGCAGGTACACGTTTAGGTTTTAAGGACACATTGTGTTAGATGGGGATCCATAACCCCAAGCAGGAGAGGGGATATTTGGGAGTTAAACTCCCCAAGTCAAAACTTCCAATTGCTTTTCCATGATTCACCAGGGGCCAGCGCCGATCAGCGATTGAGCGTTTTACATAATTACTTTTCGGAGTACTGGTGTACACAGCGAAGCTTTCGGCGACGATGCGTCGTATAAATTTGTTTTGCTTATTTGCTTACTCACTGTGTAGCTAGTTATGCGGTTGTGAAGATTTGTTGCCGTTTGACGACGCTGTAGCCAAGGATAGTCGTTAACTTAATCGAGCTGAAAGTTGCTGTTGCGGGAAACAGTGAGCGCATCTCAGTGCCGAGATATTTTCAGGTTCCGAGAACGTCGTCTTAACGACTTGACACTTCGCCAGTCCGACGTCGCCAGCGGAACGGAAACGAGAGCTAAGCCAGTGACGAATGTAGCCAGTCACTGAATGAACTACACGCGGGAATAGCCGACCGACGGTCACCGCGACTATAAACAGACAGCGAAAAGTACGCACTTGTGACGATTTACGAGACCACCGGAAAGACGAGATTCAGTATGCACGTGACCGACTTTGACGAACCGCAGCAAATGACTTAGTAATGACGACAACAGGACGTTACGTGTGTCAAAGAGATCATCCGAAATTGAGTTGTAACCTCGCCTATCATGACGACCGACAAAGGGTCAATTTAACCGTATTTTATAGTTAACGTAATCACTAATCACTGTAAATTTCAACTTTGTCTATACATATAGTCAGAAGACGTCAGCACATTTTTATAACTTTGTCAGATGTAGACGATTTTATCCATTTTAACATTTTTTATAATATTTTATACTTTTGCATTCTGAGATAAACTGCAAATAAAACGCAATAAAATCTTGCACATTTTTAAAAATTTGTTGCTGCATTACCTTGCGAAAGTTGTGTTTAGTAGTATACTGTTTACCCAAATTAACACAGTCTGCGAATAAAGTGATAATGTCGTTTTAGAATGATAAACTACCAGGTCTTTCTGTTTGATAAAGTTGTTTCAGCAGTTTGGTTTTCTTCCGGGCGTCGTTGACTATTATTTGGCTTCAGGTGGGTGCGATAAATTAAGACAGCGCGTGCTAAACGGTTTGACGTAACGCGACATAGACAAGTGGCGTGCACCACTAAATAAGTGATCTGTACGTCGGCGTCTACTAGTGCAGAAGAACCACAAAAACACACTGTGTCTCAAAAAACGTCATACTTTCTGATTGTCCATATCTTTGCTAAATATTAATTGATTTTTAATTTTTCTTTTACTGTCACACTTTCTGGACAATTGGCAATATAGTGGTCGTTGAATATTTCATCACACCTCCACTTCGTCGCCACACTATTTAGTGAAATATAAAGGCAGGAAAACTATCAATAATACCTAAAAAGCGTGCTGGAGAATAAAAGACACTTTAGACCAAGATTGCGATGAATGATCTGTACGATCTACATTGTATTAGACCCGTCTTTTTAGATATCTTTTTAGATATCTGGCGTGTTGAACGGTGCGTTTGTTTCTGGCATTCGTGCTTTAGTAGGCCTACCAGTTCATCCGCAGTGGTCACGTTTTTTAAGCACGTGCATGCTTCAGTATGTCGCTCTCGTGCTTTTGGTCGGTGCTTCCTGTTTTTCAAATTTTTTTACTAACGTGTTATGTCCTTTTCTTTTGCTGTTCATCTTCAAACATTCTAAACTTGTCTTTTTTGCTAAATAACGTAATACATCACCAGCGTATCGCCACTGCATTAAAATTATTATTTACAATGATATCGTTTGCCTTTGTTTACAAACACAAGAAATGTATCGAAAACTAAACCGTTTAATTTTAGTGCGTAAATTGGTAACAATTGTTCCAAAAGAACTTTTTTACATGCGTTACTGTGATTTAAGTGATTTAGTGATTTTGACAATTTACGTTTTCATGGTAATGTAGCGACGCAATTAAAATGTGGTGGGATATTTAATAACCACACTATTACGAACTCTCCACTGAGTGTGGCAGTAAAAGGATTTTGAAAATCGGTCAATATTTGGTGACTATATGGACAATCACAAAGTGGGACGTTTTTGAGACACAGTGTACAACAACCTCACGTGCGACTTTTATATAGCTTTGTCGCACGCGTATGCAGGGTGGGCCAAAAAGTAAGCGATTGCACTTTGTCCATATCTTTGCTAAATATTAATCAATTTTTGCAATTTTTTTACCAGTGGATTCTGTAAGAAATTTGCTACTCATAGGCATGCACAGCACACTTATTATGTCGCTACACTACCTTGTAAAATATAAATATCTAAAAACATACAATATCTACAAATGGACAGAATGTCTAATGGTAAATTCTGAAGTATTTAACTTGAATGTTAAAATATAATTTATAGTAAGTGTTGAAAACATTGAAGGACATGTTAAACATTTTTTCCAAATAATTTGAACGATTTTACTGTGCACTAATTTTCAATGTACGTTGATGCTGGTTGATGGTTGCAATTTTGCTCAGTTAATAGCATCAGCATACAGAGCAATGTATTTCAGTTGTGCGGCTTTACAAGTTGTGCACTAGTTTTACTCCTCGCGCGCTACGTTCCTAACGAGTATATAGCCTAAGATCAGTGTAATATTGAGGACCGACCGACGACCGACCAACGACCGATCTCTGTTCCTGGAAGAGCATTCCTGGAAGAACTTCAAACGGCCATATCTCCATAACGGCGCTAGATAAACGCATGGTCACACTATCGACCACCCATAGAAAGTCGAGCCCCGGGAGTCGAATGGTCACGTAATTGATGACGTCATTTGCGGTGTGAAAAGAAAAGAACTAAAAAGCAGTGAAAAGAATACAGGAGAAAATAATGCGCGCCAGGAGTACATTAGATCGGTCACAATTTAAAATATTTTTTTGTTTGAAAGATAAAAACTTACTCCGTATCTATACGTAAACCTTTTTGACACTTATCATAACTTATATTTAACATTTTACTTAAATACTTTAAAAATTTACTACTCAATCTTATTACCATCTGTAGATATTGTACGTTTTTGGATATTTATATTTTACAAGGTAGTGTAGCGACATAAAAAGTGTGCTGTGCATGCAACTGCGTAGCCAATTTTTTCCAGAGTCTATCGGTGAAAAAAATTGTGAAAATTGGTCAATATTTAACAAAGATATGGAAAAAGTACAGTAGCTTACTTTTTATGGCCCACCCTGTATAGGCTCATCATAACCGCGGATACTTTGAACGTGCTGTATAATATTTAGTGATGTTAAATGAGGACAATTTCTCGAGACCGAGGCCGAGACTGACGCCAAAACCGTAAGGCCGAGACCAGACCGAGGACAATTATCGAAGTCCAAAGATCATCTATAATATTATTAAGTAATACAAATAATAAACAGTGGCCGCACTGTGTTGTGCACAAATCATGATTATGATCATGTTATCATTATCTTTATTCAAATTATATTCTACCGTCTACCGTACTAAATTGTAATTTGTAACGCAAAATTTTATACAGCGAAGATTTCGTGATGATTAGCTTTTACCGTTTTTACGCGAGACATTATTACACACATTTTCACGAGGCCAAACCAAAAAGTTCGAGGACAGGCTGAAAACAAATGCTCGAGGCTAAGGCCGAGGCCAAGGCAAATACGAAATTTTGGCCTCGAGGCTAGCTTGGCCTCGAAGACTCGACATCACTGATAATATTGTACATAGGCATACATTAGCATGGACACTGTCATCAAGATTCTAGAGCGCAGAATGTTATACATTATACGACTAATACATCGTGGTCCATAAAACGTGCCACTTTTATTTTTTGAATAGTTTCGTGAAACATTGGCCGATTTTAATAAATTTTGGCGCGCGACATCAGTAAAGAACTTGACGCAAATGACTTTAGTTTTGGCCACCTCGCTTTGATACTGTCACTACACTACTTTTTGGAATGCAAAAGTCATAGTTTGGCCATTTACAACAGAGAATTCGTACTGGAAAACGCACGCGTCGGCTCAGAAATGGTTAACTGAAAAGTGACAAACACGATTGGCAGCTATTGCATCTCAAAAAATCATACGTGTCACATCACATCCTCTTTATTACAGCATGTGCTCAAAATGTCCTTCTCCAGTACGAATGCAAGCAGCAAGCGTTGACAGCACTCGCAAACAGCAGACTCAACAACCTACATTTCACATGGTAGTGTAGCGACAGCGTTAAAATGAGGTGGCTAAAAGTATAGTTATTTGCGTCGAGTTTTTTTGATGTTGCACGACAAAAATTATTAAAATTGACCAATGTTGCACGGAGCTATTAAAAAAATAAAAGTGGCACGTTTTTTTGTGGACCACGGTGTATATTGTGTTTTTTACTGTCGTATCTGGACTCACTGATTTGTCGATTGTTACATTGTATTGCATGGCTTTTTTTGTCTGTTTTTACTGCCTGTCATGGCGAATAAACTTCATCATATGGTGTAAAAGACGTAAGCGTAGCAGATGAATGGATGGCACACGAGACAGCTGCAGAAAAATACCACACTATACCAGTAAAAGACATGCGTAATTAAGTTTTCTTTGGCAATGGCCATGTGACTGATGTAGGCGTATATGAATATTTTGCCAAATTATTACGTTCTCTTTTTATCTTTTTTATCTTTAATTGTTTATTATTTATTTTGTTGTGTATTATTGGAATAAAAAGTTTCAATAATATTGGAAAAATGTTATGACGCTTCGACATAGGGGTCCTCACACTTGTGACAAGCTGTGACATAGGCTGGTGGGGTAGGTGTGCATGTTCTAATTTTAAGCGCCACAAGGTGTAGTTATTCATTTGACGCTGCACGCCAGACAAGACATAGACTGGCAATTCTGTAGGAGTTAGAATTCCCGCAGGGTGTTTTTCTTCTGACACGGCAGCTGGTGTGAGAACTTCCAACGTGTTTTACGTCAGACGTCGCGGTGCTGCTCATAAGACGAACAGTGCTGATTGCTGGAGGTGCCGCGGGCTGTAATTGTCTGTGTGTGGTCCCTCCGGGTGGATTGGACCCTGTGCCGGGGAGCGTCTTGGGTGTGATGACGTACAGCGTGGTCATCAGCGACGCTGTCTGGCTGTGGTACTATGAAGTTTCGTGCACTGTTCCGATCTAATGCCTCCTTGCGAAATAGGCAAAAACAAAAGAAAATATATGCAGGCCTCGTCGACAGTGAGTTCTGACGCTGTCTGTGCAAGCCTATGGTTAGTTCTTCTGGTGGCTGCAAGAATTAATTAACAACACATCACTGGTTGCATTTACTCTTCTGTCTGCTCTGTGCCAAATGCATGAATCGTCCCATAATCCTGGTCTTCTGGTCCCCTCCTTTTCCTCCTGCGAGGTGCTCCAATACTGATTAGCGATGAGTGTAGGCCTAGCGTCCGTCGCTGAGCAATACGCCATGTGCCTCGCCAGTCTAATTGTCGGACGGACCACCAGCGTAGTCTGTGACGGTGGTGACGGTGGTCCTAAAGAACTCTTGTTATACGTTTGATTGTCGAACACGACAACTTCATTAGTGTCGGCTAATGCATGCCAGATACATGTACTGCTACTGCGCTACATGCAGACTCTGATAATGGCTCGGCTAAGTATGCGTTGCCAGTAGAATTGCTCAATTTTATACCGCCCATCGGTGTGCCTGGAACGCAAGATGCTTTTGCCATTCCATTCCTTCCAGTTTTTCCTTTTTCAATTTTCATTTCTTTTTTGCACACTTCTCTTCTGTCTTGCTGTGAAGCGACTGTCGCGAACTAGCACCGTATGTCGACCGACGATAGACTACAACAACACATCCTATCTGTTGTCGATGACATTTCAACAAAGTTAAAAACAACTTTCTACGCGATCGATATTTTTCGAACTTTTTCGCAGGTGTTTTTAATGTTCTTGTAAAATTTGTCAATATATAACGTACCGGTATTTGTTAGTCATATTTCATTTTGTAATAAAGTAAATATTCAAGTAGCATTGTAAAGAACTTTATATAGTTTGTGGTTAAAAGGTTTGTGTCATAGACAACTTACTGTAGATAGGATGTCCTGCCATTCTGTTCTTGATATTTAGTGGGCTCGGATCGACTAGGCCTATACTTGTACATGCGGTAGCGAGATGCAACAACAGCAGACGTTATAATCGCATTGTTTTTCATCATCGCAAATAGTCACTGCAAATATCAGTTTGCGTTCGATGCTATTACTTCGTAATTGCTTAAGCGACTACACAGCAAAACGAACGAGGTCAGATGTCGACGATTGGACGAAAACAAATTGCCGCCCTCGGTCTGTTGCCGGGGCGAAGACAAATTCGACGATAATTGTTTTTCCGGCCAACAAATTGACGTCAATTAGTCAACAGCGTTATGTATAGCTCGCGGAGTTTCGCCCATGGGTGGAAAACGCATCCAATAACGTTATCCAGTTTTGTATATATTCAACTTTTTCGTCATTTGATGACAACAAAAAATCAACAAATCAAAAGAAACAACAAGCAAAAAGCGGAAACTAGGCTCGATACAAACAGTCCAATCACATTGTTTAGGCTAGTTTTGCATAGGAAAAAATTCTTCGCTTATTTATTATTTCAACCTCATGTGGACAAATACCACGCAACGTCATGTATGTCGAAAATACTATAGGCTGATAGTGATAACTAATAAAACAAATGTTGAAAGGAGTAAATAATCGAAGGAATTCAACTAAAAGAAATCGGTCATGATAATGACAATGCTGACTGGTCTTCGAATGTTAATTCTGAGCTTGAGTGAACTTGAATTTTTGCAAACGTTTGTTAAACTTCGTACATTAGCTAAGAATATCGTTGAAGTGGTCTGATGCGTGATAGCCTAACAATTTCAACTGATTATACTGGCTCTCGAGCATCTTCGAACTTTCTTAAACTTTAAACCACACATAGCTCGCACCACCGGTACCGTTTTCACAATTTGAGCCGCAGTCGTGCGTCATAAAGCAAGTGACGACGGTGTGGTCTATGCCATCTGAGCTGGGTTTAAGTACCATACCGCGCTGTCTGGAGTGGTATAAGCTCGTACTGCGTATCCACCGACCCACTCCAGCATCGCGGTATTTAGTACTTAGAATGAATTTGTGGAACTTGACAGTGGTGTGTGTATATAGGGAGTGTTGGTATCTGTATCGGTGCTGACGCTGTCGGTGATCTCAGTGGAACGTTACTACGCCATCTGTCACCCGTTTAGCTTCAAAGCAACGTCTCGTCGAGCTCGCACCATGATTGCCGTCGTCTGGGTTATTTCCCTGGTCATCATACTGCCCGAGTTCATCGTTCTGAAAACGTTCCGTCGCTTCCCGGACGCTCTGCCGACCGATCTCCTAACCACATGCAAGCCAGCCTGGGACTATAATCATCAGGTAGGGCCTGAAAAATTTCCATACTTCCGCTTGCAATCGGTGTCGAAAAAGCAGGGACGGGGCGGAATATTTTTGTAATTTTAAATTTTTTTACATCATGACGTGTCATGTAATATTACTCAACAGCTCGTCAAAAAACAAGTTGACATACACATTAATAAAATAATATAGTTCGGCAACATATTTAAAGCTGTGTGGAATAGGTTTATTCGCCGTTCGTGCGCGAAGGTAAAAGTGAATTAAGTATCTCTCCACGTTTATCAGAGTTGTCGTAAAAAAAGTGACACGTTTTATCGGGCACGGTGTAGAATAGACTTACCGGTTAATTCACTGTGTGCAGCACTACATACCGCACTGCTGGAGTGGGTAAGCGTGTTCGCAGTACGAGCTTATACCACTCCAGACAGTGCGGTATCGTACTTAAACCACGCTCAGATCGCACAAACTACACCTTCGTTTGCGTTGTGACGCACGACTGCAGCGGAAAATTGTAAAAGCAGCACCAGTTTGAACTGAGTTTAATCTGACGCCATCGTTGTCTTTCGTGCTTGACCGACAAAGGATTACACGTTGCTGAGCGTTCTGTTTACTATGCTGTCTGTGTCTCCGATCAAGTTGACAACCGTTGCCAACTAACTGGGCATTTTTTGTTGTCGACCGACGAATCTGAAGCGACCTGCCAGACGACGTGACTTCAGCCAAGTCGTTGTCCACCTTTCGTCAGCGACTCAAAACCCACCTCTTCACCAAATCCTTTCTCTGACTATTTTCTGGGCTGCACTTTGACTAGTCTGTCTAGTGGACCTAGCAGTAGGTTTAGTTGTATTACTTAAAACACTGAAAAGAATTTGGGTTTATTGATTGATTGGTTGTCTGGTACAGATGGCTTTCCAGATGTTCCTGATGGTTGCTTTATATTTCGTTCCGATCGCTTTGATGGGAGCTGCTTATACACGGATCGCTCTTTGTCTCTGGAGCTCCACCATCCCGTCGGAAATGCTCTCTTCCTCCGGTACAGTTCTCTCTATAGCTTATTTCATAGGCTGTCTGCATATAAAACTAACAGACTAAAACAGAAATAAAACTCGAGTGCACTTTTTTGAGCGGTTTTGGGCAGTTTTAGCAGTGCCTACATCTGCATGCCTAGAACAAAATTGTATGCGATGCTGGTTTTGGTTACGTTTTAATTTTAATTGTTCGTGTTAGCAAGACACCCTTAAGGCGTGTTTAAAGGAACAGGACTGAATTGAACTAAACTGAACTGAAAGCTGCTTAGTTCGCGATTGGCATTTAGCAGGTGTCGCAACCTCACTGCAGGTAGGAGCGATCTTGATGATGATGAGGATGACGACGTCAACGTGAAACGTCGAAAACGTGCCGAAAAACCAGTACGACGTCTCCATATTATTTTGGCGCAGACAGGCATGCAAAAAGAATGAGTGTTGTTTTTTAAAGACGATGCATTCGCGAAAGGTAGTAAGTTTTTTTTACCAGAAACCGAGATAATCGCAAAAAAAACGTATACTCACGTGCTGCTGTAATAAAACGTCGTAACTCGTACACACGGTTTTCTTGCGCGTCGACAGTTGATTACTCTCGGCTTGTTTACAACGACGCGAAGCCAGATTACGCATACGAGGTGGAAATGTGCATTTTATTGGTGGATAGATATTGAAAAGTTTTTTAGTTTAACATATTGACTTGCGAAACTTTTTGAAAGCCTTTCGTAAGTTTAATTAACGCATCCAAAAGCTGACAATATGAAAAGCCAGGGGAGTGCAGAAACTGAATAAAAACGCCTTTAAAACGATAATTATTATTATTAAAGTTTCGGCGTTTCAGTTAGCAAAGAAAGTGTTAGTATTTAAAAGGTCGTAAGCTGTAACTAAGGAATGAACTGCAGATACGACGTTTTTCTACACCACGGGTGCCAAACACCGCCGAAAAGCACGAAAGTTGTAACAGTTTTTATTAATTTCAACTATAAGAATTGCAATAAAAATCAACAAAAATTTACACTGGAATGTAGCGCTCTGAGCCTACACTGTGTCTCAAAAACGTGGCATTTTGTTGTTTCTATATCTTTACTAAATATTAACCAATTTTCAAAATTCTATTACTAGCGCACTTTTTGAACAATTGGCAATAAAGTGATTAGTGAATATCTTACCACACTTTAACTGTGTTGCTACACTACCTTGTAAAATATAAATGAAGCAAAACTAACAATAGGAAACAATCACATTGGTAAACGAACAAGACACTTTAGACTAAGATTGCAGTAAATGATCTGTACGACGCTCACTGCGTTGGAAACATTTTTGGGGTATCTGATGTGTATTGAAAGATACGTTTGTTTCTGGTCCTTCTGGCTTACTGGGTCAGTGTGGGTCTAGCACTTCCGTTCTCCTCAGTTATGAACGCGTTTTGGTCTTGCCTTTGGTAGGTGCTTCGCGTTTCTCGAATCTTTTTAGTAGAATGCCCAGTCCTTCTCTTTTGCAGTTTGTCTTCGAAAATTTTGTCAGTATCCTCTGCAAGCCGTATTCTTTGAACTGTTATAAATTTTTGATCATTGCCTTGTCTTTGTTGCTGAATGGCATGTTACAATGCCGGTATTTTGTCACCGCAATAAAAACTATTATTTACAATAACATCATTTGTTTTTGTTTACAAACGGTAGCCATGTATTGAAAACTCAACATAATTTACTTTCATTACGCAAATTAGTAAAATTTTGTTTTAAAAAATGAATTTTTGTGATGTATTTATTCTGATTATAGTGATTTTTGTATATCTATTTTTCACAACGTAGTGTAGCAACACAGTGAAGTTGTGGTGCGATATGTAATAGGCCTAACTATACTTTATTGCAAATTGTCCACAGAGTGTGCCAGTGGAAAAATTCTGAAAATCGGTTAATATTTGATAAGGATATGGACAATGACAAATTGTGGCAGTTTTTTGAGACACAGTGTATAAACTAAACCCGGACTTTATATGACCTTTTACCAATACAGCGAATTTGTTTCTGTTTATTTGTACCCGCTTTTCCGGTTGTGTTAAATCATGAATTTTCAACTAGAAATAAGCGCATTGATTGATTTATCTACACTGTGTCTAGAAAAAAATAAACGCCTAGAAATTGTACAATAAAAATGTCAAATCTGAACGAATTTGAATAAAATTTCGTGCACTTAATTCTATAGTCTTTCTACAAAATACTCTTAAACCGTGAGCCGCACAAAACGAGACACCAAACTCCTGTAGCCTAAATAGGCCGGATATTAGCCAATTTTTGAAATTCATTCACTGGCACATTATCTAGAAAAAGTGCATAAAACGACCATAACAAAATTCACAAGACTTTAAACGCGCCGCTGTGAATCACTATTTTTCCGAAATTAGTGTGTTCTGTATGCTAGGGTACTGACACAGTCTTGGTGAAATAAGTCGCCAGAGACCGGAAATGTAGTAGGCAGCAGCAACTATTATGCTAGAAGCAAGTCGCAGTAATAGCACAGTACATTAATAGACGCCTGTTAGTGTGCAGTGGTAATATGCAGGGGCGTCCATCCCCCCGCAGCACCAGGAGGCAACCTTCCCTCCAACTCGGATGCTTTCTCCTTTTTCCTCTTTCTCTCGTTAGCAGTAGGACTTCTCAAATCTAGCTAGGGGGCTGGGAGAGCGCTGTGAGCTCCCCCAGCTAGATTTAAAGTGGAAGTACAAATAAACTTTGAGCAAAGCGAGCATGAAAATTTTTTTGAACTGTTGTATGCAGAATTGTCACATTAACTTTAAAAATTCCAAAGGGGGTTTAAACCTGCTAACCCACCCCATAAACACGGCTTTGAAAGTAGGGTGTACAAGTTAGTCTGCGAGCGAAGCAAGCAGGAAAAAAATGGAGCTGTTGCATGCAGATTGGCACATTCTGTGCTATGCGTTTATAGGCAATTTGCCACCAAAAATATTCCCCCAGTTTTAAGTTTTTTACTTTCCTTCCAACTTTTTCCAGGAAGCATTTGCCTCTAGCTGTCAATGGAGTGGACGCCTCTGGTAATAGGTTCTATAGATCGTGACTCCCGAATCGACAAGCATCAAAGCAGTGCGGCACAACTTCGTCGTTCATAATGATACGAGAATAATCTTTATTCTTGTAGTTGCAGCATGATACGTGCAGTCGATGATGATCGTGATGGATTTTTCGAGCAGTTTTTTATCACTCAAGCAAATGGGCTAAAGCCAATACCATTTAGCAACCGTTTTAAGCAGCTGAGTTTTGCATGGCAAATTGATTCATCCAGTTCAATTCTTCAGCAAGCGTTCCTTTAAACGCGCCAAACCAAAATCGCGGTAAAAGTGACCCACACGACAGCGGACTGCGCTGTTTGATGTGCTGAATAATTGTTAAATTAGTGGCTGATCATATTAAATTAGTATCAGGTTATCTATCGTTGTCAAACTGTCTTCAGTGCGTGCTCGTTTGGTCTACTGTCAAGTTACCTTTGAGACATTAACCAAGTTTAAATTAACAGTATGATGGCAAAATATTCAACAAAGTTGCCCTTTTTGAATAAAAAGTGAATTTTTGTGTCACATTTACGACATGCTTGACTAAATAAATGAGTCAAAACGACTCCGTCCCCACGTAGTCAAAATTAATCATCTATGAATTACCTACCACCTGACAAATTAAAACGCTGTGATACTCGATTTATCTACCCCGAAGGGATGAAGAGCTGAGTTGATTTATGGATGAATCTTCAGCGGTTGAAAGTTAGTAGCGTGGTCTAGCGGCTATTTATCGAGAAAGTTTACTCCATGATTTACTTAGTTCTGGTTTCACTCCACTCAAGTGTGACGACTCGCGTTTGTATATCACAGGCAGCCAGAACACGCCGTCGATCAAGGCCATGAAATAAGCACGTTTTAACACGTATTATAGTGTATTATGCCTCGTTACACTCGCAAAATACACTGTAGACCATGCTGAAACTTATACAAAGACAGTCATTCATGGCACCTAGCCATGCGTAAACTAACTAGGTTTTACATTGATCGAATGTAAAGGTAAAAAATAAAGGTGTCAATTTGTATAGCGCATCGTCGCGAACACGCCTCTAATGCGCTTTTGTCACTAACCAGATCCGCCAGCCGCTCAGCCACCGCGTGCAGCCTGAAGACACAGGCTGGCGCAGCGGCCGGATAAACGGCCCCAGTCAGCTGTACTAAGGTCCCCACCTTCCGTGACCCATATAATGTGTTACTACTCATTTAACCGACCCCGGAGGGATGGCAGGCTGAGTTGGCCTTGTTGGTTGACTGATAGCTGACGTTTGACCACAAAGTGGTCAAACGGCCATCCATCAGTCTAGAGCAAGATAGGGAAAGTTCGCCGGCCAGGACCGACGTTCTAACCACTATGCTATATACGCCACCAATCGTGTTAACCACTATACATTTCAGTCGCGGCGCTGAAGGTTCTGTATCCGTGTGTTTCAGGTCCTGCGTCTGCGTCGTCGAATAGTCTGCAGATGGTATCGGTCAACTATGCGACGTCGAACTACAGCAGTCAGGCATTGAGGGTGAGCGACGCCCGATGTCAGATGCTGACACGGCGCAATGTTGCCAAGATGCTGATCGCCGTCGTCGTCATGTTCAGTGTCTGCTTCCTGCCTGTACATCTTCTCAACATCCTTAGGTCGTCAACCGCGTATTCATATCTATTCGTCTATTACTTTCCGCGATAACGACGACAGTATAGTTTTACAGCATCGTTGCTAAGTTTTTTTCTGTTTTTCCCTGTTTTTTTCTTTTCTCTCACTGTTACCATGATTACTCTCGAATTGCTGCATTTAGTTTGGTGAAATTCTGCCTGAACCTGTAGCATGACAACCGCAGGAATTTTATGAAATTTTAAGGTCATAGGTCAAAGGTCAATGTTACATAGGCTGTTTTTACTTCATGTACACCGTGCCCGGAAAAAATCTCAAACATTATCGATTGTCACTCAAACAAATGTTTACCAATTTTTAATCATTTTAATACAAATATTTCTGGCACAACTGGCCATCAAATGACCGGCCAATTTACCACTTCACTCAATGTCTGCTTCTGCACTACCTGGGAAAAATGGACCAACGAAATATTTGTTAAAATGAACAAAATACATTTAAAAGCATCCTCAACATTATCGTTTGTGACTTGAAGAAGTCTAGGCAGATTTTAATAATTTTTGGTGCAAACATTTTTGACACAACTGCCCATCAAACGACTGTTCTAGTTTCCACCTTACCTAATGTCTGCTTCTGCACTACCTGGAAAAACCAAAACAAGCGATATGTGGATTAAAATTAACAAAAAAACCCAAATAGATTTTATACCTTTCGACCTGTGGCCCCGAACAGCCAGTCAATTGCACTACCTGACTGTCATGCAGCACTCTGTCAACCAGATGACTTTGCCAAATGTTGATGAATTCAAAAAGTGACTGATGAAGTCTGGATTGGTCTGAAGCAGAACATCATTGACACTGCTGTCAACAAAACCAGAAACCATCTCTGTGCCTGTGGTCACGTAATGGGCTGACACTTTAAACATTTTTACTGTAGGCAGTTGTAAGACTGAGAATTAGCTGAACTGTCAGTCCAGGTGACAGAAATGTAAAAAATGTTTTTTGTCATATTTTGATTAAATAATAATGCTGCCTTGGACAAAAATACAATATTTTGTTGGTTTTGATTTTCTCAGGTAGTGCAAAAGCAGACATTGGGTGCGATGGGATATTAAATGTTCATTTGATGGCCAGTTGTGTCAGAAATATTCCTGTCAAAAATCATTAAATTTTTTTTGTTAAAATTTTTCTTCAAGTTACGATCAAAAATGTCCAGGATGTTTTTTTCTGGACACGGTGTATATGCAACTGCTGCTACTGCAGACATACTTAGCTTTGAGCAAGGCTTTACAGTCTAGTTTGATCATTTTATTTATTTTCGGAGTACGCATTAATTGCTACCTAATTGTTATCGATTTACCCGTGACGTCATCACGCGAGTGAGCTACGGATCTTTACTTAGCTGCTATCAAACTGCCCGATGGCCTAGCTAGCTTTAAGTAAGTAAGTCAGTAAGTAAGATAAATTTTTCAGCGCGCATAAAAGCGAACTGGGCTGCGGCTTAATCCGGCGCACTTTACCAAGTTACGCTGGCCGTGTGGACTTCTAAAACATGAGCTTAACAGCACGTTGTTTGATGCTGCTTCTCGTCGAACATCCACTTCAAAGACTCAGAACTTTCCGGCACTTTCTGACACTTTCCTCAGCCGTCAAGTCTTGCGCAGCCATTAATGCGTTCAGTTATTTAAACTGATTGTTTAATTGACTAAAGACGGCATCGTCACTAAGCACTCTTAGATGATGCCTGCGTGTAGAGATAGAAATAAATTTGTCATTCGGCTTTGTCGTGAGCGGGGAACGAATGTCTTGGTGCACGGGTAAAGAGGCCACTTTTTGTCCGTGTCGTGTTTTGTCCGGGTCGGGTTTCCGGGTGAAATATCTAGAGAAATGTCCGTATCGCATGTTTTTTAGCTTCCTGTTACATTCTCATCGAATATTTACCAGTTTCTTAACAGAAATAGATCGAGGCTCACTATGTGTGATACTACTGGGCTATATCGTTGCAAGAACTCGTAGGCTATTAAAATTGCATGCAACCTTCTTTGACGTAGACCCGAAAGTAATTCATTTCGCATTTGAATGCGTATGAGCATTCGCACTTCGCGGAATCCTGCGAACACAGAAACACTGTGAAACTAGGAAATAAATCCAGTTGCGTTGCTACAACAGACAGTAAAAATAAATGGGTCATTGTCTTCATACTGTCCTAACTCTTGTAGGCTAGTGGTTTGCACTGGAAACATCACATAGTTAAACGAAACGTCGAACTGCTCAATAGATGTCTAAAATCTCTAGTTTAGGTGAGTGATGTTTGAATCTCCTTTGCAGAACATTTATATATTTTACATTGTTTGATCAATTTTTGCTGCAGTTCGGTCAGTGCCAAAAATATAAGCCTGTAGGCCTACGTGTACGTTGTTCCAGCCGCACAGAATCGAGCTACACGTAAAAGCCTAGACTGTTGTCAACAACATTGTTGAAGCTAATAAGCTGTCTTTATGACAAAGATAAAGGGATATATTTTGAAAGAATTTTTGGACCAGTAACCCTACTGTACATCGAGTTGCTAACCTTTCTGATTGTCCATTGTAGCAGTGTCATAGTAAAGTCATTCTGTTGTCTTACCAAGACTTTGAGCACCATTGTCATGGCCTAGCGTCACTGCATAATATATGCCTACATCGTGTCCCGGTGTCCGGAAAAAGTATTTAGTATTTTGCATTGTCTTAAGTATATTTGAACCTGATTTTCGGCACGATACATCCTGAGACTTTACTTTGCTAAACTAACGGCACAAACATCTGGTTACAAATTAATAGACGCATACACTCTATATTTGCACAAACTGTAAATAATTGCGGAAACTCTCTTAACATTGACACTTTGTGCTCTAGCACAAACAGTCACCTCTGTTAGGTGTAGTTTAAAAACATTTAAGACATTTAGGCCTAATTCTAGCTGTGTATCTGTATTGTAACTGTCCGCCCATCGCCTCTGAAATCAATCGGCATACTGACGCTATACAGGGTGTGCCATTTTTTAAAATTAAATGTTATCATTTTGCCACTGACAGTGACTGCGTGACTACATGCTTGCAATAAACGTCCGACGTTTCTCCTCGCCGCCGACTTTAAATCAGGACAACAAAATACCAAACTATACTATCCATCTTCGGCGGGCGCCAGGCAGTGCCGTAAATATATATGTATATTCTTTGCTGCCGCCTATGCCGTCCATCTACTTGGTTGTCGTTCATTTTTCCATTTGCTAACAGCAGCTGCCTGACTTCAGCTTTCTGTCAGCGATGACAAATGCGTTTCTTGCGGAGCGGCACGGTTGTCTGGCTTACTCTGCTCAAGCGTAAACTCCGTCACTGACCGCTGCCACTGCTGCTGCTGCTGCTGCCTGCCTTTTGCAACTAATCGCCGCAATGTCACCCCATGACGACCGATAGCCTCGTCGCCATTACTAGGCTGGTATATGAGTTACGCTCTGCATTCTGCGATTGTATTGTGCAGTGAAATAGGCCTGAATGACGAATTAACAAGCCGAATTCACGCTTTCGCCGCATACGTGGCCTATATTACTCGAAGGCGGTCGATAGACGGTATACGTAAGCCGGCTTTCAGCATGTACTCAATCAGAGTTGAGGCTGGAAAACGACAGTTGAATCTGGTGGAGTTTTTCGTTCTCATTGCAGCGCGATGTAGACTTCTGGTAAACTTTTTAGTAAGCCCGTCATAATGTACAACAAAATAAACAAAAGCGCATGCATGCGGTTCTATCCATTTCTGCTGGCGCCCGTCCTTTTAAAGATTCAAGTTTAAATTTTGCACACACACATTTCTTCCATCTCACCGTAAATGAGAAAAAGAGAGGAATCGAGGGGTGTGGAGAGAACGGATGAAAATCGACCACCAAACGAATTTATTTACGTTATCGTATTTAGGCCTACTCTTGTAAGCAGGGTAGCTTAAAAGGCACAGATTAACAGTTAGCCACAATGCTCCGCGCTCCACGCACCCGAACCAAAATGTCTCGTTAGCAACCACTTCAACTGTTCAAAGTTAATGTCCGTTTAATATTTCAGATGAGCTGTAGGGTTGTACCACAGCCTAGGGAGGGCCTGCAACAGCAAAACATCTGTCTGTCTCCATAGCTGACGACACATGTAAATGTAGGTCTACTTGTTTGTAACTTTGCTTCGTGACAAATGCATTGAATTGACAGCTGTTGACCTGCGAGTATTTGTGGCGGTGATTGATCGGTGCAGCTAGGATCGATTGTTTGGTGTGCAGATATGCGGAGGTTGGAATGAGCGATGACGTCGCCATTGCGTTCGCACTGATCGCGCACGGTCTCTGTAACCTCAACAGTGCCATCAACCCCGTCATCTATTTCCTCATGAGCGGTAAGTTAAGTTCAGCCAAAACATACGACAGACACACGGGCTGCTTGGGAGGTAGAACACGTGGACAAAAGTAGGCCTATGATGATTTGTTGTCCGATAATTGACAATTACACACATGTAGACTGGAGTCTAGACTGAAATTTAACACTGCAAAATGCATGGTACTTTTACAGTAACAGACAGAAAAAAAAGAACGAGCATAATACACATAACCGTTCATAGTTTTAACATTGCAAGTCTATTGCTAACTGAATTAGACGAACTAGACAGTTTGCGAATAAAAGACAATATTTATTATTCCATACATTGGAGAGTTCTTTCGATGTCTGCGGTGTGACCTTGACTTTACGGTACGTGGCGCTAAGAGGTCCAGTTGTTACTTTCTGCTGCATCGTTTGTGAAGAATCTTCCTTCCGCCGATGCGTCGCAAACTCGGCGACGAAAGGATCCCCAACGGTCACATGCCGTATACTTCTGCACTGCCATTGCGCACTAATGACCAACTCGGTGACTGAGACTGAAACTGACCGCTGAGCTATGGAAGACCGTATAGCAGCGCTGTGGTCACTATGAAAGAAGTTTTATAGCGGCAGCTCCAGCGACTGTCGAGATGAACGCGGGCCGGTGTCCGGCACTAGCTTGCACTGCTATAGACTGACTTACTCGCAAAGATTTACGAAATCCGTTTTGCCGTTCAAGTACGCAACCGATTAGCACTGACAAACGACTTCGCCACTGCTGCAAGGTAGAGAGAAGTAGTAGCGTCGTGTCCCCTCCCCCGTAAATTTTGGGCTGTCGAAAAATTGACGGAAAATCTTCTTCTTATCGAAAGATTTTCCTCCAAAAATGCAACATTACAAATCAAAAATTACCCATTTTGGAAAAATTTATGGGCAAAATTAAAACTTTGAGCACCCATAATCTCCTCTGTCGGAAATTTGCAACTTTCTGCCCAATCTACTGATTATAATACCCCGTTTACACGATCAAGCTGGCCCGACGAGCTGGCTATATGTTAGCTGGACGAGCCAGCTCGATGTTTGCTCGATGTCTGCTCGATCGTGTAAACGGGGTATAACTCACGACGTCGCAGGTAGAGAGAAATGTATTCTAACGTATGTATTCAAATTGGCTGAATTTGACTGTCAGAAATCAACTAGGCCGTTTCCACGAGACACGAATCTCGCCAACTGTATTGTACACAATCTCTGCGTCTCATTGTCCGCGATTCAGAATGTTTAATCAAATTTGTGCTCGCCCTATACTGCGGCGGCTTCAGGCTGCAGTGCAAATAGTCGACAGATAATATACGGCACGCGACTTATCTCGGTTACTTGTGTGATACAAGCCTATAGTGCTGAACGACAGTTCTCGCCGTCCGTCAGTCGCAGACGTTCTGGAGACAGAAATTCTCGAACGTCGGGGGGCAGGGGTCCGGACCCCCCATGCCTCCAACAGGACGACGTATGAGATTCGCGCAAATCTGAGCTTTTTGGATGGATAAAGGGGGGTTGAGGGGTAGCAACGGTAAATCGACAACCGCTCGACCTGGACCCCTCCAGCTCTGAAAACCTGGCGCCGCCCTTGAAGAAAAGAATGACATAACGTAACATAACATCTTCGTTTATTACATAAAGTTAACAAATGCAACTTGTACAAGCAGGTACTGCGCAGTTAAAAAACTTATAGAAGCAGTAATAGTACGAAAAGAATAAAAACAACATGTAGCTAATAATGTAAAAAGATGGTTCGGCGTCTAGTGGGTGAGGGGACTTCTGAGCAGGTACATCACAAGTTCGAGCCGGCTATAATAGTCACACTCGCGTTATAACGGCTAATAAAATTGACCGGATATGTTGAGAAACGGTGATTGGACAAGCGCACGCTTAGCTAACTATTAATTAACGCTGCCGCGGTCTAACGACATCCTGGAAGAAACCTATAGCCCATCATGCGAGTCTGCGTCGGCGTCTTGTTCACGTTACACGTCAGAATCTGTTCACGTTTCTGCATGCGCATTTACTATAGCGGCAAGCATTAACGACTCTCGCGTCTCAGACATCTCGGCTGTAGGCCTAACAGCAGAAGTGCGAAGAAGAAGACGCATCTGCAGAACACAAAGTCTTGCGTCGCCCGGTTTGCCCGCTTCCTTCGAGTTGCTGAAGGCAGTTCGTCAGTCACAGCGTTGACCAGCGGAGTTGTGAGTTAGCAAAAGTAGGCGGGACAGGAAGTTGATTTTTTTCCGATAGACAGCTGCAAATTTCCAACAAAGGAAATGATGTGTGCTCAACGTTTTAATTTTGCCCATAGATTTTTTCGAAATCGGGCGTTTTTCAGCCTCAAATTTTGCATTTATGGACGAACATTTTCCGACAAAAAGAAAATTTACCGAGAGCCTAAAATTTAGAGACGCAATTTTGCTCCTGCCCTGTCCGCCCCCGGCCACGAGGCCATTGCCACAGATCGACGACGCAGACAGTAACGATAACGACGAGGATTCGACTGATCCGGCTGATAGCAGCGTCACTGACGCACCGTCGTTGTAAACTCTATCCATCGCTACCAGCTAACAGTTCTGCCTTTTACCGGGGATGGAAACTGCAAGGAAAGGAAAATTTAAGGAAAGACCCCAAAATTCACATCTGTGTGAATTAGCAAGAAATGAAATTTGCAAGAAAATCAACAGTTGGAATTTGCAAGGAACAGAATTTGCAAGAAATGGAATTAACAAGGAATGGGGGTGGAATTTGCAACGAATGGACTTTGCAAGAAATGCGTATGCTTATAGCCTAAACAGACTGTTAGTCCAACACAGCTCCGTAGATATTGTAGCAACAGTATTAAGGTAAGGTAAGCAAAGCTATGGCCATTTTACGTTAAGTTTTTTCTTGATGTTGCTTGCCAAAAATTATCAAAATCGGCCATGTTTAACGAAATTATTCAAAAAATAAAAATGGCAAGTATTTTTTGCGATGCGGCATATATCATGTGAAAGTGATTGTATCTTGTTTTCAACATTTGAGGTTAAGTGTATTTGACGATTTAAACGTTGTAAATCAACAGTTTAAAGATGTGTAGGCCTAACCTTTACTTGTAAGACGGTTTCTTTGCAAAATCCATTCCTTGCAAATTCCATTTTTAACAGATTTCATTTTCCTTCCAAATTCCATTCCTTGCAATTTCCTTTCCTTGCACTATCGAAAGCTATCAAATACAACTGGACGATGCATCGAACATCGAATATCGCAACTCGACGATTTTTGACCAAAACTGTCGAGCTGCGGTACTCAATATCGGGTTAGAATGGGGCGGGGATTAGTGTTCGGATAGGATTAGAATTAGAATTAGGGTCATGGTCAGTGCATAGCCTTGGGTTAGGTGTCAAATTACGGTTTCCAGTAAAAACTGTTTAACAAGCTGTACAACACATTTACAGCAAATCGAGGCAAATGGAGTTTGTGCCTATACACGTATCATGTGCGTTGCAGAGAAGTTCAAGAGAGCGTTTCTGGACGTGTTGGAGTGTCGCTGTTGGAACAAACGTCACAGAGCCAGTTCAATGCTTCCCGCTCAGCCTGCACCAGTCCCCGAGTCTCGGTGTCTGGCAACGTGGAAGCAGACAGCCTACTCGCCGCAGCTCTGTTAATTTATTCGCGCGTTTTATGATCTACTTTGTGTCCTCTTGTCTCTCGCCACAGTGGCCGGGGCGTGTGCTATAACCGCCCACAATCTGACTCGCGTCTATTTATTTCACGCACGCACGTCCCACGCAGAACACGCCGTCAATCAAGGTCATGAAATAAGTATAATACCCCGTTTACACGATGAAGCTGGCTCGACGAGCTGGCTCGTCCAGTTAGACGAACCAGCTCGATGTTTGCTCGATGTTTGCTTGATCGTGTAAATGAGGTATAGGTTTCAACACGGTCTAGCGTGTATTATGCCTCGTTATAGGGTGTTTACACGATGAAGCAAACATGAAGTAAATGTATTGAAAATACGCGTGCACGACGTGTGCTCTAAGTTTGCTTCATGTTTGCTTCATCGTGTAAACACCCTATTACGCTTTCATAATACACTGTAAACTGTGTCGAAACATATCCGGACTTACTTATTTGACACTTTTTATTTTACTATTTTAGGGAAACAACTGCATTGTTACACATTTACGCTCATTTCTGTATAGATAGGCCTACCGCACCAATAGACAGTGTCACTATGGCCAATCGCCTCGCAGTAGGCCCTATACGACTGCATTTTGCGTTATTCGTATTGTGTCACTTAGTACTGCACTGAGTGAAAGTTTATTGAGAGTTAACAATAGGTGGTCGCAATATTAGTTATTTTGTTGTTACTTCTTTGTGGAATTCGTTGTTATCGCTGAGCTGTTATTGCTGTTTTTAAAGGATGACATACATGTATATCAGGTGCGGCAAAAGATCTATCACCCTACCAGTGCATTAGTACGCGTCATTGTACTAGCCTATAGTATAACGTGTATCACTTCAGAAAACAGCTTTGTTACAGATATTGTTTAAGCCGTCGTTAACGCCGTCCTATCTAGTTCCTGTAGCGGCTGTAAAGTTGCAAACCTAGCTGGGACTCAATCTTTACCTCGGCCCCCAAACACATAAACACATAAATCCGGGTTTGGATTCTCTACCGGGCGAATACTCCAGGTCCCTTGCACAGGCCAGACCTACCTGAACTGTTCTGTTGCCTGTTTGGTCCAGTTCGAATTAGGCTACATTATGTCAATTATTGTCGCTTTCACCGTCTCGTTTTTATTGTTTGTGTCCTCTTTATCGTTCCTCTTTCTAACTGCCATCATTAGCATCAGTGTGAAACCTCGGCCGATCATTGTGTAGGCCTATCGCGTGTATGGGCTTATGGGCTATAAATAGGCGAACCTGCAGAATACCGGTACGCGGTCATGAGTACGAACCAGTGCTTGATTGCGGGAAAGTTATATCAGTACCGCACAGTCACAGACTATGTTGCAGCGAATTCTAGTAGCGTCGCAGGATTATAATAATAATAATATGAATAATAATAATAATACAATTTCTATAGCGCCATAACGTCCTAAAATACAGAGGCGCTAATTCCGCTTCCGCAAATGGGGCGTGCCGTTTACATACAATAGGCGCCTATTCTCTGCTCCGCGTTTTCCATTTTTCTCCCGTCGTCTTTTTTCTCTACCGCCTTTTTTTTCTTTTTTCTTTTTCCAGAATCCACCTGAAGTCTTGTGCGAGCTGTGTTAAGTTTACACAGCGGGAAAGGGCGGAGTCCGCGTGACTGACAAATGAATTTTGTCGAGTTTTAATCAAGCCCACACATCTATTTGAATAGAACGCGCACTAACCTTTATTGGCCAAAACAGCACAAACTAACAGCAAACAGAAAAACACAACTTCGAATGTTGTGGTATAACACTAACCAAGGCTATAGTTTTGTTCTGAACAAAATTTAATTTGAATATTTTCCCCACCGAATCCATTCTGCATTCACTATACTGCATGGGCTAAAGTGAAATGTTAAGTTAAGCTGCTGAGACAAATCAGGGTTTTCACCAGCCGCGTATCGTAAGCTAGTAGACAATAACACTGTGCCATGATTATGTCTTGAAGTCTGACGATATATAGGCTAGGTCGACAATAAGCAAGTATGTAATTAAGTAAAACTTGAAAAGGCACCGATAACAGTTTGTCACAGTACGCCGCGATCTCAACACTCGAACACAATGCTTTAGCAGGTTTTTCAGTATCAGATAAACTGGAAAACAGTTCCACGGTTTTTGGTTTGCGTTGCCGCCGCAGAACAGCAGTCTCCGTAAATCTAGTTGTTCCAGTGTGTTCTACCTCTGTCTGACGACATGTCATGTACTTGAGCTGACAGAACGCAGCTGCATGGCGGTGTCATGTGATTGGTGATGACCGTCTAAGGAATGGTAGGTTTTCTCCGATCCTTGGGTTGTAATGAGGACGTGCATAGGCACCACATTGACGAGCGGATGGGCACAAATATACTAAATAAAAAGACCGTATTACATGTATATTATTACATGTATATTTGTTGTGGGGCAAGGCGAGGGCGTGTTTTGGCGGCATTAGGCTACGTGGATGTTGTCCAACAAATTAAGTACTGTAGAACTGCATTTTTTTGCAGAAGTATCATGAAGCAAGGATACGCGTACGGTACAAACAAATCCTATCAACGAGTTTAGGCCCAAATGTCGTCAGTGACTCGGTGACTTCCCAGAATTAGGGGCCTAAGCAGTAGGCCAAGTCGTACGGAAGGGAAGCTCCGGAGAAACATCAGATTTTTTTTCTATTATCTCTCGGTCCGACACGAGCATCTCGGACGGGGCAAAAGGTGGCAATTGCTCGACAGACACTGCAAATTTTCAACATAATTCCGACAGACAGTGATTGCAAATTTTTGACTGAAAAGGTAATGGGTGCTCAAAATTTAATCGTTTGGCTTTTGGTAAGATGGTTCTTCATGACGAGATCAATGATCTACTTAATCTGGCGGGCCCTATGCAAAGGCAACGTCCCGTCCTTGAAGAATAGAGACTCGGGTTTTTCATTAAGTCTGTGGTGTAGGCTAGTGTCTCTAGTTTACTGTGAGCAATTTTTTGCCTCTGGGTGAAAGGATTTCCCTTTAACGGAGGTGTCAAAAAGGTACTTACTAAAAAGTCGTTACTTTACCGCTATTGACTCGACTAGCATGAAAACGGTTGCAGATAGGCACAGACTTCCTGCTTACCATAACAAACACTGCTCACGAGCTTTTCGGATATACCGACACCGATGACCTTGAACGACTTTAACTCCAAATATAAGGCGTTCAGTGAATCTTTGGCGATTTTAAAGTGAATTGCACCAAAATTGCTGAAGAGAGACCCAGACAACCTGCATTATGAAATTTTCACCATTAAAAGTAGATCTTAACAGTCTCAAATTTGTTTCAAAAAGCGCTATATGAACCATTTCTTGACCAAACATAGCGGTAGGCCTATCCATCCGCACTCCAGTATGCTGCTGTCCAGACTCCAGATCGAGCCTCAAGACTGACGCGCCACCTGGTGAATGCCAAAAAATAAACATTACGTTTTGGATTAGGACCGTTTTTAGCCGACCGTGCTTTAGTAGCCTACCAGTCGAGCTGTTGTCATGGTTGTTGTCCGTCTGTCCGCCTGTCTGTCACTGTACTGTGGCTAAACGGTGCAAAATATGGCCCAGGTTGCTATTGATCACTAATAGGAAGTGGCATACGCTTTGTCAAATTAGACGGAAATCATTGACCTTGAATGACCTTGAAAGCCGTTACGCGCTATTGTGGCTAAACAGTGCCAGATAGGGCCTAATTTGCTATTGATTACTAACAGGAAGTCGCATACTGGCTTTGAAATGACATGAAAATCATCGACCTGGGATGACCTTGAAGGTCACTCACAACCAGTACGGTCGGCTATTCTAGCGATAGCTGGGTTTCTTGTAACGTTGTGCAGCTGTAGACCTAATAACATTTACAACTTAAAAATTAACAGTGTTGGGCAAAAGTTAACTAAAATATTACTAACTAGAAGTTTGTCTACATTTTTAGTTAGACCATTAGTTTAACTCATTTTTAAAGAAGTTTAAGTTTAGAGAGGCAGGTTAACTTTTAAAAAAATTGTTACTAACTAAAAAGTTTAACTAGATTATTTTAGTTAAGGCAAAGGATATTGATCCGGCAGCCGTATCTCTAGCCTAACGGCATTATGAAATTTTCACTATTAAAAGTAGATTTTAACAATGTAATTTCCGACCTCACGGAGACATCAAAATTGTGTGCCCCTTCGAAAAGCGCAATATGAACCATTTTTTGACCAAACATACCGGTAGGCCTATTCATCCACACTTCAAGAGGCATATGCTGTTGTCCAGAATTTTGCGTATTAATTCTGCTTAGTAACAATTAATTTTTTCTAAGATAGTAAAATAGTTTAACCGAAAGTTTAATTACTATTTTTTAAAATAGTTGAAATTTAACTAAAAAATTTTTAACTTGATAACAAAATTTTTTTATTTAATTCAAAAATTTTGAAATTCATAAATGACCTTTTTATCTTTTATTTATTAAGTTGGATATTCAGTACTTGTTACTACTTTTAGGCCTATAATAGCCTAGAGTAGCTTAATTGGCTTAGAAATGCACTGTGAATAAATTTTGATTTATAAAGTCATGACAAAGTTTTTTTTTGTAATTGATTTGCATATTTTAAAAAATCAGATTTGTTTTAAATGTTTGTTTGAAACTTACTTTGGAATGTTGCTTCAAGTTAAGTCATAGACTTATTATATTCACATTTTTAATATATTCATATCCGTTAAGATGTTTAAGACTGACAAATTGTGTTTTTGAACTTATCAATGGCGTCCTGGCGGGGTGGGGACTGCCCCTCCTCCAAAAAATTGGGCTGTCGGAAAAATGTCAGAAAATCTTTTTGTCGAATAATGTTCGTCCAAAAATGCAGAATTTGGCGCTTAAAAACCCATTTTAAGAAAATTAAGTGACAAAAACTTGCAATTTTAAGTACGTCTGTCGGAAACTTGCAAAAAATTGCAACTTCTTGCTTCGCTTATTTTTCAACCCACGCCCCTTTACGACGCCGCTGAAACTTATTACTTAATGTCTTTATTTTTTAAAAATGTATTTGAATTTAATTTTCTGATAGCGATTAATGTGCAACATCTTATGCATGGTACAAACTGTCTTGCCATTCTGTGTTTAGAAAATCATTATTAATACTATACTTTAGAACTGACTTTATATCACTACCCATCTATGAACATTGGTGATCTACATTAATAATTATATATCTGTCAAATAACCAAATGGTGGACGTGCAGTGGCATAGTCAGAAATGTGAATTGGGAGGCTTTCTCTCCCTTCCTCTTACTTTCCCGTCCCTTTTTTCTTCTCATTCTTCCTTCCAGTCGTTTTTCCTCATCTTTCTCTCCTCTCCCTCCTCTTAGAAGTAGGACCCGTAAAATCCAGCTATGGGGTTTGGGGAGCTCTGTGAACTCCCCCAGAGGGGTCTGGGGCGGAGCCCCAGCCGAAATCGAATTTGATGCATCATATAATTTAAAACATCAAATTCGGTGGAAACAATTTTAATCATTTTCCAAGAATCAATAGACCAAATTTAGTGCAGTTTGAACATGTGCTTATCCTTTGTCGGAGGAGATGCGGGAAAAGAGGCTGGGCGTTGTAGCTCTGGATGACAGGTAACATTCATCTTCATCATCTTCGGACGACCAGAAATTCATTCGTCCTCTGATTCTGAGACATCGTCTCACGTGATCTGTTTGCTGCAGCCTAGTGGTCACAGTATAACACCACTAAAATTTATTCTTATTTTTGTTGCTTTTGTCAAATGTATACCAGAGTGGCATAATTATTTGTGATCACGTGCAAGTTATTTATTGTCGACGATAAATTGCAGCAACTCTAATTACTGAAATTAATGTTAGCCTATTCATCAGTTTACTCTTTTGAATGACTCAGTTATGACAATCATTTCAAATTTGCAAAAATTATTTTTTCTCTTAAATTCTGTTTTTGTGTAACCAATGATCATATAATTATTGCTCAAAAACAAAATTGTAGTGAAAGTTTATAATGATGTGGTTATTTTAATGCCTACTAGTATTGTATATTAATTGATTATGAGTTTGAATTACTGTAACATTGTTCTGTATGCCAAGTTTGATGAGTCATGCAGTTCTATTTCTATTCTCCACGTTCCAGTATCAGAAATGAAACTTTAGGCTACGTCATAACATTGATCACAATATGACCAAATGCTATTTTCTAACGATTACGAATGATGATAACAGAAGTGCGTTGAACTAAGAGAATGACAAGCGATAATGAACGATGAATGATATTCATATCTTCCACGATTATCATGTGCTGATAGGCCTACTGTACTCGCTATCCGGATAATCCGAGTATTCGAAAACGGATACATCGATTTCAATGCTTGCGGACTTGTATTAAGTTAAAGGTTAAACGTGGTGTTATAGCTCTTTATGGGAAACCCATTTCAGAACTGCGGAGCGTCACCTGCCGCATGGCATCACACAGGGTTACCTGCCACCCGACACAGATGAACGCGCCCCGCCTTAACCGCAGCCAGATAGGCCGACACTCGATTTACCTACCCCGGACGGATGGAAGGCTGAGCTGACCTGAACGGCTGGTAACATACCGAGATGGTTTACCTGCCCGCAGGCAGTCACCCATCCAAGTACTAACCCGGCCCAGTGTAGAGCAACTGTTGCTGTACAACTGTTTGTGGTGGATTTGCAGTAGCGTTTCGTGCAACAAATCTACAAGAAGTCGAAGTGAGTAGAATTTGGGCGCACGTGGACGACGGTCGAAACCCAGTTCTAGGCCTATATCTAGCTGCAGCAGAGCAGGCTGCTGTGGCTGGTGGAGATAGGCTGCGCTGTTGCATGCGCTGGAATTATAGACTTGACACGGATCGATAGTCGCAGCTCAGTTCGCTGGTACTCACCTATTGATCCGCCTCAGCGAAGGCTCGCTCTGTGTGTGTGTGACTGGCGGGAGCTGGCCAGACAGTCGGAACGAGAACACGTGTTAGCGTACGTGAGTGGCCGGCAAGCCTGCATGCCGAGATATACTGTACTACTAAAACGAGAATAACTATAAAGAAGAACCAGCCGAAACGAAAATTATTTACGACACGATGAACGAAAACGAGATTTCTGCGACGCAAGACGATTAAACAATTTGCAAACAAAAAACGGCAGTTTCTAGCGCAATACAGTAAAAGCAAAAGGTTTTGTCGAACTATAATTGAATTAAAACAATATAAAAATATAAAGCCTTATATTACTAACGTACGGGCGGCCTGACAAGTAAAACCCTTGCTCAAGGCTTAGTACTGCCCGCAGATGTCATGCACACAAAAACATGACCTTGATCTTTGACGTATAACCTTAATATGCAATAGGCTTCCAGGTTGTTGTCAAGGTATATGTTCGTGCAAAATGTCATTAAGCTAAGTGCAGCGGTTCATGAGTTATCATGTTGACACAGCGCGCAAAGAAATAAACTTAGCGACGATGCTGAAAACGATACTGCCGTCGCTTACGCGGACAGTAAATCATTTTAAGAATACACCGGCATATGAAAAGTTAACGACTAAAATTTAAGTCTTTAAAGAAAACTAAAACTGCATAGAAACTGAAACTGGAATTGATGTAAGACAAAAATATATCTGGCGGCATACAAGCGCGTGCACGCGCCAGGGCGTGCGCATTATGACACAGCACAACTCGATCACTGCGTGCATAAAATGTACGTATAGCGCATTCGTATTTCGTTCACGCCGCTGTCGATCAGTCTTATCTCGGCCAGCTCTGAGACCGTCCGTATTCTTAAGCACGATTAGATCTTTCGGGTAAGTTGGTAACATGTTAATTCGAACTGTACGTATTCCAAGTCGATCAGAAATGATCGGCATCAGGTCAGGCACGTTTGGGTCATCCGCGTACGGTTACGCGATGCTCTTGTGTATGTCTGCGCAGCGCATAGTCGAAGATCGTAAAAATGTGGGGTTCTAGAATATTTTGGAATGTCGATTCGGCGACCGCGGCGTCATTTGTAAACAGAACGAAACCAACCAGGCCAACCTTAATTGGCATGAGCAAAGGGAAATTTGGGGCGCAAACCCCCATCGATTATGAACCTTTTAGCACAAAATTTACGATGTTGCACGAAGCGTGCTTTTTTGTCTGAAACCAGAAACTGCACCAAAATCACGTGTCATGTTGTGTTCCCTAATTCGATTCAATTATATGAGGGCCCAGAGAAGGTTGGGTGCACCCTCGTATGAGATGAGAGTAAGGGGTAAAACACTAAAACGTAAAAGGGAATCAAACAAGTTACAACGAGGGGAAAAAGAGAGCTGAGTCAAAAGGATTAACCTCTGCATTGCAAACTTCTACATAATTATAAAAGTAGACTATCTGCTCAACGCTGCGCTGCGGGTCAACTTCAGTAGGGTTTATGTTCGCAAAGATCGATCACGTTTAAGAATACGCCCAGCAGCTAGCGTCTGTATAGCAAGGCTTTGCTGACTGACAAGCGATCGATGATACATTACGTACTGTCGCAGCAGATGATGCAGTGTGCCGTCTATAGGCTACGTTTTCCATTCGCAGTCACGTAGGCCTAATTAGTCGACCGAGCTTCAAATGGCTGCACAGCTGACGCAGCCTAATTCAACACGTAGGATATAACGCCAGGTAAGACGATCTTTACATACATGTATATTTTTTTATTAATCACGTCCGTTATCTAGCTTGTCTTCAGTATTTTTGCGCATGCGCGTGACTAAATGCGTGCAGCGGCATGACGCCCTGTTTTCTAAGGGGTAGCTAAGCTTCTTATTTAGGCTCGTCACGCATCAAAAACCCCAGATTTCCGGCTGAAATGTCTCAGCCGTCATATTTCCAGGGAGAGATAATTAGCCTATGCGTATTTTCCGTTTTGGCTGCGTATATAGGCCTATTACCGTTTCCGGTTGTTTGCTATTTCTGGCCCGACCGATATCGTCCTTGTCTACGTCGCGTTCATCTGTGGACAGTTTCTTCTTTAACGCTGTCTCTGTTAAAAGCTCTATATATGCTACAGTTTTCATGACTTTGAAACTGATTCGCGTTTCTGTAAAGTCATGAACCTAGCCTGAGCGAACAGGAGTGTACCGTGTACGTATAGGCATATATACAATTGACGATATATGGCCTAATATTGAGAGTGACCAAACATTAATGTTTTGCCGAGTTGGGTCCTTGTGGCAACCCACAGTGGATTTTGTGATGGTAGCTTAATTTGCACCGTTTTGATAGGGCTTAAGGGTGTGACGGACGGACGGACAGACAGAGACCTCGACGATGGCTAAAACGTTCGAAGCATTACATGCATATATAGACCGCAGAACCGCGGGGGCAAGGGAGGCAATTGCCCCCTCACTTTTTCGAGTGAGGGGAAAGCAATGTTGCATTGCTTGCCCCCCACTTTTCATGCTCATGCATAAATAAATTGTTGGTGCTGATGCTTTCCATTACATTATTATATTTAAGTAAAAAATGCCTAGCATTTTAGTCACTTTACAGTCAGCTATGGGAAACACGGAAAACAGAGGAGGTTTGGAGATTTATGTTTAGTCTTAATGATCGTATAGACACTTTGGTGACGTCACATCTAACGGCAGTTCCAAGTTTTTGCTCCAAAGACGGGCAACGGTCGGTCGCCTCGCCGATGTAGATTGTAGAGAGCATCAGCAGTACAGCCAGTGACTAGTTCGATGATGAACGAAATAAACGAAGGCGTTGTCGACCAAAAAGTTTAATGATAGCTAGAGCGTCACCCAGGTAGGCCGGCGCCATGGACACACCGGTTTATATAATATATGTTATATTATATATTATATACACTAATCGCTCCGGCACATGAAGCCAATGCAGACGGTGTGATGCTTCAAAGATGCAGCAAAGAGCAAAATGCGAGTAACTACGCCATTGCATTTTTTGGTGACTTATGCCTACCATTTCAGCTTCAAGCCTGTGCAGACTGTGCAACGTCCCATGATCGCATCGGCGCCGAAATATTTGCACAGTTTTGCTAACTGAAGTCTAAATCGTCAAAATTTGTGTAGGCCTATATATATATATATACACTGTGTCTCAAAAAAAGCATGTGACTACATTTTTTGCAATAACTGGAACAATGAATGTCCGATTATAATAATTTTTGGCACACTTATTAATGAGACTATATGTCATCGAATGGTGGTTTCATTTCCCACCTCATCTATTTAGTGCAACTGTCTTACCTTGGG
>Ga0209367_1000879_pt1 | contig 34055 bp, 20 predicted proteins | sample WorMetLIZISLAND2_FD_187412 | JGI IMG/M metagenome (GOLD analysis project Ga0209367, IMG submission 187412) | Marine gutless worms symbiont microbial communities from Max Planck institute for Marine Microbiology, Germany - Olavius geniculatus... ... | reverse complement strand
CCTTTAAATTTATGGAAAAGTTTTACGGTTCCTGAAACTAGAGTCTCCGGGCAGCCGACGGTGAAAATTTGGTAATCCTAGCTTGCACCGTTTTTGACTGATTCACCCGTGTGACGGACGGACGGACAGACGGAATTGCGATGTCTAAGACGCGCTGAAAGCAGTAGCTGCTTTCGCATGTAAAAAGTGCTTTACTTTTGCCTGAATAACTGCTGTAAAAGTTAGCAGTTAAACATTAAAATTTTTAAAGTGCAGCAGCAGATTTGATGAGAAATTTTGAGTTTTGTAGCACTTTTCTCCATTGTTTATTCATTCATCTACCGTGAAAGAACGTCAAAATTGTTCGATATTTACTGAAGTTATCTAACAGTTAAATTGCCATCTTTCAATGATATCCGTTGTATTATGTTGTTTTCTGGCTGCGTACAGTGCCACTACACGCTTGTTGTTCAGTGTCAACATTGCCAAGTTGGTTCGTACATGCAGTGAACGGTTGTAAGGAGTAACTGTTTTATTTCGGCAGTGTGTTTCGTCGTATATGATTGATCAGAATGATTTACCGTGTTCTTGTTGATGTGCAATATCTTTACCTCGTATTGATGTTGTTAGGTTTTAGTTCATGTGGCAGTGTTTGATGAATTCGTCCGGATCTAACTGGGAGAAGAGGTGAGTGGGCTGACTTGGAGGCTTGGAGCTTGTAATTAAAAGTAAAGGTATCCCATACTCAGTAACGAGCGTTGGGGTTGGAGCTGATCCCGGTCTCTAGACAGTCAGCCCGCAGCTGACATAGTCATAAACTCGGTGGTAGGCTGCCATTACTTTCCACCAGGCCAGCCTTACCTTCACAGCCAGAGAGCTTCACCGACCTTTGACCGGGACCAAATTATACTGCTTGTTGATAGAGGCACGTGTGTGAACAACTTGCCCAGAGTCGTTACCTGGTAGTGCACTGGGCGAGAATCGAACCGGGGACCTTTTGGTTACCAGTCAGGCCCGCTACTGTTGCACCACCACACTTGAAGCTTGTAATAGGTTAAATTATCAAATTAAATTTAAATTAAATTAAATTTAAATTAAGTTATCAATTAAATTTAGCCTTCAACAATTAAGGACTCAAAAGACAACTTCCAAACCTGGCAAATGCCACACATGAACCAGTACGACTGTTCCACAGTGTTGTACGTGCACTAGGATTTATGTGAACAATTTCTGCACGTTCCACTTAGAACTCAGCATTGTAATATTCACCATCCTGTGACAGTGGAAATTAGAGCTGTCAAATTAATGCATTAATTAACGCGTTAATGTGTTAATAAATTAGCGTGGATTTAAAAAATTGACGCAGGTACGTAAATTTATGTTAAGTTACGAAATTCTGTGAAAAAATTCTAATATTTTGTTAAACTGCGGTTATTTGTCAATCGAATAAAGTCAAGTAACTAAACTGTAGTTGCCATTCCATCACTACTGTAAATAAATAATTATTCCGACGACAGGCTAATAGATTTTTATGCTGGCTATGACGTTAGTTATTGTTAATTATAGGTTTTAAAATGTGTTTCTAACTTTCTATATTCTACACGCAGGGCCCCCAAACGTCGCGGGGCCCGGGGTAACTTACTCCCTACTCTCCCTCTCGACGGACCTGGGTGCGTTAATAATGCGTTAATTAATGCGTTAAAAATAATCACACAGTGCATTATTGCATTAAAAAAAATTAACGCTTTGACAACTCTAATGGAAATAAATGACGGCTTGATGGCATATTAGTTAGGACGCTGCATCTGACCTCTGCTGCTGCTCAGGTCGCTGTTAGGTGGAACTTACTACTTGGATGGGCGACTGTCTGCAGGCACGTAAACCATCTCGGTATACAACTAACGCCAATGTCAACTCAGCCTTCTACATGTCTCTGCTTGTCTGCAGTTAAGGCAGGGCGTGTTCACCTGTGTTGGGTGGCAGCAAACACTGTGATCAGATCCCATATGGCAGGTGACGCTCCGTAGCTCTGATGGCTTTTCCATATATAGGCCCTTAGCTATACACATCCTTTTATTAATGCATGACTGATGTCTTCGTGATTGTAAATGTGTGCAGTTTAACTGCATTTGTACATGTAAGCTTAACTAATTAACTCTGAAGTCTTGCAATTGTGGCCATTTGGAATACGATCGTTTAGTCTTTTACTTGTGTTAGCAAAACAAATGTCACATATGCGTACATTTTGTGTCATTGTGTGGTTATATCTTACGCGTGTGATTATTTTATTATTTGTAAAGTTCTCTGATTGTTTTTGTTTTGTGGCAGATATCATTTTAGAGTGAAAGAGAATCGTTGTATTGATTTCATTTTAGCTGTAGTTTTTGCTTTTGGTGATTTCTTCGGTTTTGTGAATGCGTTGATGTTAAGAATGTTCTGAGTGTCAGAAAAGCGTCAGCGAGAAACTATAATCTTGAACAGTTCGTTATTTTACTATTGGAAAAGACTAGACCATTATTGGGAATTTTTGTCACATCGACTAATATGCATAGCGACTTTGTTACTGTATGCTACCTCAAACTTTTGATTTTTTCGTCAACTGTCCCTTTGTTCTTGGAATCACATGACTGTTAGGATGGTCAACAATATACATGTAAACTTTTGGTGTTTGTTGGAGCAGAAGAAAGACTTTTCACAGGCGCTTGGCTTTCCTGTCACTTGACTTAACCAGTAGTGTCGTGGCGCTGATATATGATTATTGTGTATTGTACTATTGAGTTGATTGTGATTTTATTATGATGTTATTGCAAACCCTGAATATGTGCAACTATTTAAAGCACTGCTGTGAGCTCACTTTTACAGTCAGACCACACGCCCGGGATAGTCGCGCCAAAATCATTCAGCAATCATGCGGCTTGTTTAACTGATATTGCACTAGTTAGATGTTCGTCGCTGTTTCTTCAAAATCAGGAATTTCACAGCTGATAATGGCTCATAGAACGAACTCGTGTCAAATAAAAATGGCCATTTATTCAGTTAGGCCTTTTGTTTGAACCTGATAATTTGAAATTATCGATCTCTGAGTGTAGTGTCTGATGCATTCGATCCAGCCCGTAGTGACGGGGCCAGCGATCTCTGGGGCGCCGAGCACGTGCACGCTGTAGCATCGCTGTATGGCGACCTAGCAACGCGTCTACGCTGCCGTAGATTCATCTTTGATTGTCTGCTGACATTGCACAGTGCCTTACTCTGCTCATTTTGTCGTTGTTGTTGCGCGGCCGTCCTAATAGGCCGTATTGCGTGTCTTGCCTGTCTGTTCGTCTGTCTGTTTTTTTGTCCCGTACGGGTTCTTAACTGGGAAATTGAAAATTGGCGCGAACGTAATAGAGCAGGAGTGAATAGTGTTCCAATTATTCTCAGTTCAGAATGTCCAGATCAGGGTTACGGTTCGGGTTGCGCAGCTGTAGGCGGACGGCCGCACAAATATGTCGGCACTGGGCCGACGTATTTTTCTATGTTACAGTAACATAGCGTGAAAATGTCAAGCTGCAGTTTTTACGATCTGTAGACTTCGAAATAGAAATGGACCGTTTTAACAGGAATGCCATGTGCCGTGCTGCTACTCTCTGATTTGTGGGTCGTTGTGAATATAACGTGACGTGAACATAATTGTGAAGAAAAGTAACACTGACGTATTTCAGATATCTGTTGTTAGTCCTTTCAGTGTAATGCGTATAGCCTAACAGCAATAGGCCACTTCAGTGTGCATATTTTTTGTTCATTCATTATTCAGTTCATTTTTTCGCAACTTTGCGCAGTTAATGTGGCATATACAGGTAGGTAGTTTTGTGCGTTATAAAACCGGAAGTTGAAGTTTATTCTTCCCCTTTTCCTGACAACTAGGCCTATCAACCTATCACACACTGGTTTCGATGTCGTAGACTAAGCCATTTATAAAACTTATATTAAATTTTTGTCATTGAAGCAATTTATCATATCGTATAGCCCTAATAGGAACAATTTTAGGTTGTGGTATAGAGTGTAGGCCTACTACATGTGTATTGTACAAAGTGATCTTCTGACGAACATGCATGATCAGTCCCACGGTGCTGATCGCAACCTCATTACCCGAGGCTGGTCTGCGCGTGCTTGTATGTCTAATTTTCCATCTGCCTAATGCCTTGCCCGGGGTCCGCTCCGTTATTGCACGTGCTTTTCGCTAATGGAGCGTTTATTGTGGCGCATGAATATTTGATTGTGGATCAGTCGTCGGAGCAATGACTGTCGCCAGCCACGGCGTGCTTTTAGTGCAGCGGTTAGGCCTATGCGGGTGGCGATCGATTGGTCGAAGCGTCGCATCTCGGCGATTGGACGACATTAAGGCGTTCTAGCACACGTCCAGAAGTGTTTGGTCATGCCGAATACTGTAGGCATAGTTGCCGCGCGATGCATCTAGTGCAGAGCGCGGTATTGCTACTGTAAGTTGTCCGTCAGTCCGTCTAAACGTTGATGTGTCGTGGCAATATAGGTTGAGCTACTTAGAAAGTAATTACATGCAAATTTAGCTCCGGGTTTTCGCTCGTCTGCGCACAAACGTCGGCAACCTCGTCTTTGGAAAGGATAGAAAATCGTCGAGTTGATTTTCGAGGTTCGAGTTCCCGAAACTCAACGGTGCATCCAACGTCGAGTACCGGTACTCTACTTTTTTAGCCAAAAATTATCGAGCAGTGTATAGAGTTAGCGTCAGGTTTCGAGTTACGGTTAAAACTCGACTCGACAAATTTTGTAACTGTCCAGGACGTCTCGCTGGGTGGATGAAGCTGGCGCCAGGACGTGGTCAGTCGTCAGTCGCTGGATATGGAGAGGACACGACACGAGGCGCGAGTTGATCTGTCACTAGAAGCGAGTAGTCAGCTGACCGCGGCCTCACGGCTCACTGACTGCCCGGACTATGCCTCACAGTCGCTGCGTGCGTGCGAGATAAGTTAGAACAAACTCAGCAGCAGCAGCGACGCCACGGGCCGGCGTGTGATCTGATGACGTCACGCGTTGCGGGTGCCGTACGTCATTGCACCCGTCCGGCCCAGCTGCTGCAGCTGCTCCTAGCTCGCCATCATCATCTTCATCTCGCTGACACTGACCGTAATAGCAGACCTGCGGGATGGCGCGTAAAAGTGGAACGTGCACGATTTACGTGGATCCAGCCATCGGACAGTTTTAGAAACGATCAGTCGCAATCGTTGTAGTGAAGCGTGGTCATGCTAAACACTTGAACACCATGACTATACACTTCACTTCACTGCAATGATCGAAGCTAGTCGTTTTCCAAACTCTATTTGCTCGATCTACACTGTGTCCCAAAAACGTCCCACTTTATTATCCATATCTTTGCCAAATTTTAACCGATTTTCAAATTTTTTCACTGTCGCATTCTGTAGAGAGTTAGCAATAAACTGGTTGTTAAATATCCCATCATCCATCAATCGTGTCGCTACACTACTTTGCGAAATATAAATGCAAAAAAAACTAACAATAATAAACAGCCAGCATGTTGATAAACAAAATACACTTTCGACAAAAATGCAGTGAATGATCTGTACGGTGTTAGATGCGTTTCTTTGGATATCTGGCGTGTTGAATGATATGTTTTTCTGGCCTTTTGTGGTTTAGTTAGCTTACCGTTTTATCCATAGTGGTCACATTTTGTTTAGTACGTGTGTGCTTTAGTCTGCCAGTCTCATGCTTTTGGTCGGTGCTGCATGTATTCAAATCTCTGTTAGTAACCTTACCAGTCTTTCCCTGTTACAGTTTATTTTCAAACATTCTGGTAATATCCTTCAAAAACTGTATTTTTTAAATCAGTACAAGTTCTTAATCAGAGCCTTGTCTTCACTGCTAAATGGCACATTACATCACCGGCATATCGTCACTGCATTAAAAAGTATTATTTACTATAACATCGTCTGCTTTTAATTACAAACATTTAAAATGTACGTAAAACAAAACATAATGTAATTTTTGTATGAAAATTACTAAAAATGGTATCAGAAAATAATGTTTTGCATATGTATTATAGTGATTTTAATGATTTTAGCAAATTTATGTTTCACATGGTAGTGTGGCGACACAGTAAAGTGTGAAGGGATATTTAACGACTACGTTATTGCTTATTGTCCACAGTATGTATCAGTAGAAAAATTATAAAAATCGGTTGATATTTGGCGAAAATATGGAAAATGACAAAGTGGGAGTTTTTGGAGGACACGGTGTATATAACGCATGCAATACATGTCCAGTTGCCCACTTTATGTTGCAGTAGAGTGCACCACCCGGTAGGTCCCTATAGACGAGTCTGCGACGTTAACGCTGCACTCATAGCGCACAGACCTACCCGCACATTCAACATGACCTTTACCTGCACCTTTACCTTTAATATATGTGTAAAAAAAACTTACCAGTTTAAAACTGTGTGTAAGAAGATGTGATGATATCAGTCCTCTAAAACAGCAAAAAAATCATTTGGGTAACCTTAGATGGGGCTATGCATATGGCGTCCTTACAAGCTGACTTTAGTTGGTAATCACTAACATGGTCTAAAGCCTTCTTTATTTGATGTTATTTGTCGTATTAGGCCTACGGGGGTCGGTCAGAGAAAAATGCTCTTGGCAGCATTCGATGGCCCATCCCCGAAAACCCCCCTATAGGCACAAAAATCTCTTATGCAAGCCGAGTTATAGCCAATTTTGTCCCAAATTTCGTTGCCATGGCAACGGGGGTCAACCGGGTGTAAATATAAATGTCACCGTTATTTAGGCCGCCCCCAAAAACTATATCCTAGAACTAAAAATTACGACTTTATCTTGCACACAACGGAAGTTATGACAGTTTAAAGATTCTTTTAAATTTTCCCCATAGGCTCCATTGTATTTTTTTCGAATTTTTCAAATAAATAAGTAAAAAATAAAATTTTTATTTTATAGCAATAAAAAGGCACTTCCTTGCGTAGAACCGGGTCATTTGACGTATTAAGCGTAAAAATCGGTCTAACGAACTCGCATGTAGACGAGTTCAAGAACCAAAAAAGTGTAGTAAATTTCGAACAGGAGGGGTGTATATTTCACCTTTATGGGGAGCAAAAACCCCTAGGCGGATTGAGTCCAAGTTTTTTGGTGGTAGGCGTCCACGACGTAATCACGCCATTCAAATTTGGCGACGATCGGTTTAGGGGTTTTTGTTTGGCTGAGGGTCAAAGTTTGCCTTTTTCCATAGACTTTGAAGGTCGTCCTTACAACACTCACACTATCGTGTGAGGCGTGATAAAGTAAACACTAAACAGGTATGCATAAAACATGTTAGACACCAAATAAATCGACACAGAACTGCCATACTTTTTTATTTTAAGACTGACAGACGATTTAAGCTACGTGCGCCTTATGTGCCAGAATAAGACATGCCTAAAACAGATGTTTCCGGGGTATTGTGGCATTAGACACATGGACGACAGACGCGCCCTGCATGCACGTTGTCACGAAGACGCAACAATGGACGTGAGCAGGACAGCATAAATCCACGTGGCATGCGTGCAGTGTTTTTGTTATTGAGCAGCAAGCTGCGGACGCTGTGGCTCATACAGGACATTTCCATTACAGTGAATCGATTCGGCGCAGCAGACGTACAGTACGCGCATGCTTCGAATACACCCAGCGAGAATGGAGGGGAAGAAAGTGGTTCGGACAGACAGGCAACAGACCGGCGAGCGACACACAAGACAAATCGCAGGCGCGTCGTCGTCCTCGTCGTCGTTGTTTCAGGCAGTTGCTGCACGGCACGGCCACGGTGGCGCCGCATTGTTCATCGATCTGGTGCTATTTCAGCATGCAGAATGACGACTCTGGTTCACGCCTGCGTCTTGCTGCGTGGTGGCTGCTGTGCACTGTCACCGAGTCAATCGCAGCAGCCTCACTACACCAGGTCGAACGATCGTTTTCAGCCCGGCCACGAATGGTCGTCTCCGCTCATTCATTCATTCATTCATTTCTTTATTACAGCAAATGTCAAAACGCATTCGTTGTTACAAATAATATAACATATTGCGATTATGTTAACAAGTAGGTAGAAGTAGGCATTAGTTTTGCTGAAATATCTTACGTCAAGCGTACATAAAACGATTTTCACAAAAAGGGTAAGTTTTAACTTTTAAGTAGTATGTCAGTGATCGAAAACAAATTTTGAATGTAGCACAAGGTACGGACTTAAGTAGCACAGCTTAGCTCAAAAAGCTTAGCTCGACCTGCAAACAGGTCAAGGACGAAAGAGTCGAAAGCACGACGAGCGCGACACTCGTTCGTAGGCCTACGTCGAGCAGTTATACATGTATACACAATACTGTACTCCGGTGCCCCATTATAGGATCGCCCCCCCCTTCCAGAAAAGTTTCCCGGCCGACAATTTACCGGTAAAAATCCGCCCCGCCTGGCGGCCGCCCAGTCGGGACGAATTTTTACCGGTAAATTGTCGGCCGGGGGGCGACTTTTCTGGAGGGCGATCCTATAATGGGGAGACTTTTATGGGGCCGGCGATATTTTAATAAGGGGGAAACATATCACCGGCGTTTCGATTAGCATTGCTCATCACACTGCAGCACAATAATCTACTATATACGGGTTGGTCGGCAGGATTGCCGACTGGATGGGTTGTAGTCGTGTGCGTCGAGTGGCATGCTGCGTAGGTCGTGATGGGAGATCAGCTGCAGCAGCCGACCAGCAGAATGCATCCACAGACTGCAGTCGGCGTCATCGACAGACCGACTGATGCACAGATTACCATCGCGCGCTGGGGTCACGCTCGGCTTAGCCGTCGTATAACGCCCGCTAACAGTGCATGCATGATCGCAAACTCGGACTGGCCTGGTCTCAATGCGACGGAATAGACCGAACACCAATGGCTAAAAATGAGCGTCATTATTATGCGGTTTGCAGCCAAAAATGCCAAAAATCTAAGCCAAAGGCCAAAAGCAAAAGTGGGGATATGGGCAAAGGGTCCGCTGCCCTGCAGTTATGGGTCACATAAACTGCTCATCTTGAGAAAACTGGGCACGTATCGAAATGCATACTGTCATTTTACTTCCAGAATGTCATTTTACTTCTAAACGTTTAAAACTTTTTTTTGAATACGCCAGCATGAAATTCTCGATTTCGTCTTTGTTTACAAAGACAAGGTTCTCGATTACATTGCTGGTGGTATGTTTCTCAACATCTGTGATTGCTGGGGATACTTAGCGTGAGGGGGTCCCGGTACAGCAAGTTATGTAATTAGGGACCGTCCTATATCATGAGTGACCTGGCAAGAGTGCTATCGTTGACTCAATGATGGCTAGAACTAGACGTACGGTCGGCCGTGTCAGCATTGTGCAGTGTGAGTGTGCGAGTCGATGTGATTGAGAGTGGACTGCACGCGACTGCAGTACAGCAACACCGACACAGACGTACAACGCTCGACCAGCGCCTGTTGTCCGTGGATTCGTCCAGCGAGTGACCGACTGTTGCCACGAGTCCCTTGTCGACGTCGCTGCCACCCGCCGACTGCAAGGCGCCAGACCCGGCATGGGCGGTGTGGTGCGGCAACAGAATACGTTACGAAGACGCAATTTCTCCGACGCAGCCGATTATCCTATTATCATGGCCGTGACACGCTTATGTCCCAGAGAGAGAGAAAGAGGCGAGCGAGGAAGTCGTTGTTTTGTTGCATCGCTTTCATCACATGCAATGCTGCATGGCAGTGCTCACTGGCGACTTATTCGAAATATTTGCAGACAAGTCAGTCGAGCAGACTACGTGTACAGACAATAAGCTTTTAATTCGCATAACTTCTTATTCAGAAAAACTAATTATTGTCTACAGAATGTTGTCAGCGTTTTTCACAATGCAATGTTCTTTCCATACAATTGCGCTAGCATGCGTAGCCTGAATTTTCTGTAAAAGCAAAGTTAACCATTGTCATGTAAGTAATATGAGTGTGAACATTACGCACATTTTGAACATAAAGTTTACTTTTACAAATAAACTTAAATCATAAAAATGAACTTTACGTAGCCTACATACTTTTGCGTTGAAGTAAAATTGTATTTCTTTTATTATGTATGTCTTGTATTTTGTTAAAATATTTCTTTGTATTTTACCTATTGTGCATGCGTATATGCATGCGCTGCAGTTTATGGCAAAATAAAGATAGGCCTGTGTGTCTATAAAATATTCGTTATGTTTGTAATAGTTATTTTGGGCACCTGCCCATGCCAGGACAGATTGCCAGCTGCATGGATCTAAGTGTTGTAATACTGCAGTTACGCTGATGCAGTAAGAACTGTGTCTATTCTTTATACATCTTTCATGAACTGCATCGGTTGGGCTAAATTGTCGGTCATTGTCATCCGAATGTCGCGACGAAACCAGTCTCTGTAGTAGCCTACATTTCAATCATGCACCAGTTAATCAGTTACTTGGATTATTCGCAGTTGTTCAGATGATGTATCAACCGCATTATATATCCGTGGTGAAAAATACAAGGCGACCCGCTGGAAGCGGTTGTCTAATTTTCAGTTATACATTATACGAACGCTGATTGCCATTTCGGCCAGAAGCAAAAAAACGTTAACAGTCGCATGCGATGGATGTAATATAAACAAAAAGCCAAGCTGTCGCTAGGATAGCCGACCGTACTGGTTGTCAGTGACCTTCAAGGTCATCCAAGGTCAATGATTTCCATCTCTTCTGACAGGGCGTATGCTACTTCATATTAGTGATTAATAGTAACCTTCGCCCTATCTCTCACCGTTTCCGAGATATGGTCAGTTTTTCGTTAAGAACTCACATTTTCCTACCCCTTCATTCAACCCCAAATTTGAAAATGTTTCCCTTGCATTAGATCGCTGAATACCTAGATTTAAAACACATGGCTAATTATTCGTGTACAAATTTTTTCTCCTAAGACCTAACACAGCAACAGTACATCTGTTACAGACGACCGACGACGACAGACAGACGACAGACGACAACCGCACCGTAAGCTCGACCGTTACTCAAGTATGGTCGGCTAAAAACTTAAACACAGCGCTGCCGTGTGCAGCAACTTTCCGAAAAACTCGGCGTTGGCGGGATAATGGTCCTAAAACTGGTTTATAAGTTTTGGTTTTGTTTAAATTTTAGTGCTGTCACGTGCAATGCAAGCACTACTGTTTTTAGTTTTAGGTTCATATTAATCGTAAGAGATTTTGTTTCATTTTCGTTTTAATTTTGCTGCACATTATAGGCGCCGCCTTACGCATGCAATATAATTGCAAGCATGCGACACTAGCGCAGCGAAAGTGTGGGAAGCTGGGATCTGTTTTATAATGCATTCTGTGATGCGGATTTGCGGCTGTGCGACTGCAGCTTACGTTAGATGAGCAGGCTATGAATTTATAATTCGGCGGTCTGGCATTTCGCTGCTTAATTCATAATAAATGTTCGCTGGAGGCATGTGTGGACAGAGATCGTATATATACGTGCCGCAGACGCTACGTGCAAGTAGATCAGCCTTTACTTCCGTGACAGCGTCGCGAATAGGCGACGCCTCCAGCTGTGGATTGGATGACCGTCGGACGAACGATTATTCGTTAGCGAAATGACGTATTTCAAATAAATTCAACGATGCATTACAAATAGGCTATCGCCAGACAAGACTCAACAGTGCACAACAAAAGCAAAAAACATTTTATGGTTTCTTTTTCTTTACTTCGCTAGTCATTGATTTAACATCGTTGTAAACATGTCATTTTTTGGGAAAAAGTAGTATGGGCTTAGCGATGGCACCGTTGCTGAGTTCCTGTATAGGTTGTCCATAGTAAATCATTTCATAAATCATAAGTCATTCCGATAACGCTTTGACCGCTATTTGCAGTGCAAATTTTGACTAAGGATTCCGAACCCAAATTTCTTCTTCCCTTGTTACTTGGGGCCACCACCACATCAGTATGTCCAGTGCACCAAATGGTATCATACGTTTTCTGTCCAGTGGCTGTAGCAGAGTGCACAAGCGTGACAGACGGACAGACAACACTACAGTAAAATCTGTCACAAAAGCCGGCATCACCGTTTCTTGCAACGTTGCCAGCCAAAAGTCATATTATCGCTATATCGTTCACACTATGATTCACAGGACAACACGCAGCTATAAGTGAATTTGTTGTGTTTAATCTTATGACACATATTCTGGTCGGCGGCTCTTCGTATGCGCCGTGCTCCGTTGAGTGAGCGTCGTATTAAGTCGTAAGCGAGGAAATTGAGCGGGCCGCGCGCACACAGCGCCTTCTGGACAATCGACGACAACCGCAGGCTGCAGTGACGACGCAGCCACACAGTCAGTCAGTCAGTCAGTCTGCAGCGTGGCGTCGGTCGGTCGGTCCGTCGCATCTCGCACTCAATACCGCACACGACGCTCTTGTAGGAACGAGCGCCTGCATGCTTGCCTGCTTGACCGCCGGACGGCTGCTTGCTCCAACGCAGCAGTCGACAACATAATCGGCGTCGATGCCACGTGGACTGATGACGCAGCAGAATGTTGAAAGCGCATGCCTGAGCTGATGCGATCATCTGCCAGTGAACGACACGGCCAGATCGGTCTTTTACGACGACGCCATGCGATGCCGTCGATATGGCTGGATTACGCACACGTGTGCGACGACAGCCCACCGGCTTAATTCTGCAGAGATCTCTCTCTGTACAGTTTACAGAACGGATGAAACTGAACTGCAGAAACAACGTGTGGGCGTGAAAAAAATCCCAAGGACAAGCGTCGTCGTCGCCGAGTTCGTCTTATCATCATCATCATCATCAGTTGCTGCTGCAGCTGCTGCGACAGCACTGGCGGTTGTCAAGGAGACAAAGCGACGTCGTTGGATTGCAGTTATCTGGCTAACAGTTATTAGCAGCATCGTTCATCACACTCATATCGCGTACGTTGTGTTGTGTCTCTCAGTCGATCTCACGATTCGTCCACTTCCTACTTGAGATCTCTACTATGCGGCAACCGCTGACCACACAATTGAAGTTTTGATGTTTCAGGGAACAAAACTGTATCAGGTTGCCCCCTCCCCTGGTAATTTATATGCTACTGCCTCTGTGCCTCGTGTACTGTTTGCTGAGTCGTGCCGATAGATCGTCGGTATAGTAGTTTGTCCCAGCAAAAACGTTGGCGTGACTTTACCGGGAAATGTGGTTTACCGGCAGTCCCTAACTGAATAAAAAAAATTGAAAAAAACTTTTGACGGTTGTTGCGTATTTTCTCGGTGTCTTACATTGTTAGAAAACATCAGTCTTAATGATTCCCAAAACTATAATTTTTATGCCGTGTTCAAGAATGAAAACTAAAAACGCTTTTCAGACGCCGCATCTGGCTGTTAGCCGACCGTACTGACGGTCGCGCTTATGGTATGATGTGTCATCCGCCTGTCTGCCGTTGTCTGTCTGTAGTCTGTATTAAGATGTATTGTCGCTAAACAGTATGTCGTAAGGGCTCGGCGACGACGCCGTTCGATATCGCGTCGGTAAGTTGGTATAGGCTGTCATTACTCAATAGTAACTACGTTTTTTGCAAAAGTTTGGCCGCAATTTGCAACACAGTTTTCACCAGCACCAGTTTTTGAAAACTTTCGAACCGCGTCGGCTATCAGACAGCACCATCATGAAACTGTGCAAGTCTCAACATAGCTATGAAGATTTTGTTTAAATTAGTATATAAAATTTTTAAGCACTGTTTGCACCGCTTGTCAAAATAATTCCTGGGCGTAATATTAAGTGGTGTCTGTTTTGAATAGGCAAACTTGTGAAGCCGCGACATAACGGCTTATAGATGACATGAACAAGGACATACATAGGCTTAAGGAGTTGTCATCCGCTCAGCCTGCTTCCTGCTGGACGACGTCGTTATGCATAAGCGGCATCAGTCTCTCGTTAACAAACTGCTCTTGAATAGTCTCGACTCCGGACTAAGCTACTGCTGACATGCACGTACGTCGTTTGCGAACGTGCTCGAAGGTAAATACCGGTATGCTGCTATCTGGGATCCTAAACTTTGCCTTTCTTTGTACGTGTTTCTTCTATAAATAAACTATTGTCTTACCATTAAATTTTGACAAATACATCTTAATAAAAAATCATTTACTTATTTCAGTCAGTCAGTGAAAAAACACTGTTAAAACGCAGTAGTTCGAAGCGCCTGCATAACAAAAAGTCTGACTTTTCGCCTAACTTCTGAAGTCGTGCTTCGAGTAAGGTGTACTACAGTAGGCTATGTGCAATGTACGCGCAAACAGAAAACGTCAGAATTGTTTGTGTTTGTATGCGGGACTAGGGCATAAGTCATTTTAATAGTATGTAGCATCGTTGACCGAGGCGAGGGCGTGCAGGCGCTGCAGCTTTCAGTCGCACCTGTTGTCGGTTATCACGACTGCTGCTGCTGCTGCTGCTGCCGTGAAGCGCCCGCAAATATGAGCAATTATGCGCCGAACGGACTACGTCTGCAGCTGCCGTGCCCGCCGACTGCCGCTACTTTGGACAAGAAAGCCCCGAACTTTTCGAACTCTGAAAATTTGTCTTCTTTTTTCTTTTTCTTTTATCAAGAAAAGACACAAGAAGCATACAGTTTGACGAAGCAATGATCATGGTGCATGACAAAGTCAAACGGAGACGTCTAATAGCGGCTTCATCATGATTTTCTTGATGGAAGAGAAAGGAAGAAAAAAAGATACATTTTCAGAGTTTGGAAAGTTTAGCGCTTGTCGAATAGCAGCGGCAGTGGCGAACCGCATCAGTGTTTGCTGTGTTATTCTGTCAACCGATGTATAGTCAACTGTAACTAGTCTGTCGCTTTTTTACTGTCGTTACGATTTATTGCAGACGATGCGTGAAGTTTACATTTCATAACCTAATTAGGCTTAGTTGTACAGTTCCCCTATTTTTTTATTTTAGCCATGTTTTGTCATTATTTTTATTAGCGCTACAGATTTTGAAGCCAAAATCTTAAGTCCGGCAGCAAAATATCGCCGCATCAATTTTGCAAACTAACATTAATTCAGATTGAACAAAAACTAAACAGTACGTATATCACTGCTGTAAGAATTAAATCCATTCTACAACGCTGGGTTTTTAAAATTAAACAGGGCCTATGAATATTCCAAAACACGCTATCCTGACGTTGTAGATAATTTTTTACGTCGCTTGTCTTCGATTTGAAAGCGTACGTTCCAGTTGCCACATGTGGTGACGTGTCTACTGGTTAACACATTGTGTCCGATCAACGTACAGAGTTGCCCGAAGCCGGGCCCTGTCAATACCAGTACATGGATGGATAGGTAAACCATGGCGATAATAATAATAATAATAATAATAATAACTGCATTTTCACAGTGCCATTAGGTCGTGACTTCAAAGGTAGAGGCCTATAACCAACCACCAGATCAACTCAGTCTTCATCCCTCTGGGGTAAGTGAATTAAGTATCAGCATGCCTGGTTCGGATAACCGACAACAGTGCCCTTTAACTGGTATAGCTATTAGCCTATGTTCGTTTGTGTCCTTTTCAGAGGATCGTTAAGAAAGTGGACAGATTCGATCATCAGCTGGCAGTAAGTAGCATGGCAATGCTTGAGTGGGAATAGCAGCTGGTCTGTCGTCACGGATGCTGATGAGCGCTGTCGGCAAGTGGCTGCTGAGGCTGAGCCTGCGTAGCGTTGATCGCAGCAGGTCTGCATGCTACGGCCATGGATGCTTTGCGTCTGCAGACTGCAGCTCTCAGCAGTAATGTCTTCGTGACAAGTAGTTACGCGTTACCGGCAGCAGCGGCGCCTCTTTGCAACAAACACTCGGAGAAGTCCGTGCGTGGAGGTCACGCCGACCGAACAAACAGTCACCGGGCGTCGACCGACCATCAGCCGCTATAGCCTTTCCGTTGAGTTACTGTGTTCCGTTTATAGCGACCGACCGACCGACCGACCGACGGGAGCCTTGGGTCGGGTCGGGCGTGCGTCGTCGTCTACGCCATAAAGACTCAGACTCGGTGAGGAAGCGCCGCTCCGGACCGGGGTCCGTGCATGGTCGACCTGTAGGGCTCCGCGTACCATGCCTGCCTGCAGTCTCGTCCAGTTAGTGTTGGTGTAGCGGCCGGTGTCACATTAAAATGTCTCCCACATGAAAAATCCGCCCGGGGAGAGATAATCACGGAATTGATATGTTTCCCCTGACTAAAATATTGCCGGCTCGATAAAAAGTCTCCCCATTATAGGATCGCCCCCAGAAAAGTCTGTATCGGCAAAAATTCGTCCCGCCCGGGCGGCCGCAGGGCGGGGCGGATTTTTACCGGTACATTGTCGGGAGACTTTTCTGGGGGGCGATCCTGTAATGCGGCACCGGCGCCGAGCTGGATACCTTGGTCATGTCAGAGCGAGCACCAAGCACCAACTGTCAGCAGATGTTGCCAGCTGTCGACAGCAAGCTGATGCTTCACGACAGCAGCAGACGATGCAGCAGCTGATAAATTACTTCATGGCAACGGTGCAGGAAAATGCCGGTCAGGCGCCGTTCAGCGGCAAGTTCTTAGCAGCTAGTCAGTGAATGAGTAACTGCTCGGATGATCGGATCGCGTCCTTGGACCCACGCACGTACAACTTTCAGTCCGCTCATTCAGTTCACTTGACAGGCTAAAATCAGCATGCACGCAGTCGTCTACAGTAGTCATCCGTCCACTCGTCCTCGCCAACTGATTTCTGGTATACCTATATTTACAGTTGTCGTCATCATCATGCGGCCGTTCTAATAGTAATGAGCCGCGTTACGAGTATTACCCGTCTCTCTCTCCGTCCGTCCGTCCATCTCGTATATGGGCTGGTAACTCGGAAACGACAGTGTGAACGGTCCACGAGACAGTAGTAACCGATGTACCAATTTTAAGGTCAAAAGGTCAGAAGCCATGGTTAGGACAGGCTACGGTCAGTTCAGTAGACAAGTACTATGCGGACAGCCGCATATTATGTCCGTAGTGCAGGGCGTAATTCTGTTACTTATTTTTCACCAGCGTAATGTCTGACGTCGCTGAAACCACGTTTTTTTCAAACATAAATAAACACTTCGCGCGGTGTTTGCTGCGACAAGGGACGTTCTATGGAATTGGCCCAATCTCCTGGCAATGTAGACCCACATATAGACTACAAACTGTCATCTAAACCATGTATACTTCGAACCGTGACTGCTGTATTATTTACCTTTAGAAATTTTAACATACATCATTCTCAATATTATCTTGCTGTTGCTGTTGCCGCGGCCCCGAAATTCGTTCTCCACTGACTACAAATTATTACTTCATACTTTGGGTTACTCACATCTGCTGTTGCAGTTGTCCATTATTTTGAAATGCCTTGTGTCTTGTCGTTGTCGCTTCACTTTAGCGGATTTAGCAAAAATCATTTCATTTCCGGGTATGCATATGATGAGCTCTTTCACCCATTATTCTGGCGTACGTGTTATATAGGCCTAAGGCTGATTTTTAAAGTAAAAGAGTACCGGAAAAGTAACGGCGGTAGGCGTGAAACAATTAAGTTGCTATATACACTGGCAGCTGTTACTGATCTGTTTCACTAATCTCCGTGACTCGCGCGTGTGAAATGTTTCATTATCGGGACTGCGATACTCTAAACTAGTAGTCGCATGCTGGCTACTATGTAGTTAATCACGGGCATTCAGCAGCTAGCTGAGTAACGAAACGTCACAGTGGCAACTCAAGCTGATACGACTAAATCCAGGTCTCCGTGCGTGCGTTCATGGTAAACTGGCAATAATAGTCCACCAAGCGGCTCTTTAAACTCTGCATCTTTAATGCTGTACAAAAACAACCTCAACAAACTAACAAAATGACAAGTGTGTCAACAGTGGCGTCAAGATGGCAGGGAAAGCAGGGAGAATTGCCTCCCCATAAATTTTAGTCTATTAGAAATTTTTTGGTTGTCGGAAAACGTTCTTCTAAAAGTACAAAATTTGAGGCTGAAATCCTGGAAATTTTCTATTTTAGGGACACTTAGGGGCACAATTAAAATTCTGAACACCCATGATCCATTTTGTTGGAAAATTGCAGTTTGCTGCCCACACTTTCTTTAACCCACAACTCACATCATGTCAGTATGTCCGACTGGGTGTCGAACTGCAGAGCATTTTATTCTGGCGTAGAATCGCGTAAACTGCGTCTGAAAGCAGTTATGTTTTTCCGTCGTTTGACAAATACACGTGTGTAAAATGTTGCAGATTCGTTGCGGTCTTTAAATGTGACTGAATGTTGCCGTCTATTGTTTCCGTTTACTGCCGACACTTCATCAGTTCGTCTTACGATTCTCATCACTCATCAACCATCAGTCGTCAGCTGCCGTTGGTTTGCCATAAACCTCAATCTCTTGCAATAACACTAATTAACATCACATAATTAGGCCATACCGTTTGTTTTTAACCATCAACGAGCAGCGTTGTCCGGTACTTCGTTAGTAAATACGAGTATTAGCTTGGTTGCTGTGACCTATGACCATGCACGATGACATTGATGGCGTGGACAGATCAGGGACGAGTGTCGAGATAATTCATCACCTTGCTTTATATGCAGTCTACCAGCGTAGCAGTGGCGAGATTTGTTTGCTCATTGTTGACCTAGATCAATGACATTGGACCCCACCAAGTATATCACACCGAGAATATAACGGGAGCATTTTGCACACAAGCACGAACTCGCGGGTCGACCTGACAGTCTTTCAGGAGCGTGATATACAGTACAGTATTAGCGTTTCCACGGTCGCCTGCAGCTAGGACAGTTATCCCCAACCGTTCCCGCAGAACTTGATCTTATGATTTGCATTAATTGATAACTTTAGAACTTTCTCTGTTGCGAAGGTGTGAAGAGTGCATAATAAAGTCCTTATAATGGACGCCCGTCGAATGTATTGTCGTTAACAGTGGCCAAGTAGTATCAAACCTTTTAAAAACGTGACTAGCCTGTTACAGAGCAACTGAGAGCAAGTTTTTTTTCGCAGTATGAATTCGATATTATGCTTGGTGGTTTGGTTGCTTAACAGTAGGTTGTCGGACTTGCGATCGTGAGGTCGTGGGTTCGACTCACGGTCGAGTCGCTATCAAGTGGGTACTACTTGGACGTTGGATGGGTGACTGTCTGCGGACAGGTAAACCATTTAGGGTTATAACCAACACCAAGGTCAACTCAGTTTTTCACCCCTCTCTCAGGGTAAGTAAATCAAGTGTCAGCCTGTCTGGCACTTTGGCTGGGGCTAAGCTCAGAGCGCGTTTACTGTAATTTGTGTCCGGTGGCAGGTAACAGTCACTGTGCGATCCAATATGGCAGGTGACGTTTCTTAGCTTTAACATGAATTTTCCATAAAACGACTTTTCATAGCTCAACTTCAGGGCGCTTTGTCCTTACACATCCGCTTGCGCTCTGTCTGTTGGGAGGGGCGACTGCCGTTTCTCAAACCAGTTAGCCATTTCATTCATCTTCCACCCTTTGGCAACGCAATTGGTATAGCCTATTAAGCATAGGGGATTGTGATTGAATTCGACGTTCTTGATCGGCATTGGGAATTTGACGATACGCAAAGTGTTGCCGAAGTTATCGTTGGTCTCTGTGTAGTCTGTTGTTTGCGAAAACTTAGAGCGATCGTCGCCAGCAATCGTTAGATATGTTTGGAATATTTGGTCGTTCTGTCGAATCAATATCCGACCGGATATCAAACATGTCCGACGAACAGGCGATCACTGAACGATGCGTTACGAGTCTCGACATTTTTGCTTCGCAGAGATTGTTTTCGGTTTCGTCCGCTGAATGTGCTACAAACTGTCAGCCAGACTGCCAGTCGGTGTATAAAATTATCTTGACGAATAGAGCGCATTTCACATTGTTACCGACAATATTATAATGTAAGAAAAAATATGAGGCCAAAATTGACTCGCTTCCAGAGACTACGCTATGCCTACGAAGTGTGCAAAACAAGCAGATATCGCCACGCCATGTACTGACATGTACGTATGCGGCCGTCCCCCAAGTACTCGCCTCTTGCACTGCGCCTGATGTGCAGCATAGCGTTAGTAAGTTTATAGCAGCGACCAGCTCGGGATCCGCCAGCCGTAAGTAAACATGAACACGAGATATGTCATGTGACGTTTTCGGCTAGTTTTTGACGTCCGGTGATATTTTAGCTGCATGAAAACTGGTTCACGGTTGCCCGTGGTTTGAGGAACGAAATACCGATTTTTATTTTTATTCCCTTCTGTTTTTTTGTGTTTTCGTGCGGGACAGACGGAGAGACGGACGGATGCACGACAAGACCCGTAAAAGCTTATTAGGGCGACCGCATAACATTTTGACGCAGAATTTGGCCAACTTATATTGACTTCAGCGTGCAAAAGTCATACAATGAGCATCGGCAGTGTACTGCAGTGCATCGCGACATGCGTGACTCTGGCAACGCGTTGGCGCCTCTGAGCTATATAAAGGGCATTACGGCACCTAACAAATTTAATATCATTTTGCGTGTTTGCGTGTGTGTCTTTAGTGGCGAAAATTGGTGACCCAGTCACTGACTACACGTCTGGTACAGATGTTGATCGGCCCGATGGGTCGACCGACCACCGGCGGAAACGCCGTGATCAGCTGAAACCGCGCATCGTCATCTGGCTTGTTTCAGTGTTTCGATGTCTGCTAGGCTACAGCAGCTGCGCAGTCATCGCTGCGGCGCTGGACAATATTACGTAGAGGGACGTATTAGAAGCTACGCTCTCAGTGAGCGATAACGTAGGCCTACCTCTCTGTCGGTCGGTAAAGATATTGCCGTGCATGCGTCTCGAGATGCTGAGAAAGATAGACGCCGGACGAACGTCTCTACCGAGCACACGACGAGCGCAAAGAAACAAAGAGATGCTGCGATCTGTCGGCCCGATACAACAGCAGCTCGTCGTTGACTAGGAGATGAAACATACCTCGGTCACATCGCCATTCCAATTGCTTCGGGACCCATGAGCCGTCGTCGTCGATCCATTGATCTGATCAGCTCTGCAGTTGATATGCCGTCTAACTTTTCCTGAATTTCTTCTCACGGGAGAGCGTCTCGGTGAATGTATCGCGCTGAAGCGACCGAAGCGAACGATTCGCTAGTAGTTTGTCTGGACCGCGAGCGAATGGATGTCTCTGAAATAAATGTAGGCCGTTTATGAGCTGCTGCGTAATGTTAGACAAAATGCCATGAAATAAAACTTTTTAAAATATGTTTTCACATACGTACTTTTTCGTCACACTGCAGCCGAAAGCACAAAAATTTCTAACGCTTAATTTGACAAATATAACAGCAAATAGGCCTATAGATATTACCATGATGCATTAAAATGCCGCTTCAACCCATATACCGCCAAGAGCGTTGCGATCTGTTAACTGCCACCTTTTTGCTGTTCTTTCCTGTCCTAGATCTTCTTTTGCCTCTCGAGCTTTTTGTGTCTTCGCTTAATAATTGGAATTCTCTTTCCCTGCACATTCGCTCATCTGACAGGCTTCCTACTTTTAAATCTTGTCTTAAATCTCACCTTTTCGCTTCTGCCTATCACGTCTAGTCACCCACATGCCAGCGCCTCAAATTCAATTGTAGGCCTGTCGATTACTGGCGCTATATAAATGTTTTATTGATTGATTGAATGATTCAGTACCGATTTTTAATTTGTCGTTTACGTTTCAGAATTCAGTAGCCTGCTGTTTTTTGGAAAGTTAGTTTCTACATACACAAAAATATCGATATCAAAGCAATTTTAAGCAAAAAGCTAAAGGCCGATTTTTCGTCGCTTCTTTTCCAAAAAATGCAGCTAATAATATTTTACTACGCTTACAGCTCGTACGTAAAAATATAGACGACATTCGTAGTTTGATAACAAGTTAAAAACAACTTTATAAGTGCTAACTATTTACAATTTTAAAGGTTTATTTGTGTTGTGTAGGTTATTCTGGGCATTTTCTGGCGGATGCAATACTGTAGACCTACGTCGTCCTGCAACATCAGAGATATCCAACGTGACAGCGGAAAACTAGCGTTACCAACATCATTCAAAATGGCCCAAAACTTATGCAAAAGTTTCTACTTTTTGGAAACCTTGTCTTCAGTGGCGTACCGGTATTTAAGGGGGCACAGTGCGATGTTTCCTCTCCCCTTTGGCCCGATCATGAAAATTTTTTACCATGGGCTCCTCTGCCCTTGGACCCCGCGACCGCCGTTAGAGGCTCGCGCTCTGCGCGCTCGCCATGCGCCTCCCTTTGCCAAATCCTAAATACGCCACTCCTCGTCTTCGACACCGAGTCTCGTCTGACGTCAACTTAAGCCAATAGTGATTTCCGTTTCGATCTTAGCCTACATACTTAACTAAAATATTGTCCGTTTTGTACGTTTCTCCACTAAGCTACACTGCTACAGTATATAACAGGGCCGTATACTGTGTCTAAAAAAACTCGCTTTGTCTTATCGTACGACTTAGACAAAGTAATTATACTTGGTGCTGCAAAAAGTGGACCCCTAAAGTGTTTCACTTTTTCTCAGCAACCATTCGGAATTTTAGTTCGAATTTTTACAGATTTATTCACTAAAACCTTCTACATCTAAGCGCCAAGCAAAAAAGGTGATTCTGTTGAAAAACGACGAAGTTACAGACTTTTTAACATGACCGCCTACTGATTTTTTAGCGTTCAAAAATATTCCGGCTACAACACCAATTTAATAACATCGTTGAAACAACACAGTTAAATAATGATCAGATGCCAAAATTCCATTGTCACTGTGAATGTTCGAAGTGTTCACCGCCAGCTCCAAGCAACAACACCAGCCTCCAGTCGCCTTATTTGAGAAATCTTTTACAGCCTTGTCGATCGGTCCCTGTGGCAGGTTGCCACAGATAACCTGAAGCGCTTCCTTGAGTTCGGCGCTTGTTTTCGGCTTTGTTATAAGCTTGCGGTAAGCCTCCAACATTGCAACCCATACGTGATAGTCCATTGAGTTTATATTCGGCGAATTTTGAGGCCATTGGTCTTTTGTGATGATATTTGGACAGCTGGCTCGCGGCCAGTTCTGTGCGCTGCGCGGCGTTGCGCGCTGTGTGTGCTGACGCGCCGTCCTGCTAGAAGATTATCCGGTGGGCAGCCGACGACTGCTTTAAAGGAACGATAATTCAGTGATAATTTATAAACAATATAAATTACAGTTTATCAGAACGTCACTGCGACGTTATCGGCAGTAACGTGTAATCAGTTTTTGAAAATGAAATAACATTTTTGGCTTGAACATTTCTAATGCTGAAAAATCGGTAGGCGGTCATGTTAAAAAGTCTATAACTTCGTCGTTTTTTTAACAAAATCATGACTTACTTGGCGTTTAGATGTAGAAGGTTTCGTTAAATAAAGCTGTAAAATTTCATGTTAAAATTCCCAACGGTTGCTGAGAAAACGGCGGAAAACTTTAGGAGTCCACTTTTTGGCCGCACTTTGTAGGTATATCGAACTTTAATTGGAGGCCTACATTTTGGCCTACAACATCAAGTTATTAAATGCATGTGTAATTTCTTTGGTCTTTTTATTTTAACATTTTTATTTTAACGTCATTATTTCTACAATAAATCTGTGCGTTTATGTGCGCAAAATAACGTGTGTTACCACGGTAGACCTAGGAATGTTATTTTATGGCAACAGCCTTTGATTGAAACTTTTTTGCAGGTGTTAATTTTATTTTACTACAACTTTTTTAACAGAAATATTTGTTAATTATCGAAAGTGATATAAGAGCGCTAGTTTTCGTTAGCTAATGCTTTGTGGAAAAGGAAGAATTCAAAAAATAGCGCATGTAGCTAACAGCCGAATGTTTATATCCATTTACACGCCAAAATGTGCCTGAATTGTTCGTAATTTTAAATTAGACCAGACACATTTTGGAGTGGAATAAAAGTAATTACTAATTAATTAAAAAACAAAGTAAACCTTTTTTGCGACACAGCGTATAGGGATGATCGGCAAAGTGAGTTCCCGGGGGGCAGTTCAGGCTAACTTCATTTTCGTGTGTATGTTATGTTCTTAGGCCGTCAGCGACCTTGGAGTGAGGTCATAAGTGGTTTACGCTGACAACAAAAAACCTTTTGCAACGACGTTAGCCTACAATTTGCTGAGTATGTCAAGTTTGGCAGCATTTATTAAATTCGTCCATGCAACAGCCTACTAATTCATATTCGGTCTTCACAACAGTCGAAACAATAGCCTTCTTTCTGCGTTTAACCGGATCGTCTACAACTCTCATTTTCATTCAAGGGCGGATTCAAAATTTGAGTTTGAAGGCGAATACGCAAGAACAAACGACATGGGTATGAGGAAGTTGCTACAGGGTGAAATTTTGCATACACTATACATAGACGTCACTTCCGATTGCAGACTTCCAAGTTCTTGCTGCGGTGACGGGGAACGCTCGGTCGCCGATCGTGGACACACGTGTCAGTGGTACAGCCAGTGCTGAGGTCGATGACGAGCGCAGGCGTTGTCGACCAGAAAGTCCAGCGACAGGCTGTAGAGCGTCAGCCAGGTAGACCGGCACGAATACATGGATGCACTACAGCAACACGGCGAGTGTTTGCTATTCGCTGTAGCGAGCTTGTGTCGTTAGTCGAATGGGCGTTACTTATGGGCTATCAGAAAATTGTCGGATAATTTTCTTGTCCAGTAATTTTCATTCATTTGAGCTGAACACGCCCCATTTTAGGGAAATTTAGCGTTAAAGCTAAAATTTCAGGCACCCATAATAATAAGAATAATAATAATGAGCGAACATTTATATAGCGCACTAGGTATCATTTCGAGAAATCTCTAGTGCGCTGATGATCATGATGTTATATAAACGTCTACAAAGTTACAAACTTTTTACGCGCGAAAGCAGGTACTGCTGTAGCGCGTCTTAGCCATCACAATTCTGTCTGTATGTCTGTCTGTTCGTCTGTCCGTCACTTATGGATCAGTCAAAAACATTGTGTTAGGGTCTAGGTTACTATTAACCACTAATACCAAGTCGTACACTGGCTTTCAAATATCACCGAAATCAATAACTTTGAATGATCTTGAACACCAAAATAGAGGTTTTTGTGGATTTTTTTGACGATTTTAGGCTGCGAAACACATCTCAAGAGCGAATTGCGTCACAATCAATAGAGATAGGCAAGGACAATAGTCGGACAGTCCTACAACATACCCCGGTATGTTGTAGGACTGTAACAAAATTGGTTACAAGCCATACACTGTATTTGGTATCGTTGGAAAGGTAATTTTATGCAGAATCATTGTACATGTTGCCTCATTGATCCCAGCTTGGGGCAAAAAGTTATAGACAAAAATCCGATGGGCCCTTTCGCTATGCATCGGTCATGCCAGACATGCAATGATAGATAAGCATTTCCAGCATACAATTGTAACACACTAATCTAATAGTGTCAGTGTATTAAATGCAATGCACTAAGCTATATTTTACACAAGAAATGATGTTGCAGTCTAAATGCAACCTAAAATATAAGTTAAATAATATGCTTCCACGGTGAAATATTTGGAAAAAGCATGCTGGTTCACTGGTTCAGTATACAAAATCAAGTAACAGTAGAACGAGGTGAGAACCTTAGCAGGTATAAATATCTTATATAAATATCAATATTCTGCACTAAAAATGTTAAAACAAATGACTGATGCCAGACAATGAACTGTGTTCAACTCTGTCTCATAACACCTTACGTCAATTGCTGCACAAATTAGCAATAAGCATTAAGCAGGCAGCACATTCATAAAAAGTACATCAACAAAATTATGTGAATGCATAAAAATCCCATAAAACCAAAAAATGTCAGCCCAGTACTGACATATTATGCGGTCGTCTAACTGACATTTGGCTTTGATTGCACAAAATAACAAAAAATGGTGACTGTTAACAAATGGCAGAAAAGGCACTGTACTGTAAGTGGAAGAATTACATAACTGCATTGTATGTGAACAATGTAATATACAAATTTCACACAAAAATGGCACAAATTACTGAAATGTCTGCTTATAGCAAATGCTAGTATCTTAGTAAAATAGCATTACTCAAATTACAGTGTTCATGGAAACAGTATGTACAAAATGGCATTGTTGGTTAAAAAAGTAGAAGGGGCAGAAAGTTGTATGTTTCTGACCGAAGAGATTATAGCAGCCAAAAATTTACATTTTGCCCCTCAATTCCCCAAAATAAGGACTTTTCAGTGCATGATATTGCATTTTTGGATGCAAATTTTCTCACCAAAGAAAAATTATGAGAACTGAAAATTTAGATAAAGGAATTGTTCCTCATGCTCCCTTGCCACAACACAAATGATGAAAATGAACTGATTTAATAGATAACATGTATTACATTTGATACCAAAATGAAATACAAGACTGCAGCAACTGAGCAGTATCATTGGTAGGAGGACATATATAAATTACGTGGACACCACACTGTGTGGGGAGGGGTAAGCCAAAATGAAAACAAAATAAGGAAGAAGGCCAAAGGGGCGGGGAGTTAGGGCAAGTAGAGTCAGCATTCACACAACATGCAGGTTGTAGGCCAAAAAGATAGTGTCAGGAATTAGTGCATTGAAGCATCCATGAGCAACTAGGCCACAGATGCTTCAATGTGATAATTCCCAACGTTGACCTGCAACCTCTGGATGCAAGGGCCCAGTTGCCCACCCACCCACATGCAGGAGAACTGTCTATTCAGTCTGCTGCTGCAGCATGCTGCCATCTTTCTCTACTAGTAGTAAGTAAGTAAGTAAGATGACTTGGAAAGTGCAATTTTAGAGTTAGCCACAATGCACTGCATTCTCAACAACTAAACAGAAATGTCTTCAACAGTTGTTAAAACTGTTCAAAGTTAATATCAGTTTGTCTCGGATGAGCCAGAAGGTTGTTCCACAGCCTAGGAGCTGCAGCAGCAAAACATCTGTCTCCATAGCTGTTGTAGGTCCGTCTGACGACACGTCCTTGAGTTGGCAGAACACAGCTGACGAGTGACGACCTTTGTCTGAGACCAGCTGACAGTCGGCGGCCAGGTAAGCTGGAGCCATGCCGAACAGTGACAAGTAGACCACCTAAAGTAACCATCTTAAAATCCACCTGACACCGAACCGCAAGCCAGTGCAGCTCGTCTAACATCGGAGTTACAGATGTGGACATAGCGTCAAGCGCCCGACACCAAATGTGCACCGACATTCTAAAGTTCTAAACAGACTGCAGCCAGCTCATCAGACCGTCAGTGATGCCATAAAACATGGAGTTGAAGTAGTCCAGGCAACACAAAATAAATGTCTGTGCCAACGTCTTGATGGCGTCAGATGACATCAATCTGATGAACAGTCGAAGCTGCCGTAGCTGGTAGTAGCCACTGCAACACACGGCAACTACCTGTGCAGACAGTGTCAGCTGGCTGTCGACGATGACGCCAAGGTTACACACTGTCTCCGAGACGTTGATACGTGCCGACACCACCGGAACCTCTGAAACGTTGACTTTCGCCAGCTGCTGTTGAAAACCCAACCACATCACCTGGGTCTTGGTGGGGTTTAGTCAAAGTTGGCTGGCCTTCAACCAACCCAAAACCCAAAACCACCCCCAAACAGCACTGACTGCACAGAAGACAGTTGACGACTGTAGGCAATCTGCTGCGTACTATTGGTCAAAAATGACCACACCCAGTTAAGGACTGAGTCAGTCACTAAACCTGGCCAATCAAATTCAAACCCTGGGTCCATCACTGGCCGGTGGAAGAACAAATATACACAAAATGTACAAATAACACAAAGAGTTAAGGCACTACGCCAGAATCCTAAAGTGATGAAGAAAAGCTACACAAAATACATAAAAAATGCCTATAATGGCCCACATAAATCGAGACTTGGACCGTCGAAATCTATGTTTAATAGTAAAAATGTCATATGTAGCATGTCCAAGTCTATCATTCTCAATTGCTTTCGGCGCAATATTTGCTCCTGAAATGTGTTTCGCAGCCCAAAATCGCTAAAAAATCCGTAAAACTCCTATTTTAGCGTTCAAGGTCATTCAAGGTCATTGAATTCGGTGGCAATCAAAAGCCAGTGTACGACATTCTCTTAGTGATTAATAGTAACCTATCCCTATGTCGCACCGTTATTCAGATAGGCCTACAGCGACTTATTGACCAAAAATCGCAAATTTTTCTCACCCCCTCTCATTTAGCGCCCTCGTTCGGGGTGACACCTTCTAATTTATGAAAAAGTTTTACGGTTCCTGAAACTAGAGTCTTCCAGACAGCCGATGGTGAAGATTTAATGATCCTAGCTTGTGTCGTTTTTGACTGCATGATCCACCCGTGTGACAGACAGACGGACGGACAGACAGACAGACAGAATTGCGATGGTTAAGACGCGCTGAAAGCAGTAGCTGCTTTCGCGCGTAAAAATTCTTTGAAATTGAAATTTTACAGAGCGCGTCTTTTTTCCGGCTTTAAAAAGGCCAGTCAACGACGTTCGTTTTCTGGTGAATTGTGCAAGTTTTGTTTACTTATTTATTTTCTTATCGATGTGTGTGGCCCGTGGTGTGGGCGTGGCTGAGGTGTGCATATGTGTGGAATTTGGTGCAAAGTTGTCGGTTTTTGATATAATTCATTACTGGTGTCTTTTAGAACGTGGTGAAATATACGCAGGTCTGTCTTTTTTAACGATATATCTGGTAAACGAACGAATAGTTGTTGCCAGCTTTATTTAGACTGAATGTGTCAGTCTTACTTGAGCTGCGTACGCTATGCATAGCATTGTCATTGCTTTTGCATAGAATTCCAACACTTACTGGTCTCACTTCTATTAAGTCTCCAGTCGTATATCTATATCAGATCCATGGCCAGCAGCTGAAGCATTCCGATTGTGCCAAATATCAGGGAGTTAGGATTTCAAACGACATGCGTTGGTCAAAACACATTGACATGGTTTCTGGTAAGGCCAACAGCAAATTGGGCTTCGTCAAAAGAAATGTCAACATAAGCAGTCGAGCAATTAAAGAACAGGCATATAAGACATTAAGGGGATGTCAGATGAACGACAAAAAGTGTGTCATGCAAAAATCGCTCGATTTTGTCAGCCAACATAGAGCATGTTCTATCTTCGACGATTGTTGTCGGCCGACTTTTTGTATATCGGACAACAAATTTTGTTGATGTTGCCATAGTGATTGTTTACAACGGAAGATGAATATTTATTTTAGTTATTTATTGTGTTTGTTATTTTTTCGTTCATTAGATGCAGAAAAAAGTGATGCAAGTATTATTTTGCGATCTGCACTCAGCTGTTGTGCTCGCTGATATTGTACGAAGTAGCAGACGAAAATATTGGCTGTGTGTCATGGTTCACCGATTTTGTTGTCCGATTTTGTCGGGCAAGTAAACCACGCCCACAAAAGTCGGTCGACTTTGTCGTTCGTCTGACATCCCCTTTAGTCCGACCAGTCCTTGAATATAGTCAGACAGTCTGGGATTCATACACTGAAACAGGGACAAAGCACCTGGAATCGGTCCAACGACGTGCAGCAAGATTTACACTGAGCCGTTATCGCAGAACCTCTAGTGTCGGAGCCATGCTTAATGAACTCAACTGGGAGCCGCTAGCCTCACGATGTCGGGCTGCTCGGCTGGTTATGTTCTACAAAATTCATCACAAACTTGTAGAAGTTAACATGCCTCTCGACCAGAAACTCCATGTTTGGCCAACTCATAAAGAGAACTCACTGGCGTGTCATATTCCAACAACATCTACCGACTACCAGAAGAACTCCTTCTTACATCGTACAGTGCCAGACTGGAACTGTCTGCCTGAGGACACTGTTCATCAACCCCTGAATCCTTCAGGGCTTGTATCTCTCCATGAAATATCTCCACAGTCTGGTACTTCACTTTTACTGGTGAAAGGGAGTTGCAACCCTTCTGTGAGGAGTGAGGGACTGCCAACAGTTGTTGTGGCATTGTGACTGTTGGCTTAACACATTTTGCACTTCACATTGTCAACTACTCGACATGGTAAAAAAGGTAAAGGTAAAGGTGTCGGTTGTATAGCGCATCTCGCGTACACACCTCTAATGCGCTTTTCATCACTAACCAGAGCCGCCGGCTGCACGGTCGGTCGCACGGCCACCGCGTTTCAGGAACCATAAAGCTTTTCTATAAATTCGAATGGGGTCACCCCGAACGAGGGCACTAAATGAGAGGGGGTAGGCAAAATTTGTGATTTTTGACCAATAAGTCACTGTATCTCAGTAACGGTGCGAGATAGGGCCTAGGTTACTATTAATCACTAATAGGAAGTCCTACATTGGCTCTCGATTGGCACCGAATTCAGTGACCTTGAATGACCTTGAACGCCAAAATAGGGTTTTTTTTGTTTGCAGATATGCTGCATATTATAACAAGCACTATTGACAAGTTTTTTAGTCATGTCAACATCGATGACTTTGAATGACATTGAACGATGAACCCTCAAAATAAGAAGTTTGTGTTTTTTTGCGATTTTTGGTTGTGACGCACATTTTAAGAGTGAATTATGCTGAAATTACTCAAGATATATTTTATTGCATATTGTAAACTGATTCCCTTGGTGGTAGTATCGATGCTGTCGCGCGTCACGTGAGCTTAGCTCAAATTGCGTGTAAATATTTTTCTAGGAATGAACTGATGAAATTTATTGCAGTTTAAATGTGTGTTTTCCCCTTGTCTAAGCCAGGAACTTTGGGGGCGCTTCGCGTGCGATGTTAAGCCCTCAACGACATAAACAGAGCAGCATCTTTTCATTTAGACTATAGACGTACTCTTCACATATGAAATTAAGCAGAAACTAGAGTCTTCCAAGCACCCTACAGTGAAGATTTGGTGATTTTAGCTTTCACTGTTTTTACTCATCCACCCCGTGTGACTGACGTACGGACCGACGGACGGACAGAATTGCGATGGCTAAGACGCGACGCCCGTAAAAATACGGATGCAGTGTGTAACAATGCGTGCTGGTGTATGTATCTGCTGCACTGTAGTCATTGATGTGTCGCTGCGATGCTGTGTGCAGCGCACGCCACTCACTGACTGCGCACACTGCTGCTGCTGCTGCTGGTGGTGGTATGTGGAGCGCCGACACTGACTACTCTGCGCTGTACTACAGTGTATCAGCAATACTGAGACAGCGTGTGGTGAAGGCGTGAAGTCGTGTTGGGCGTTGCGTGGTGCCGGCCGGGCGACCGGCGCGTCTCGTCCACTGGTCAGTGTAGCGCCTGACGCCGCCGGTCCAACATGGCAGAGTACCTCGACGGCAACGAGAAGGCGCCTCTACAGACCACGGCGACGACGGCTACGTCAGCGGGCAAGCGTGGCGGCACGCCGACGCAGAAGAACCCCGACTGGTCGCGCTTCGGTCTGTCAGGGGGTCAGCAGACTGCGTCAGCTGGTGGTCGCACTGCCGGCGACGACGACGCACGCGAAGTGAATGAAATCTACGCCGAACACGAGGTCTGTGTGTTACTGTACATCAACGTCGTCAATTCATCGTCGTCATCATCATCAGCAGCAGCAGCAGCCCGTACCTTGCTGGTTGTTTTATGCTGAGTGTAAAGCATGGTATTCGTTCAGCGCAACGCAAAAATAGACACCGTTTCTAATTATCTTTGCGTTATGGCTGTTGCATCGGAAAAGTACGCAAAGGTGTTGAGTTTGATGGGAACTACACTTAACGTTATGCAGCTTCGTTTTCACTCTTTTGATGCTGTTCTCTGTCTGATATCTAGTGCTTTTATGCGTCTTCCGATCTAAACGTTGCTTGTTTTGGCGCCCAATATCATCGATGAATGCTGTCAGTCACCAACTGATGTGCGGTCAAAATCACTGATGCTTCATAGGTTTCGCTGTCCTGCTCCCAGTTTCTGCTGCACGTTGAATTTATTACATTTCTTCTCTAGTAGCTGATGCGTGGGAAACCAGTCAATGCAAAACTCTTCCACATTGTTACGTTGCTACTGCTAATGTGGAAGGAAAGTGTTGTATAATGATTCTGTATTGGCGGATCTCCCACCCTGTCATTACGCACGTGTGTTACCTATTCATGTCGCTCAAAATGTTGCGCAGTGAAGCGTGCAACATTCCGGCGCGATGTCTGTCAGTTGCATGCGATCAGTGCAAGCATTTAACGCGTTGCTCCGAACGCTGGTGGTGTGTAATTGACCTGCAACGTTGTCCATATGTCACAGAGAGAAAGCGGTGTCCCTGTGATGTAACATTAGTGTGTCCGGCAGGCGGGCCGTGGGTGATTGTGTGGGCGTGTCGCTATTGATCGTTTGTGTTGCTAGCAGCCATTGCGCTGCAACGGCTGCTTGTAGGCCAGTTGCTGCAGCTGTCCTCTCCCCACTGATTTTAGTCTTAGTCTCATCAGCTCTTACTCACCTGCCACACCTGTCTGTCGTTGCGAAAATTCATTTGCAACAAATCAGCCACCAAAGTAATTTGGTAAAACGTGGAATCGCTGAGGCAAGTCCACCAAAGTCCTCATTTGTATTCGCTAGCTAGCAACATAAGACTTACACGGTTTGTCTGCAATTTACAGTTGCATGTTTCGGCTGGGCGTTCGGGTTCAATCTCCTTTCCCTTTTTCTCCCCTCCCCCCAAAAAATCTCTCCGTCGCTTGGGGAATAAGTTATAATGTGTCATTTTGGACCCGCATGCGTACCTGCCAAACGGCGTCTAAATGAGTCCAACGGTTTAAGCAAGGTGCATGAATGTGACAAAAGATAGTCAGACCACTCTGCGAGGAAATGTGTAGCAATAGGCTAGGCTTAAGAACGAAACAACATTGCATAAAAACTGATTCAAGTCGTCAAGAAAGTTAGCAAGATCACTTTTACAATTGTATGTTTCACATTGTCTTTGTTGCATAGACTGATTGGGAGATGATGCATTTCAGGTTATGCATGTTTGTACAGTGATCTTTACATTGGTCTAGTACATCAGAAACAAAAATGAGAGAAGTTGTGTCATCTGTAAGGTGCATTCCCTAGACATATGTGCTTATATTGATAATTTGACAGAAGTTAATAATTAATAATTAATTAATAATTAATAATTAATTATGCAGTTAATCATTAATTATCTTCAACAGTTGATAAAATTTTAATCGTCAGTGAGGTTTTTTAGAGACGTTTGTGATCACCACTGTTATTCTCTAGCGCTTGTGTGTCTATATTGGTTAAGTAAGTAAACTCACTTGCTGTTTTCTTCCAGATTTTTTGTTCATTTATACTTTTTTCTACATGTGAACTGATAACGTTGCCGCTGGTTTGCAGTCGTCTGACAGCAAGCCGTGGTGGAAAGCTAATTTCTTCATCTCGGAGCCGGTCTTGTTTGGCACTTGGGATGGCGTGTTTACATCATGCATGATCAACATCTTCGGTGTCATCATATTTCTGCGAACTGGCTGGATGGTGGTCAGTTCCTGCAATAATTTGATTGTTCTGTTCTGTCTTGGTCATTTCAGTTACTTTACAGTGAATAAGTGTACCGTTTCTGTGTCTTTTTTTACGCGCGAAAGCAGAATGCTTCGCGCGTCTTTGCCATCGTCTGGGCGTCCGTCTGTCTGTCTGTCCGTTCGTCCGTCACACTCGTGAGCTGTATCAAAACGGTGCAAGCTAGGATCACGAAATCTTTACCGTGGACTGCCCCAAGGTCTCTAGTTTATCGTGACAAAATTTCGTGCCACTGGGTGCAGGGGTTCCCCTCGAACGAGGGCGTCGAAGAGGGGTACCCCCCTTAAAAAGACTCATTTTGCCGTTATTGGCTCGAATAATGTGAAAACGGTTGCAGATAGGTACATACATGCTGCTTATCATAACAAGCACTGGTGACAGGTTTTTTGGATTTATCAACATCGATGACCTTGAACGACC
>Ga0209367_1000878_pt1 | contig 34087 bp, 16 predicted proteins | sample WorMetLIZISLAND2_FD_187412 | JGI IMG/M metagenome (GOLD analysis project Ga0209367, IMG submission 187412) | Marine gutless worms symbiont microbial communities from Max Planck institute for Marine Microbiology, Germany - Olavius geniculatus... ... | reverse complement strand
AGCAGACTATTTACTATTCTACTCCCACGAAATTTCACCACGGGCGATGGCGTCAGTCATGTCTTACTGCCCACTAGGAAACTATGTAGCAAGGTCGCATAGTGCAGAGCAAGCTCCATCTCACATAAGCACCAGCGAGCAAACCTTATCTCGGTCATCAACACGTCGTCCTCATCTCATCACATGTATCACTTGTACAGGGTGGCTCGAAATAAAATACCACAACAGACAACAAACAATTCCTTTGCGCAATTACCCAAATTTGAATTTTTTAGCGGCTTAAAATATCTTGCAATCTATTAGCACTGACGAAACTTCTTCCGCCTGCAGCAAATTTCTCCTTAATAATCGCTGAAAACTTTGTACAAACTGCTGATGTTACGTTGTTTTGAAAATATTGCAGTTTTTGTAGATGCGTCTTTTTATTGCCGCATAATACTCGCTATACGCGACGTGTTTGAATGGTGTTTTAGGTGTTTTTGAAGCATTCTGGCTTTTCGTCGTTATTGTCGATTTACAGGTAATGACAACACTCATGTCAGCCACAGCGTATATTCTATGACAATATTTTATCTATTCGTAATGTCCGTACATCCAAACAAATTATACTTTTAAGAAAATCGGTCTTGTAAATAAGTTTATCCTTAGTAACACACATTCAGGCACGTGCGTTTGTTTACGTTTTGTCCACTAACCGGAAATGACGCAGATTGCCTTATAAAAGTACGTTATGTTAAAACCGAAGAAAGAATAACCGAGATAACTATTCTATGTTTGAAATTTGTCAACAATATGATATGACGACGATTAATGTTTACATTATATTGTATAACCTGTCGTCAAAAGGTAAATACTATTTCACCTGTTACCTAAAAACATTCGTAACACAAGTCATTTTTCCTTTCCCTTCCCTTTGCCAGATGGACGCATGGTCACTGTGGACCACTCATAGGAACTCGACCCCGGGAGTCGAATAGTCACGTGACCGATGACGTCACGTGACCCCAAAAGGTCAAACTCGTGACCCCATTTTTTGAGGCGCCATATCTCCGTAACTGTGCCAGATAGATGCATGGTTTCTATGGACCACCCATAGGAAGTCGACCCCTTGGGAGTCAAATGGTCACATGACCGATGACGTCACATGACCCCAAAAGGTCAAACTCGTGACCCCATTATCTTTGAGGCGCTTTATCTCCATAAAGGTGCAAAATAGACGCATGGTGACGATGGACCTTTTATAGTAAAGCGCTAGTGACGAATCGAATGGTCTCGTGACTGACAATGTTCGTTGTTTAGTTAAAATAATTCAGAAGGATGAAAGGATCTTTGCTGCTGTACAATTTGAAATTGTACTGTTTGATTTTTTCTACTGGTCTAAACGGCTCACTGGTTATATTTATACGGGCATATACTGTAAACTATCGAAATGCATTGGACAGACTTCGTGTTCATATGAACATTATCTTGTTGTAAATAATAATTCTTAATCTTAACGCTAACCCTAGCTCTAACCTTGATGCGATATCTGCAGATCCGCACATCTGCCGATTCACTTTTTACTAGAGCCCGACGATGTAGAATGTTGTATTCAACATCCCAGTCATGCAGAAAACCACAACAACCACTGTTATTATATACACGTCTTCAGCAAGAATTCAGGCAACATTTCTTTACCATAGTTATTAGCCATATGCCATGCATTTGCACAACTCAGCAGGTACGGACTTACTGTATGTACATGTGCCACTGGCCTAGAAGTCTGACTTTTGGTCTATGAGATGCATCATTTATTCATACATTGAATGCAGTGTTGTTAAATGCATGATCCAGTTATGCGGTGCTGAATACTCAACTGACACCAGTGACATGGTTAGGCTCATCAGAACATAATGATGGTTTACAAGCGCAGGATATATTCTCAGCTTCTTATATCTCTACAGAAAATTTACTTGTTGACCATTAATGGATTCCTTATTTACAAAACTTCTCTTTTATCTTATCTTTGTGATGTATTGTAGATTATTCTAATATTTAATACTGCACCGCAGTTCTGTTGGCCACTGTGTAAGTCTTAGCATGATTCATGGCTCGCAGAACTGCTGGTGAATGTTAACTTTAGCTCTATGTTCATGTGATCATATGTATACAGCCATAAAGGCAAAGTAGTGCAACTGCAACTGAAAGTACTCAGCAGCAGGAATGTTCTCACCTTATCACACTTCTGGCTTCTGTAAGTTTTTGCTGATATTTGTGTTACTTGTGTAAATGGCATTGCTAATACTGCTTCTGTGATGCACGTTGAAACTGTATGTATTATTTTGTTGTGCATAGGTGTGTGTATGTGTGTATCGTCATCATCGTCGTCATTCACCAACGAATATTCGGAAGCAGGCCAAAGGCTTTAATTTCCATCCAGAATAAGTTAATTAATCATGAATAACAAAAAAAGCTAATACGATTATTACATACAATTATTACACTCACTTTTTTTGCTAAACGTTGAACTTGTAATCGTAGTACAAACCAAGGTCACACCAAAACTGATCTAAGTGTCTCTTGAAACTGGTGACACTAATAACCAATCTACCTCTTCATCAAGCAACGTATTTTATATCTTAACTAATCTCTTTCCAAAGAACTGTTTCCTAACTTTATATTTGCACAGCTTTATATTTGTACACGGTATCCGGAAAAAAGTAAACCCATCGACATTGTACAATAGAAATGTCAAACCTGAACGAATCTGAATATAATTCTGTGCACGTAATCCTTAATGAATTGCTGAAGTGATCACCAAATTTCATTAGAAAATGTTATTTCTAAGCGGAGTTATTAATTATTGAATATCGATAGCAAAACATCTCCATTACCACCATGGTATTAAATGAGTAACATTTGTACATTTCTGTAACTCCAACAAGCAATGTCTAATTCTGGCAAAATTTTACATCTACAATGCATTTTCTGTTGGCAGTCGAAATGCTAAATTTCAGATAAATCAGATAAATTTGCCAATGTAAACAATAGTTACAGTGGCTTTTGTGAGATCAACCCAAAATGTGAAGTGTCCAGTATTAAGCAACAGTTTATTTAATCCTGACAGTGTCCACTGCTTGCTGGGCAATTCTGCAATCAACTTTTAGCACCAGACCCTTTCTCCTGTCCCAACAGTTAATTTAAACATGATCGTCTGCAGAAAACTCCATTTTGTTATTGTTTACATTATTGTTTATGTTGATTGTGCGAACAAACGTCACTTCTGATCAAGCGCCTGCACTGCAGTATGCAACAGCATATTGGTAACGAAGATATTTTGTTATCAACATTCAACAATTAATAACACAGTTAAAAATATTTTTCAACAAAATTTGGTGATCGTTTGAGCAGTTTATTGGAGATTAACTGTACGACAGTTTGTTCAGATCCATTGAGATTTGACATTTTTATTGTACAATGTCCAGGGATTTACTTTTTTTGAGGCACAGTGTATGATGGCTTGTTGTTTATGTGTGTGGTTGTGAATTCTACAGCTCATATACACTGTGTCTCAAAAAAATATCTCCGACATTTTTGACTGTAACAGTCAGAAGAACTTTGCTGACTGTGTAATGGAAAAGTTTAAAATTTTAAATTGTGATTTGGTTGTTTTATATCTACAACCACGATGTCACCCTTACACTGTATATAAACTGAACAGTTTTTTTACATAATGTTAAGTAGTGATAACTTTCACTTACAAACAGTTACCCTGTAATTTGCAATAACAGTGTTATTTTGTATTTTTTAAAGTTGAGTTTATCTGGTGGTCATTGCAAAATATTTGAGAAAATAAATGCTGTATAATATTATTGATGAATTTGTGTTTACAGACTGTGCAACAGCAACAAAGGTGTTGTTAAGTATTTTCATCTTGACATCTGTTGCTATTAATATTCCGCTGAGTGCATACAGAAGTTGGTTTTCGGTGTCGTACAGCGCTATTTTCGAGGAATTGCGAGTGAGTATGTGATGGAATAACTAATTTTTAGATGCAGTTTTACCATTCAAACTAGAATCAGTTTGACATTCATTATTGCTATTTTAATAGCTATGAGGTGCTGACGTTATTTGTCACAATTTGCCATTTCCTGTTTTGTATAACTACTCCTCTATGTAGACCACAGCCACTGAACCAGGGGTATCTACGTCCTTTGAGGACTATGTTCAAAGCGTATAACTTCTCAAGAGGGGCAACTTCTAGAGCTTCTTGGGGGGGCAGTCATTGTTCCACCACCAGTACTTGTCCAGAAGTCTTTTGCGAGGCTAAAAATGCACCAAATTCATTTTCGTCTAGGGCTTCGCCTTTGACTCCACTGGGGATCTTACGCTCCCTAGATTCCCTAACAGGCTGGTCAGTGAAATACCCCCATTACCACTTCATTCGATGCCACAGCCTCTTCCCCTCAGAAAATTTTCTGCTGGTCCCTATGGTGACTGACACTTGGGAACGACTCGATCGCATGGAATGGTCTTTCGGTGTGCCTGAAGGACGATTCTCTTGATTCAGACTATTTTAAATGTTCTCTTAAATCATTTTTGAAAAATATATATTGACAGTGCATTCAGCGCACTAGAGATTTCTTGAAATGATGTTCACTTATTATTATGAGTAAAAATGCCGACATCCATCATTAGGGGCAATACAGCACTTGACTATGCTTAACATGGGAGGGGTTCGAATTGACATTAAGGGGGTGTGGGGGTTAACATTTGAGGCAGTGTGGAGAGGGGGGCTTGCGTAGTGTATCCAAGGGGGGATAGATGCCCCTGCCATAAACTATCAAACTTTGTTCCTTTTTGTTATTTAATGACAATGATTAGGGCATTAGCATTTAGAGTTCTAATCTAGTGATGTCACAGGTTCAACTCCTGATTATGTTAGTGCTAATAATATTGCTTTACTTGTCAGTAAATGTAGTAAGTTGGTATGTACAGTGTCAGTAAAAGGCACTGATATTCTGGAAGGTAATTGGGGTGGGGGGAGTGAATGGAAAGTAATTGCATTCTGCCACCGGGTGTGTAAATGTTGCCTGAAATGCTTTGCTGACTTCACCAGGCTTTGATCCCAATGCTTATACTAAATTTGAGAACTGTGCTAAATTTTTGCCATTAGTTTTGTATATTATAGTGCAAGGAGTGATGCTATGCCTTGTGAACTGTGTATGCTTAGCTGGAGAAGTACTTGGCGGCTCGATGTATCTTTTGTGATTTAAAAGATGTTCTTTGTGCATCAATTTTGCTCTACCATTTTCGGATATTTGAACGCAGATTTGGATCAGCGAAGTTTGTGGTTAGTCTCAACAGTGTATTCGAAATGCTTTCTGCAGTGACTGAAATGCTTAGTGCTGTACTTAAAGGTCCGTGGTCACCAAAATTAACATATACATTTTATCCATTTTCCTGAAAGTGCAGAATTTTATGATAACTTTGACAGTAATATTGGCACCCAGCATTTTGTCAACATGGAAAAATTTACCTTTGAAGTCGACGATCTACAAAAACGATGTAGAAAACGCTCCTCCATGATGACTTGCGGTGACGTCATGAGTTTAGCCTATAGACGTGATGAATTAATATTCATGACATCTATAGGCTATGGCCTAGCCTAGAATGATGACGTCGCAGCTAGCCATTAATATTCATGATCTATATGGGCTAGGGTCATGACGTCAGCGCAGGCACTAATAGATTAGAATATTTCACATAACGTAACGTAATGCCGCATTTTGTTTGAATTCACGCATTAATTTCATATATTTATGAAGCTCAAATTGACATATTATATATGCGAGGTTAAATGTCTAATTTAAATCTACTGAAATTGTGCGAGTGAGTTTGACTGTGGCCATGGATCTTTAAGTGTTAAAAGTTAAAATGTGTAAAATTTTTATGAGCGACAGCAGGTACTGCTATAGTGCATTTTAGCCATCGCAATTCTGTCTGTCTGTCTGTCCGTCCGTCACACGGGTGGATCAGTCAAAAACGGTGCAAGCTAATATCACCAAATCTTTACTGTCGGCTGCCTGGAAGACACGAGTTTCAGGATCGGTAAAGCTTTTCCATACAAGTAAATTCGAAAGGGGTGTAGAGATGTGACAAACTTCGTATTCTCATTCGACAACATGCGAATATTGACCACTTTTCAGCTATTCGATATTTGATGAATAGTTGGTGGCACTTCTGTTGTATGCGAATATTTCATTTTATGCAATATTTGACTGAATGTAACTGAACTTTAGATAGAGGATACTGACTGAAAACAACACAGAACACTCTGGATGTTTCATCTTCTTGGCCTCAATGAAACTTCATTACACTTGTATTTGAAAAAAGCATAACATCCAAAGTTGGTGATCAGTGTTCAGTCAGAAAAAAATCAGTATCTAAGGCAAAGTTCAGTTAAATCAATCAAAGGTAAAGTGCGGACCTGTGGACTGACCAACGGATAAACTGCGGACCAGAACTTGCAGACCAGTGGGTAAACTGCGGACCATTAAAATGCGGACCCCGCGCAATTGAATACCTAATTAGACATGTGCCGTAATGTGTATAAGCTTTCTATAGCATTCGTGTTTTAGGCCCCTGTCTAAGCATTTACTGCTGCAGTGCAGGCAATTGTAAAAGTGAAAAAGTTTGTTTAACTCAATGTAATTTATGATACGCCTACTTTGCAGACGTGGTTCACCTTTAACCTGTGTGATCCCATATGGCAGGTGACGCTCTGTAGTTCTGAAATTGGCTTATATAGATGATGCGGACCTGCGGACCGACTAATGGGTAGGCCTAAACTGCGGATCTGGTCCACAGGTTTGGTCTGCAGTTTACTCGTTGGTCGGTCCGCAGGTCCGCATTTTACCTTTGATTGATTTAACTGAACTTTGCCTTAGATACTGATTTTTTTCTGACTGAACACTGATCACCAACTTTGGATGTTATGCTTTTTTCAAATACAAGTGTAATGAAGTTTCATTGAGGCTGAATAACTGTTCGCATTTGTATTCGCTATTCAACGAATAGTAAATTTAATATTCACATTCGACGAATGCAAATATTTTCTGGCTTTGTCACATCCCTAAAGGAGTCACCTCAAGCGAGGGCACTAAATGAGAGGGGGTCTGGGAAAATTTGCGATTTTCAGCCAGTAAGTTGATGTAACATTCCCTTTGCATTAGCTGGGCTTTCCTGTTCTTAAGTTGCTCAATTTGGGGAAAGAAATATGAGGATAAAGATAAAAATGACAAATTTTCTGCCATTATCTTTTTCTAGTTGCTGTTCTGAGTCCTGTAATGTTTTTTTTTAAAAAAGCTGTTCTTTAATCGTCGCAGAAATGATTAATTACCAGCAGTACCTTAGTGTATGATACGAACTGCACGTACACGTTACATCTGTGCATGCAGATAATTTGAACTGTTAGTGATTATAATTGTAGAGCTATATGGTTGGGACATGGGCATTGAGCCTGTTGCTGGAGTTGTTGTTTCTGTTTATTCTTGATATCATCGATGTGCATCTAGTTTCTCTGCCTACTGGGCCGTGAGTACACACACTCTTATATTGCATATGTATCAGTTTCATGCAAAAAGTGCATTGCACGTGACTGAAAGATTGTAGTCTCATTGACATTATATGGCAATATTTGATGTTAGGGCTACTTGAATACTGCATATTACCAGGATTTGTTCACATGTTCACTGGTTGAAAAGTTAAGTATTTTTTAAATAAAATCACATCAATTTTTCATGATTATTTTTATGTCTTCACCAACATAGCGACTGGAGCCATTACGTTTTCGGAGTGTTTGTGCATCCGTGCATGCGTGGACTTTGAGCACAAATATCTCTGGATCTCTGGAATGGATGGAGATATTGACAAGCGGTAAACTGCGTTTTCAACTGCGATCCCTCGCACGTTGAACAGAAAAAAAATTGGTGAATTTTTTTTGGTCCACTAACAACGACGGTTACTTGGTTAGTGTTTGCCCACTTTCTGTGATAGGGTCCTAGCTGGCTTCTTTTCACATGTGGCGGAGGCATAATAGTCGACAGAGTTGTAACGACCATCTAGTTTACTTAATGCTAAAGTTATTCTTTAGTGCTTTGAGACTGTTTGTTGGGCAGCAGGAAGGGGATTTGACCTTTAAAAAGCTGCTGCAGTCACAGAAGTTCTCCTTTGAGATCTCACTTCATTATTAGCAGCAGTGTTAGTAGTGCAGCAGCAGTAGTGGTGGTAGTAATAGCAGCAGCAGCAGCAACATTTAGTTCCATTATTATGTGTTTGTGTGCATTCCGCCTGGAAAGGCCATCCCCGAAATGACCTATACTGTGTCGGGTGGGACGTTAAACCCTACTCACTCACTCACTCATTAGTGAAGTTTATTTTGACATGCCACAGCAGCAGTTAAGTTTGAATATTTTATTTGCTACTTTAGATTTCAATGTGACTTTCTTGTTATCCTTAGAATGTCATTTTTGGCTTGTTATATTCAATAGTTTTCTGTTCAGTTCTGTGTTGTCAGCCAGTTTGGCCACTTGTTCTTAGTAAAATGCATGTTAAATCATTCATGTTTTGCTATATCATATTGAGAGTACTTTATTGGGAATAGTAACTGAAACTGATTCAGCAGTTCTGGCTGCCTGTGTATGTTGTGAAGGTGGGGCATAATTTTTGCTCTGTTTATACCATACTTCTGTGACATACCAAGAGTAGCCGTGACTCACATTTGGGGTGTACCTTTTACTGGCAAGAGTGTTGCATACGTTATTGGTTTACAGGTGAGTAACTGGACTTGCTTAATTTTAGCTAATTTTTTTGCTTGTAGTTCTTCATAACACTTGCCTGAAGTGCTATATTGCAAACTTTAAGAGAACTTTGAATTCAATTTTGCATATTCTTTTTCTGTGAGTGATTTTTATTTTCTGCTTGACTTCTGTTTTGTATGCTAGATTGCATTGTATAAAACACTACTGATAATGTGATTCTTTGGCTGAAGAATTATTTACAGTTAATAGTGTCTCAGTCTGACTTTGGTTCTAGTAAATTTTATCCAAAGGATAGAAAGCTGTCTGTGTTTTATTAAAGGCCAAGTCGCACCAAAAACAATATTGGCTAAATATGTTTGGAATGTAGCACTAATTAATAATACGCTGATCCAATGAAATGAAAACATCGCTTTGAAGTAATTTTCAGAGAAATATGTTGTGCCGGCCGAACGCACCCGAACATGCCACAGTACTGATGACGTCACTCACAAGACGCTTTGTTGTCGAACTGACATTCGGATTGAAAACATAGTCAACATGTCAGTTTTACTCAGAGTAATGTCTCATTTACCGTACAAATAATGATGCTTTGGTGACATCAGAAATTACGTCATTGTTTATTCGTTCACTACTAGAGGTGTGCGGTTCGAAAATTAACGAAGTGCTGGAATATTGTGGTTGTTTGGTGGGTTAACTACTGATGAAAAATTTGGCTTTTTTGAGACTATTTGGCCATAAATTAAGCTGCATTTGACCTCAAGGCAATAAAGCTAGTTAGCAACTCTCCTGCAGATGACGTCACAGTTCTGAACATGGCCGAAGTTGTGTAAAGGGAAAAGTGAGTACTTTGTGTCTTATTTTTAAGGTATTAAGATGTATTAGCAGCCAAAAAACTAATGAATATTGACAATTAGCGTTTGATAAAGCCAACTAGCGCTTTATAACAGTTACATAAACCGGTGCAACTTGGTCTTTAAATACTTCACATTGTTGTTGCTGTAGATGTTCAGCACTTCATTGGAGTCTGTGCTGTTAGCAGTATGTGGACTGGTAAGCAGCAGTTGGTTATTTTGCCACTGCATATTAATACTGAGTTCGTAAGATACAGACGTGTTGCACAGCGCACTTTTTATCCTGTCTGTCTGTTTATTTACATTGTGGTATTATGTTAATCATTAAGTGTAGTGCACCATTTTTTCCACATATTTAGTCAATTATTATAATGGGTTTCTGTACAGTTTATGGCTAACTGCAGTGCATGGTGACTATTTCCATCCGAACTGGTCTTCAGTTGTCATTTGAGTGACTTGGCTATTTAATGCGCTCTTATTTGCATTGGACTAAACTAACATAACGACATTCCATGATAACAGTGTGTTTACTTTTACTTTTTTTATTAGTGTACATTCGAGAAAAATATTGTGCTGTTTGATGATAGAAAATTATGTAAATATGGTAATTTTTTTCTTCCAAATCCATCACTAGCTTCTGCTGGATTTGAGGATGTAAGCCTGGCTCCTTGCAGATTTTGAAAACTGAAATGTGGTATATTGTTATTATAATGTTGTTGTAATATTCTCGTTTTTTTGTGTAGTTTCACTAAGATTATGTTACGTATTGTGTAATTGCTCTATTCTATTCACAACTTGTCATCGTCTTTGTGTTGTGTTATTTTGTATTTTCATAACGTGCTATATTGTAAGCATATGCATCTGACATGTGTTCAGTAAGCTGGTTACTTACTTGCTTGGTATATCGCAGCTGTCGGGCATGATATACAAGAATGACATTCTGCGGATGCAGTCGTGGCTGCGGGTGCCACGTCCCGTCAGTACACTGGCTGGCCATTCACTAGGCCGACTGTTGCGCACGCCATGTCCAACTGATCTCCAGGCGCCGATGGGTGCCACGCTAGAGTTGCAGCGGTTACAGCATGTGGAACGGCTGGAGCAGCAACTGATGTGGGCTCAGCTAGCACGCCAGGCCACTCCACCTCCGGCACAGGTTCGCAGTGCATACATGTTCTGTTTTAGCACCATTCTAATTTTGGCTATTAAGTATCTGCTTTTTTGTTTTGTATTGCATATTTTGCATGTTATTTGCATGTTATCTCCGCCAGTGGAACGAAGTGAATTGGAGGAGATTATGAGATTGATTGATCTCTCTGTCTGTCTGTCTGTCTGTGTACACGAATTCGCGGAGATATGCACACTAACAAGCGCCCTCTAGTTACATCTAGCAGTATTCTGCCACCACTGTAGTAATGAATTTACAAACTAACTTACAGTAGACCTATTTTTTACTGGCACCAACTGGTTTTTATGTTATGGTTTTTGTATTTATGTTTTCAGTAAGTGTAATGTGGTGGCTGTCTAAGACAGCTTGCCATCCGTTCTTTTGTTTGTTTATTGTATTTGTTAGTTTTACTTTTTGTGCTGTCATAAATCAAAAGGCTTATTTTTGTTCTACATTTTGGCATAGGTGAAGGAAAATGTGTATACTGGCAGCTGTACCATAATGCAAATAATCATACTGCAATTTATCATGCATTTTCTTAGCAGACCTAAAACTCTGTAGCGTATAATTGCGATAATTGTTTGGATGATTAACTGAGTAATGTTTTTTGTCAAACTGATATATTGTAGTAATAGTAGTAGTAGTAGTAGTAATATTTGTAGTGGTAGCAACAGTAGTGGTATGGGCTTTATTGCTTAAATTTTTTGTAGAATGGTGGTTTCAATTTCTTTGGCAACCGACTGCGACACAATCCAGGTCTGTTGTCGCTCATGTTTGATAAAGATATAATTTTGCCGTAACATCTATGTTTGTTCTACTTAATTTGCAAATTATGTATGCATATTTAATTTACTGCCATTTGCAGATTTGTTACTGTATTGCACATTTTCGCTTTATCTTAGTTTTGGTTTTGTGTAACCAATTTCAGTGCTTCATCACTGTTGTAAAATTTTGCTCCAGATGGACTAGCTTAGTGTAGCAGGAATAATATGTTATTGGCCATTTCAACAGGAATAAGAAACATTGTGTGTTTTGGAGTTTCAGTTTTGGTCAAGGTACTAATGGCAGTGGAGCTGCACATTCTTAACCCTGGTTTTTGACGAACGTTTGCACAAATTTAGGATTTTTCTGCACCTTCTATGGAATAAACAGACTGTTGTGCATAACCCTTATTGCAGCCTTTTAGGTTGGCCAAACAGTAATAGCAGTAATAGTAATTGATTGCTGCTGTTGTTTGTTTGCAGTTGAGCCATCTGAGGATCAGGTACTCTGCTGATTGCTGTATTCATTCAATGTCATACTGAAATATTATTATAACAAAGTGCCATAATGAAGCTTAGCTTACAATAGGCACATTTTTATCTATTTGATATTCTTTTACGTTTTCATACTGTGAGTGATGGTGAGGACTATGTCATTGAATGGCAAAAAATAGCGGACATGTACTGTATTGTACAAGGTGGGCCAAAAAAGGATGTCACTTTACTTTTGTCCATATCTTCGCCGATTATTGACCGATTTTTTAGTATTCTTTCACTGGCACATTCTGCAGACAACTTGCAACAATGTGATTACCGTATTAAGGGAGTTAGACAAATACAGTACAAATGAATAATTTTCACGGCATATAATTTCAGTGGTGGCTTATTTTTCTCTTGGACATTGTGGGGTGGATAACAACCTGTTGTGGGCCTTGAGCCATTATTGCTGTGTTTTGTACGTCATATTGTCAGTCAATCAGAACATATTTACGGATAGCGCCATTGTGTGAAATGAATCAGAGACACATTATATAAGTAGCGTAATGAGCAAAATATAAACTTATATAGCTCATAACGTTAAAAAAATTTCTAAAACTGCTGTGGTTTGTCATTCATGATTGTCAAAAGCAGTCTACTTTCTCACAGTCTGTAAGTGAGTGTTGTGTTTTTCTGTGCATAGATTCAGAGGCTTGTTGAAATGGGTTTCAGTCGAGATCGAGTCATCGATGCCCTTCGTGTGTCAAGCAACGATGTTGAGCGTGCAACTGGCGTGTTGCTGACCCAGTGACAGAAGCTAGTAGAGATATTTAAGTTGTCGTTTTATTTCTGGTTCTTATACAGTTCACTAGATGAGATTTGTGGTTTTGTGCAGTCTTAATTGTCTCGGAAGTCTCAATTTTAGTTTTTGCATACTTCTTAAGAAAATAGTTTTTATATCTACAGGGTGGTCCAAAAACGGCACAAAGTTAATGGCACCACAATTCTGCAACCATACGTCATAGATTCATGTGGTTTTCAGCAAAATGTTCCGAAAGAAATTCTTTACGCAACTAAGGTCACTAATTGAATACAGCAGTTAACTATTCTTTGTTATTGCCACTAGCAATTGAACTATGCAAAAACAGTATTACCCTCGACACCGTGGTCCATAAAAACGTGCCACTTTTATTCTTTGAATAGCTCCGTGAAACACTGGTCGATTTTAATAATTTTTGGCATGCGACATTAAAAAAAACTTGACGCAAATATCTGTAGTTTTAGCCATCTCGCCCTAAGGTTGTAGCTACACTACCTTATGAAATGCAGAAATCGTAGTTTGACCATTGACAACAATGAATTCATACTGGGTAGTGCATGCGTCAGGTCAGCAAATTACTGAGACCACAAAATCGTTGAAAATCTGTTGCTTGTCTTTATTTTAAAATTGTAAGTCAACAAACTGAAATAATACATCAACAGCGAGTGGGCTGCTTGAGTCATGCAGTTACTGAACGTGCTGTTGGCAAATTGTGTCAACGTCTACCGCTTGCGTTTTTGCTACAGGAGGGCATTTTGAGCTTGTGCTGAAATGAAGACGATGTGATGTGACACAAGTGATTTTATGAGTGATAATTGCCAACTGCGTTTCTCGCTATTCAGTTAATAATTTCTGAGTTGACACATACGCTACCTGGTAGGAATTTATTGTTGTCAATGGCCAAACTGCGACTTCTGCATTTCACACGGTAGTGTAGCGACAACATTAAAGTGAGGTGGCTAAAACTACAGATCTTTGCGTCAAGTTTCTTGTCGCATGCCAAAAATTATTGAAATCGGCCAGTGTTTCACAGAACTATTGAAAAAATAATAGTGGCATGTTTTTATGGACCAAGGTATATTGAAGGTATACTGTTTTTCAATAGTTCACTTGCCAGCGGCAAAAACAAAGAATACTTAATTGCTGTATTTAAACTCTGACTTTAGTCATGTAAAGAATTTCTTTCAGAACATTTTGCTGAAAACCGCATGACTCTGTGATGTACGGTTGCAAAATTATGGTGCCATAAACTTTGTGCCGTTTTTTGGACCACCCTGTACATGGATATAGGTAAATTTTGGTTAAAGAACATGCTTTTAAGAATGTCAAATTTTGCTTGTTTTGGTAGTGCTTGATGTGTGAAATGGTCTTGCTGATAACCATCTGAGTTGCGTAGATGCTTGGGTCATATGTTTCTATGTTTTATGCTTGAAACTGCCATTTTACAAAATCCTTAATCGACTTGCATTGCAGAAATCTTGTTTTTGTTTGTTTTACTGTGTTATGTCTGCTTAATTAGTCCGCCCGAAAGCGATAGCTTACGAAGTGACTTAAGTTTTAGCCCAGATGTTTTTTATTTATTTTTTTTTCCGAGCGCGAGATCTCCGAGATGCGTGGGCCAACCGGCTTGAAATTTTGCACGATGGTCAGTACTAGGCCAAATTTTATAATGCCTGTCCAAACTTTTGGGGGGCATACCCCAAAAAAATTCAGGGGCCAAAAAAAATGCAAAATTGAGCCCGATTTCGGACGACTTCGAAGTTTGGCGGCGAATATCTCTGAAACGGATGAAGATATTCAAAATCGGATAGTCATTCCATCTACCGCGATTCCTCCTGCGTTAGGCGAAACAAGTCCAGTGAAGTTTGGTCCAGTGACCTTGGAGATCTTGATGTTGAATCGTACCCACCCAAAGTGCATTTTTCGGAAGACCATATTTCGGCCTCTAAAGGGTGCTGCGCCCCCAAATTTTTACACGCGCTAGAGAATCACCAAGTCTTACTAGCGCACCCCCCACCGCTTATAACTTCGGAGTTAGGAGGTGTAGCCCGACGAAACTTTGGCACTTGACATGTGTCTATGTTGGGGTGTTAATGCAAGGACAGATTTTGGGGGCACCACCCCCCTTAAAATTTGGGAGGGCAAAAAACGTTCAAACATCGGTGCGATTTATGACAACTTTCGAGTTTGAGCGCAAATATCTCTGGAACCGATGAAGATAACGACGTAATCTAAACGACGTTGACAAGAGCGATCCTTTCGGCGTTGAACAAAAGAAATTTGGTGAAATTCCGTCCACTAGGAACCAAGTTATAAGCGCTAATGTTGACCTACCCTAAGTCGCATTTTTCGGAATACCATATTTTAGCCCTTAGGGGGTGCTGCGCCCTCAAATTTTTACACGCGCTAGAGAATGACCAATTCTTACTAGCGCACCCCCCACCAGGGACGGGGGAACCCCTTACAACTTTTTTCAAACGGGGGTCAAAAATTGGCTTAAAATGCAATAAATTAGTGCTTATAACTTCGGAGTTAGGGGATGTAGCCCGACAAAACTTTGGCACTTGACGTGTCTCTGTGTTGGGGTGTTAACGCAAATACAAATTTTGGGGGCACCGCCCCCTTAAAATTTGGGAGGGCAAAAAACGTTCAAAAATTGGTGAGATTTACAGCAAATTTCGAGTTTGAGCGCAAATATCTCTAGAACCGATGAAAATAACGACATAATCTGAACGACGTTGACGAGAGCGATCCTTTCGGCGTTGAACAAAAAAAATTTGTGAAATTCTGTCCACCACGAACCAAGTTATAAGCGCTAATGTTGACCTACCATAAGTCGATAATGCGCGTTCGGCGTATGCCAATGCATTTGAGTTCGGGCCACGTGACTTTGATGCCGGGGAAATTCTCCCTCCCCTCTTTATCCCCTTAATTTCCCCCAATCGGACTTAGGGCACCAGGCGGACTCACGTTGGGCTTTGCCCCAAATTTCTAGTGTAGTTTTTATTTTGCTTAGTTACCATTTTTGTTTAACCTAAGAATTCTAATTCACATTTTTGTACAACAAAGACTGATAATTTTCATTCTCATGTTAGTTACCCGGTACTAAAATATCTCTGGTTGCAAGCTATGCTGTTTTGTATATTTGTACAGATGTAAATGAACATGTACAGCGCGTGTTTGCATAGGAGTAATGTGTTTTGTAGATAGCAGTCACTTAAAGTAAATTTTTCGAATTAATTTTCTATACTTGCTAAACCAGGTTTCTTTCCATGCTGACTATAGGATTAAGGGCGTGTTGCACCAACGTCGTTCAACTTTGAACCCAGGTCATATCTGAATTTGAACCTAGTTCAGCCGTAAATTGCGTTGCACCAAAGCGATTCAAGCATTGATCTCCGTTCAATTTTGAACTGCCATTTGACCACCGATCAAATTTTGATCTCGGTTCAACTCGCGGTTACGCATGCGCACTTGGCAATAAATATTTTCGGTGATACTACTGCTGCAAAAAAATTGTACGATTCGAATCTTATCAAGTCCAAAAAACTTTCTCGTATTAAATTATAAGACTTCTAATGCAATTATACTGATGATCTGGATATGTTATATTTATACTATATTCGTTTTATGTTCTCTTTGTGCTTGATAAACTTGATAAAATCGTGTAGTAATTTCAGGGAAACTTAAAATTCGAATAAATTACGGCCAATCTGTACTGGACTGTTTTGTAAGCATTGCGTGTGACTGTGACGTCATTGTAGTCGGCCCATAGGCCGAGCATGGTTGACCAATCAGCGTCGTCCACGGTATAACCACGGCCGTTCAACTGAACGAGTTCAACTTGGTGCAACATAATTTAGCGTTAACTTGGTTCAACTTTTGATCTAGGTTCAGCTGAACTGAGATCATGAACAACATTGGTGCAACGCACCCTAACAGACAACTGGAGCAAGATTTGGTCGGATGCACAAAATTTTAAGTTTTTATTCAAGAAATTGAATTTGATGAAAAGTAAACAGAAATTTTTCTTTTTTGTGTGTTAATTTTCATAATGTTAATAATAATTTAATTACAGATTCTCATACATTGCTGTAACTTCTCATACAATTTTTGCATTAACTGTTTTTTTCTGCTGTAAAATTGTTAAATTTGTAATGTATATGCCTTTCCATCGCCCGTTTTTTTTTGTCACAATCAGACAATATTTATTTTAAGTACCCCTGTACTTATGTTTCATATTGCATGAATTGCTATTTTGTTTTTGAGAATATGTTACAAGAGATGGACTAAGCCTCAGTTATCAGTTTGTCATGAAAAGATTAACATCTGTTTATCTAATGACAAATTGCTAGTATAGTGAGTATCTCTGACTATGGATCGTTCAATGGTGCTTAGTGTTTTTTCTCCAAAAATTGAACTACTTGATGTAAAAATCACAATACGGTATGTTTTATTATGAAGTGGAAATTCTTACTCGTTAAAGAAAAATACGGAAGGCAGCATGTTAGACATGCTATTGAAATACCAATACAAATTATTTGACACTAGATTCTCCACATAGTAGAAAACTGTTTACAATTACATGTATTTCATTTTCTAGGTTTTTTTCATGTATAAATACATGTAAGATGTTTGTTCATGTTTGTTAGTAACCACTGTGTTGTCATTGGCCACGCTAAAGATGGACTTTCGGTTACCATATTTTGTATGGCAATGATAGTTTCCCTTTAACTTTGTAAGTCAGTTATGTATAATTTGATGTAGATTTCTTTTATGATTAGCTGACACTGAAAAATTATAATACTAGGCTAGTATAAAAGGGCAGCATATAACTTAGTTTTAAAAGTTTGAACACAATATAATAACGTATTTCTTTATTTTGTTTGCATTTCCAATTGCTGTGTAATATATGCAGTGTATACAACATTTAATTTGATTAAATTATATTAATAGTAATATGCATAGTAATACTGAATTATGTATGGTAGACGTAGCACAACGTTTGTAAGGCTAATAAATTATAAAATAAAAAAAACAAAACAGTAACTTCAAAGAATAAAAGTTCTCATAATCAAGTACGTAAACCAAAAAGCATTCATAAATTGTCAGTGTGTGGCAAAAAAGATCTTAAGTTTGCTATTTTCTAAGCAAATTTTTGGAATTTTGATGTTAACTGTGATATATTCTACATTTCATACATTCATAAAAAGTGTGTGGCATTTTTTTCTGGTTTGCAGACTACTTGATACAGTGCATGTGGCATTGTTCTAGCGAGGATGTTCAGTTTTTTCTTCGCTTTCACAATGGTTCAAATTTTGTCGATTGAGATAGTGATCTGGATTACCACGTATATTATAATCTCCTGCTGCAATATAACCACTCCTCAGCCATGTCCAGATTCCAGAACCCATTCATGGCTACTAAAATGCACTTTTTTGCCACACGCTGTATGTAGCAGTGCCTATATTGTGAATGCAAAAATAGATCAGTACAGTTACTTAATACATTGCTCAACTCAAGTTTGCCTATGATGATATGTTGATGAATACTGCGCCTTGCTTCTCAGCTTGTTGCAGGTTTTCTGAGAACAAAAAATAAATACATCGTGTTTAAAAAACAGTCACAATTTTTTGTCACTGTCAAATTTTCACCGATTTTGATAATTTTTGGCAGGAAGATGGCCAAGACGATCAAATTATGTAAGAGGCACTCACTTCCTATTTTACCTAATTATGTCAACGCACTACCGTGTGAAACACAGATGTTTCAATTTTGCATAACACTGAGCTGTTGTCTTCAGAAAACGTTGTAATGACTTAATTAAGCACACAATAAGTGAAATGTGCAACATTTGGTAGAATTACAAGTTTGTATAACAACTCGCTTGCAAATTATCAGAGTCTATTCCCAAAGTGTGCCCAGCATACATGGACACAATGTCTTAGATGCAACGCCACTGGCTGATAGTGGAATCAAAGGTTGACTAATCAAACTGCATTCACTCATCGATTAGACATGTTTTAACCTCGTCAGTCAGCTATTTTGTTGTCTGCTATTTTCAACTTAAAATATTTAATACCACAAAATTAATAATCACGTGGCACCTTCTGTCGAATTGATGATGCAAAGGTGAGAAATCGGATACAAAAATCACCGCGAAATGTAACAGTTTGATGCATCTGTGTTTCACATGGTAGTGCGTTGACACAAATTAGGTAAGGTGGAAAACAAGTTCACCTTACATAATTCTATTGTCTTGGCCATCTTTGTGCCAAAAATTATCAAAGTTGGAGGAAATTCAACAAAGTTATGAGAAAAACAATTTTGACTGTTTTTTGAATGACTGTGTACAAGTATGATATTCCGGCTATCACCTATCTCGTAGAACGAGTTAGGGGCCTACTCAAGAATGTAAAAAAAAAATTTTAAAAAGTGTAAGAATATACCGAAGCACAGTCGTCATAAATATTGTGACTTATGACAGTAAATAAATTGTCAGTAATGTGATAGCATTATGACCCGATTCAAGGTCATGGTGAAGTTCACGAGACCTCGACATTAGAAATTTTCTATTTTTTCAAATTCTGTCTCTTCCTTTCAGATTTACAATGAGAGCAGACAAATGACTAATGATTTTTAAACTAGGGCACTATAAATCTAAATTTGGTCCGACCGGATTTTTGATATTTTCCTAGTTTTGAAGTTGGAAGAAGATTACGTAACTTCAGTCAGACCGTCAGTACTGCAAGGAGCTATTTTTTTATTAGTTGTTCTTAATCCTTGGCATTCCAAAGCTCTGATGAACATTAGTTAGGCCTACAATTGGAACGGAATGACCATTATTCAGACAGTTCGGGTGAAACAAAACTTCTGAATGTACACGTAGGTACAGAGATATTACAAACCGGCATTGCTGTGTTCTGCTGACGTCTTAAGTTTTGATCGCATTTCCAGAATACGTTGAGCCATAGGCTTGAAGAGTCGTAGACCAAATCTTTTCGCCGGAGAATGCTTCTCCAGTCCTGTATCAACAAAACAGAACATCTGATGAACCTGAGACAGAGATTACAAGCTATCATACACGCTTCGTAGTCAATTGGCCAACTTTGTCAAAGGAATTTATTTCAATAGCTCTCGATCTAGCTATATCATCGATTGAATTTCGCAGTTTCAAAGAAACGAATTTAACGTTTATTGATTTCCAAGCAAACGTATTGGATCAATTACCCAACTATACTGGTCGCACATCAGTCATCAACAGCAAAATACTTTAGGCCCCTGTCATGAGAATCCTGTACACTGGCAGTCTTTATCAACATTGATAATTTTCTCATTCGTCTCATTGACTGTTGATTCGTTTTCATTGTGTAACAGCGTTTTGTCTGTTTTTATTAAACCTTTAACGAATGAATGGATATTTTAACAGATGCGCTTAAAACAGTGCAACACTCACGTTCAGTGGTCAGCGTATTCCATTTGTAGACGCTCGTCGTCGGAGTCGATCTCTTAGCTCGTCTCTGACGATAGTCGCCGTCGCTGGCACACAGTCGACATGATATCCAGAAGATAGCGATGGATGCTGTCGGTATACACAGAACGATTACTCCTAGTAGAACCAGTGCTTCGATCGTAACATCTGACGACGTGCCCAATAGAAAGTCAGACGATAGATGTTCGTTTGTGTCTTTCGAGTTAATTGTTGCAGTTGTTTCTATTACAGTCGACATCATTAAGACTGACTTTCATTTAACTTGCGCTTATGTGTCTGCGTGCATGAATAATGAATCTGTGACTGTCGTGTCATGACGCAACGCCTCTTTACACCGTATGTTGCTGTTTATAGACAGCACAATAGATCGTGAATCACATCCTGTTGTTACGAGGGGATTTTTGTTATAACGCAGCCCCGTGGGCCACTGGCTATATACCGTTAGGTGTGGCTTTGTTTGCCTATAGGTATAGTAGTGATAGTGTGTAGGCTACCTACAGGTTTATAGACCCTATACAATGTTGAATCATAATGCCCCTACATGGTGAATGACTGGTGAGCGAATTTCACGGGAACACGCCGTCAGCTGATTTTTACTTAAGTCCCTAGTTTCTACACGTGCTTTGGTAATCTGTAAAACCATGCAAAAAACCCTCTAAATTGCCACACTAATGAGACATGGGCCTACAATCAAATCACGCCACTGGTTTTAGCGTCCCAGTAAAGTAAACGATGAGTAACTATGGGTTCACTTCAAAGTTTAAACGCACGCCTACTGCTATTTTTGTGTAAAAGGTGTTTTTTAAATAACTGTGCTAGTGTTATTTTTTAATAACTATGATTTTAATAATTTTTAGGCCGACCGTTAAGATGTAAGCTTGAAGGTCTGGCCTTTTGGTACGAGCTGTTGTCTGTCTTCTGTCTGTCTGTCTGTTTGTAGATTTATTGTGGCTATAAAAGCGGTGGGTCTTAGGGGGAAACCCTTTACACGAATAATTTGTCAAGGCTCATTGTATGCAAAATTTTGGTGATGCAGTGCAAAGGGAACTTTTTTAAATATAGGGTTAAATGGAGGCGGTAGGAAAAACGTGCGTTTTTAACCGAAAACTGGCCGAATCTCGGATACGGTGATCGAGATATAGGGCTAATTGCTACAAATGACTAATGGGACGTGGCATAAGCTCTTTCACATGACACAAAAATCACTGACTTTGGATGGCCTTAAAAAGTCAGTACACATTCTGCTATGCCAATCGCGTGGAATTGTGGCTGAGCGATAATTGATGGGGGATCGGCGATGATGGCGTTGGACAGGTCGACCCTCCCTAGGGACAGCTGGGGTTCTTGTAAGTTGTTGGCATATGCAGTATATCATGATGAAGAAACTTGACGTAATATAGGCCCTATATTTTGGCCGACCTCGATCACTAATGTTGCCGCACTACCTGGCGAAATCAGAAGTCATAGCTTGGCCATTTACAACATTGAATTCGTAGGCCCTACTAAGTAAATGGGCACATGCGTCTGCTCAGATAGGCCTATAATATACCTATATGACTAGGCCTGTTAGCGACAAACACGACTGGCAATTATTGTCTCGCTAAAAGTATCACGTACTACATCACATTATCTTTAATATAGCATGTGCTCAAAATGTCCGCCACCATTGCCAACGCAAGCACTTGTAGACGCTGACGCCACTCGCCAACAACCGGGTCAATAAATTAACCACGTGACATCGACCCCGGCCCATTCCCTGTTATGCGTCATTTCACTTTGTCCGAGATCTTGGATACGATTAATGTTAAACAAGTAACATATTTTGAATGATTGTGCATGGTCTCACCTGTGTGTCTCACAATGATTTTCTGAGCCGTCGGCCGACGCACAGACATTGTGATAAAACTGATACCAAAGATTACAGAGCGAGCTCTGTAATCTTTGCTGATGCCGTATCAAAGCAATTTAAGTTACTTACTTATTATATACTCTGTATCCATGGCAACGAACAGGAAGTTTACATAGGCCTGTCGGCTGTGAGGGAAATAATCATGTTTTTGTTTATATTCATTCGAGGCATTTTAACTGGTGGAAGTAAGTTATAGCAGACCAGCTAGTTGTGATATCTAAACGCTTTGTTTTATCAGCACTTGTTTTGCACCCGTCTTTGCACTTTGCACGAACACTGCGGGCACGCCCGCGGTACGTCATTGGCCACGCTTAATATTCCTCACTTTGTTGGAGTTGGACAATACTCTGAAGAACAAAAAGAAGAAGAAAAAGAATACATAATATTTTTCAATATTTTAAATTTTGTAGATAAAGTAGGCATAGTTTTTCCATTGTTGAATTTTAAGTTACCACATTGAGCTGTTATTTAAAGAGAGATTGTCTCTTATGGTTCTGCTGTCACTTGGTATGGTGCCGGACTTAGGTCGGATGCCTCACGAAATGCAGCTTGTAGCATGTATATTACAAGCTTAAGCTATTATATTGTTGTATTTGTGTATATGTTTAATTAATTGCTTTTTTACTTGCTGTAATAATTGTGAGTATGATAACGATGTTGGATTTTAATTTCAGGTGGCAGTATTATTTCATGTCAGAAACCGGAGCTGTGCATAAGAAAGCAAACCTTTGTGAGTTACTTGATCAATTTGTTGATGCTCAGAGGCTTGATGTTAAAGCTTATTGTTCAGGGCATCTGAATGAATCAAAGTTGTATCATTCTCCAAATAAGGCATTTAATCTTTTGTGGCTCAGGCACAACCAATCACCAGTGTCTGTGCCAGGTGGAAGTGCTACATCACAGAATAAGATAAAAAGGAATGATTTCAATGATGGCTGGACAAAGCAACATTATAATTTGAAGCCTTTGAAATCGAAAAAGTTGTTGGAATGTATCAGGACTGTTTATTGCACTGAAATACCTAGTCAAATATTGTCAACTAGAGACTCCCAAGAAGCTGGATTTCGAGTACCTCTGAATGACCATATATCTGTTGACCAGCAGCATGTGCCTTCGTGTATAAATTCTGAGGAGAAAACTGCTTTCACTGCTATTATGCAGCAACCACTTTGTGGAATTCATTTACCCAGAATTGACCCGCAGCATTCTAAAGCTGGTACAAAGAAAGATCAATTCAAAAAGATGAGAGATTATCATAATAATGTCATCCAGTGTCCAACTTATGTCCGTCGGCATGCAGTGACTGGCTATGATGCTGTAAAATATCTGGAACACCATCTGAACAAGGTTTAATTTTGGAGTTTCTATTTTGTAATGTTATTGAATTAACAAAATTTTATAAAATGCTCTAACTGCAAAGTGCTGAGATTTTTTCACAACTACATCAGATGTTGATTGATTTTTTTTTTCAAAATTTTATGGACACACTGCAGAGTCAGCAGTAGATTTGTAATGTGTTATGTGTGTTAAAACGTCCCATAGATCTGTTTGGCAGTTTGTGGAGCACAATTTAAATTGAAAGTTATAATACAGCATTACATCCACAATTAAAGCTTGCTGCCAGCTTTATATCTGATAGTTGTGATTGCTGATATCCTTACACTTTTGTGTTATATTGCAAGTTAACTCTACTAGTTAAATAACGTAATGAGGAAAAATGATCACTATGGTTGAATATTGTGTGGACCAAGTTAAATGTTTTTGTGTGTTTTTGCTGTAGGAACTCAAAAAGGTAGGTTCTGTGTCACCAAAACAAACAGAACCAAACCTTTGCCATCTTCAAATACATGATCACATTTTTGATGAGCTGATCCAATGCTCACCAACATTTCATTCTGTGCTTCAAGAGATCAAGGTGTTGTTACTGCCCTTAAGATGCATTGTGTATTACGTAGTTTGCATAATAGAAGACTCGACTTACCTTGATCAAAACAGTATGGAATTATTTTTATTTTCATATTTGTATCATTATTAGCATTGTGGTTATTGTATAGCAAAAATAATATTAGTATATTACTGGTATTGCCGCTACTATTACTACTGCTACTAATGCTTCAGTACTAATGCTACTACTGCTGTTGCTTATGCTAAAGCAAGTTGCGGCAAAGTAATTTTTGCTACTGCATTAAAATATTGCTGCATTAATTTGTTAAATTGTGATTAGTTTTTTAACCTGTTCGAGCCTTTGTAAATTTAGTAGTTGGACAGCAGATATCTTACTATAATGGGCGGAAAGTCTGTCTGTCTGTCTGTCTGTCAGCCCCCTCTAGCGCCTTCCTTGTTGCATGGTCGTGGACCCTGACCACGGCGTTTGAGTCCTTGGGCCTTGGGTACGTGCCCCCACCTTGCCCCTCACTTATGTAAGGCCTCAAGGCCGGCCGTGAGTTTCATAGTCTCTGCAACATGTGTCAGCTCGTGCTGGCAGTTGGATCAGTGGCGCCCTTTGCACGTTATTACAACCACGTACCATGTCCATGTACTGCGTACAACACCTCCCAAACTCTTGTGTGCGTTCATTTCACTAGCAAAGTTAAAATGATGCCATCAGAGTCAATGTGAAGAAATTATACATAGGTTGTTTGGTGAATTATGATTAATCCGTAGTAGCAGCAGTAGCAAAATTTGTTGTTGTAGTGAATCTGTGTTTTTGTTTTTAGGCTGCTTATGACAGTTATTTAGCTTATCTTTTGGACTGGAAGTCACACACTACTTTTCCTGCTGATCTTCGCCACCTGTCCACCTACTCTAATGCCAGTCCACATCTCAGTGCAGAAATTGACAGAGTTCGTCTACTAGTACTTAAGACCAGAGACTTGCTTGAAGAAAATGAAAGGTTTGCTTCTTGTGTTGAGATTGTTTGATATTATGTCATGATGTTTTAAAGATGATCAGTTTTGCTAAGCACTGCAATCAATCTTTTTACGTCCTTCTGCAGTTTTCTGTACTGATGTCTATCATCTACCAGTTAAGATGCCATATTTCAAAATTGCTGTTCAGTGCAGATTTTCCTTAGTTCATAATGTGCTTCTTCAGTCTTCCTTATAATTTTTAGATATCTTAATTTTTGTCTTAGCAGCTGAAATATTTATTTGCACAGTTACCTTATTTCTGTGCCAAATTGTAATAAAGATGTTTTGAGAAGTATTGAGACAATTTTTAACAATGTTTTTCATGGACTTAATACATATCCCAGTTTTAGCAGAAGGAATCCTGCTTGTTGTGCTAATTCTAAATTGCTCTAACCACTTAGCTGTCGGCATTTTCTAAAAATGTAAGTCTCTGCGTTACATGCTGTTTGTGGTATTTATTGTTGCGGATGTTTTTTAGTGAATGAATGTTGTGTGTGATTTTTGCTAAGGTTGAGGATAGAAGTTAAGAAGGCGGAAGAATTAGCTAAACAAGTGAAGCCAGGTACAAAGCATATTCATATAGTGGATAATTAAATACATTCTCAATGCTTCTTGTTTCTCGTATCGTATGATGCATAAGTTATAATGTTATGGTATTTACAATTTTTAGCTATTTTTTACTTCTTGTACACTACATTCCTAACGTAGCAAAGAGGAGTATATGAGATCAGTGTAATATTGAGGACTGACTGACGACCGACCGACCGACCAACAACAGAACTCTGTTTCTGGAAGAGCCTTCCTGAAAAAAGTTTAAATGGCTATATCTCTGTGACGGTGTCAGATAGACGCATGCATTGAGGTATAACGACAAATGGCAACTAGCGTCATCGACCATTATTGGAAATTTTTTCCTCTTAGTTCCTAAAATCGGGCAATATTTTATGAACTTCGGGGAGACAATTTCCAATAACGACCTCGACACCAGTCACTATTAGCATAACTAGCAAAGTCTGCCCTATGGGCGGGTTACTTTGCTAGTGAAATGAATGCATGCAAGAGTTTGGGAGGGATTGTACGCAGTAGGCCTACGTGGTATACGGTCGTAATAATGTGCAGAGGGCGCCACTGATCCAATTGCCAGAGTGAGCCAGCACATGTCGCAGAGACTATGAAATTCACAGTAGGAGCATAGTAGGCTGGAACCTTTAAGTGGCCGTCATTCACCAGATGTAGCCACGAAGCTGAGCACTGTAGGCCTACTGACGAACTTGACAGAATCAGCAGGAAAGAAGACCCGGCAACTCAACCCATGCCTACTCAAGCTGCCTGTGGGGGCAGATGGGAGTCAAGGTGGGGGACACATACCTAAGGCCTAAGGACTCAAACGCCGCGGTTGTGCAACAGGGAAGGCGCTAGAGGGGGCTGACAGACGGACAGACAGACAAACAGACTTTCCGTGCATTATAGTAAGATATTAAACGGGTCTCAATTAGACGCCGGCTCTTTAATACAAGCCGAAAGGAACGAAAAAGCCTTTAAAAGAATACAAAAGAAAATGATGCGCACGAAGAGTAGCCTACATTAGATTGGTCACAATCTAATAACATTTTTGTACAATAATAGCTGTGTCACAGTCCTTTTGCTGTCCAGTGCAGTTGGTGGCAACTGCAATTGTCTGTTCATCTGCCTGTCCATTTGTCTATAACATTGTGGATATACTAGTCAAGTTACATGGAGAGTAATTGCAGAAATAGTTGATTTAAGGTCGTCGCTTGTTGAAGCCCCAGCATTGATGACTTAGTATCAATATTTGAGGAATTCATCATTTATGGTGTAATTTAGTTACTTGTTCATCACCAACATCGTGCACCATGTAACCTGGAAGCACGGAGTTAAACAAAAACATTTTTGTGCGATGTAGGCCTATACCTGTGATAGCAAGCCCGCGTTATATTTATCAGAAAATTTACTCATTATTGAGATTTTTGTGTTTTTTAAAAATACTTTTCACAATGGTTATGTCTGTTGTGACGTATATTTGCCGCAAGTTGTTTTGTTGTTATGTCAGTGTGGTTCTTTTTACTACGTTTCTAATCAGCTGGCCATTCTGTAGCAACTTACACACTGTGAAACTGTCTGCTGCATAGAGCCTCCAATACTGCAGCCGAAGCAGCTGACACTTGCAGAGCAAGTTGAGGCACTGCAGTCATCTATTTCATTGAAGGAGAATGCTGTGCAAGACCTGAAGACAAGGATAAAGACCAGCTGTGTACCGCTGGCTGTCTGCAGCTATCTCAGCAAGTGTATCGATGATACTGAGGTATATGCTGCTATTTATTTAGTTAGATGCATTGTTCCGGACTTCCAACGTTGAAAGTGGATTTTTATAAAGTCCAGCATGGCGGGCTTTATTGCATTTTAATTTTTTTCTGGTGGGGGGTTAAACCCATCTTTACACGTGAGAGCTAGCATAGCTATAGCGCGTATTAGCTATGGTAATTCTGTCTGTCTCTCCGTCTGTCCGTCCGTCCGTCCGTCACGACCCGGTAGCAATCCAAGACCAGGTAAGATAGAGATTTCGGGTTTTTACCATATGGTAGCGTATTGTCTCTAGTATTTCATGACAAAATTTCATCCCACTGGGTAAAGGGGATCCCCTAGAACAAGGGGGCGAAAGAGGGGCGCCCCCCTTAAAAAGCGTTATTTTACCGCTATAGGCTCGTCTAACGTGAAAATGGTTGCAGATAGGCACAGACATGCTCATAACAAGCACTGGCATCGAGCTTTTTAGAAATGTCAACATCGATGACCTTGAATGACCTTGAACCCCCAAAATAGCGGGTTTTAGTGAATTTTTCGCGATTTCAGGCTGCGACACGCATTTCAAAAGTGAATTGCGCCAAAATGGCTGGAGATAGACCAAAACAACCTGCATGTGAAATTTTCAGCATTGAATGTAGATTTTAGCAGTCCAAGTCCGAACCCTCTACGTTCAAGGAGGGTTGCGCAAGTAGGTATCAAAGAGGAGTACCCTTCTAAAAAGTGGCTATTTATCTGTTGTTGGCTTGTCTAGCATGAAAATAGTTGCAGATATGCACAAACATGCTGCTTATCATAACAAGCACTGGTGACGAGCTTCTTAGAAGTGTCAACATCGATGACCTTAAATGACCTTGAACCCTAAAAATATTGGTTTTTAGTGATTTTTTGGCGATTTTTGGCTGCGAAAGAGTGAATTGCGACAGAATGGATAGAGATAGAGCAAGATTACTTGCAAACAGAAACTGCTATAGGCTCTCGCGCATCTCATAAGCGTTAGCTCAGATCTTTTGTTGTAAAAAAGCACAACTTGTGAGTTTTGGGGTTTTCCTGGGTTTTAAGTTATTAGAATGAGCACTGATAGATCCCCACCATGGTCAGTCACCTTGCTGTGGTGGTGGGGCTTTGCACTGATGACCCGAAAGATTTCTAAAATCTGGAGGTGAGGAGCCAACTAAGAGCTGACCAAACTCGTGTAGCCAAATTGCTACACGTTACCAGTGCTTTTGTGCTTGTTTTGGCTTCACAGCCGACTACGGCTTTGTAGCCGTCTACTTACGGGCTCACAGTCGTTATTTACAGCTTCACAGCCGTCTACGGCTTTATAGCCGTTACCTGTAACCTTGTGGTTACATTCGAGGACGCGCATTGGGCCGAGCTGATACGGCCTCAGCGCTGGGCAGGTGTAAGAGCCTGTCCACCCAGGAGGTAAGGTAAGGTAAGGTAAGGGAGCACTGATAGATACTGTCTACATTAAGTAAATATTATTTTTAAATTATGCATTGATAAGTTTAAAGTTTCAAAAGCCTTATCGTAATACTAGAAATACGTTCTGTGGAACGAGGTATCTGTCCCATTGCCATGCTGTGTAGCTTAGCAGCTGCGTATAAGGGGGGGTAGGTGCAAACAGCGCACAATTATCTTTCACGGGGGGCCAAGTTGTAGTCAATTTTGTCCCAAAATTCGTTCCCATGGCAATAGGGGTCGGCAGAGGAGAAATTTAAATGACACCATCGGATACCAGGGCCCGAAAATAGGGGGTAGGTGCAAACAGCGCGCAATTATTTTTCTCGGGGGCCGAGTTATAGTCAATTTTTGTCCCAAAATTTGTTGCCATGGCAACAGGGGTCGGCAGGCGAAAAATTTTAATGACACCATTGGATAGCCCGGGCCCAAAAATAGGGAGTAGGTGCAAACAGCGTGCAACTATCTATTACTGGGACCGAGATATACTGCTGTGAAATCTCCATCGGCTGTAATGCAAAATCTTGCAACTTTTGAATGGTTGCTATGGCAACAGGGGTTGATTGGGGGTAAATTAAAATAACACTCTAAGATTGCTCAACCCTGAAAATGGGGGGTAAGTAAACACAGCACACAATTATCTTTTACGGGGATCGAGTTATACCGCTTTGAAGTCCCTATAGGCCGTAATGCAAATTTTTAAAAATTTGGGGTAAAATAGGGGAAGTAGTTATCAAATTTTTATCTCAGACAAACTCGATCTTACTTTTTGGGTCCCGAATCACTGTGCGAAATTTCATCAAAATCGAATCAAAATTGCAGCCGTAGGAGCAGTGACGGATTCAAGGGGGCTGGGGGCGGCCGCCACTCTTATTGACTGGATGCATCTCAAAAATGGTGAAAATTTTGCACAAAAAAAATTATTTTTGCTTAAAATTTCAAATTTTTTTCTGTGAAGGAGGCAAAGCCCCCTCCCCAGACCTTACCTCCTATCCTTCCACCCCCTATTCCCAAGTTCTGGATCTGCCGCTGCGTAGAAGTGTTTACAGACAGACTGACAGAATGACATAAGTAATCTGTCTCATGCTATGCTATAGCAATGGGACAGATAAAAACATGTCATTGTTGGTGGAGCAAGAAACTGAAATTGGATTGAGTTTGGAATGTTTTTGGTGTTTTTTCAAAAAAGTGGGTTTACCTAGTAAAACCCACTGAGTTATTTTTGGGTATGAGCCTGTGTGTCTCAGACCTGCATTGTTATAGCATGTGTCTGCATGTCATTCCTGTTTTATGTTTGTCTTGTGTGATGGTTCAATGTATTTTTACATTGCTAGTTTTTGCACATGTCTTGTAAATAATTAGTTAAGTTCAGATGTTGTTATGACAGGCAGAAATACTGAAACTGAACTCTGAGAAGGAGTGTATTGAGTGCACGATTGATGAACTCGAGAAAGAGCTTCGAGATGTCGTTGATTCAGCCGACATAACGCAACGTGAGACAAAGTATGTTATCTTTCCCTTCTTTGCCGGAATTTTATTGTGCATATTTAACTGCTGTAGTAATAGCTGCAGATATACTTAATTGCTCATTTCACAGTTTTGCAGTCAGTTTGCTGCCACAAGACATTTTTTATCTCGTAGAGAATCCACTGAAATTAAAGTAAGTCTGATACCCTACCGTTAGGGTGTCATGTGGTTACTAGTAAGTAAGTAAGTATGTAAATTTAATTTATAAGGCGCACAGTGTCAGCGAGAAACTCACTGAATCTGAGGCGCTGAGGTAAGGAGTGAGGCGGGCCACTAGACATGGCTAGACGTTGAAAAATAGAATGTTTTGAGTTTATGACGGAAGGAAGCTATTGAACAGCTACTGCGGATGTCAAAAGGAAGAGAATTCCAAATAGTATATAGTATACTATATACTTGGATGGGTGACTCTCTGTCTGCAGACAAATAAACTGTCTTGGTATACAACCAATTAACCACCCTGGTCAGCTCAGCCTTCTATCTTTCTGGTGAATGATGTACCAGCCTGCCTCCTGGCGTTATGGAGGTGCACGCTCATTTGTGTTGGGTCAGAGTTAACACTTTTATTCCATATGGCAGGTGTAACTCTGTAAACGTTCTGTAATTTTGTTTAATTTCCAGTGAACAGGATATGATCGTTGTTGTGAATAATAGTCGTAATATTGTAATTATCAATAGTCAGTTAATTAAATATCGTTGCTAAAGAGTTTCAGATTTTGTAGGTTTGTACTGTAGTTGCACCTTGCTGCCTTTTCAAGTACTACTGTAGTTGTCAAGGCACTTAGGATATAATAGGTGTACATTGATAGCACTTAACATGATCTGATTCCATTGAAGGCAACTGAGCATTAAAACAAAAGTTACATGAAACACTTGAAGTTGCATGCACATTGTCTTATTTTACATGGGCACCAATAAAACAGGCGGACATCCTCTAAGTATTTGGACTGCAGGGACGCTATAACGAATGTCCTTCCAATATTTGAGGAGTAATAGCAGTAACTTAGTTACTGAGGCTTTTTACCAATTTTGGCCGGTTGATTCTCAGGAAAATCATTAAAATTGCTGCCACCAGATGTCAAGCCACGTTTAAAACTAAAATGCGCCAAAATTGACTTTGGATGGGGTTCCCTCACTGGACCTCCAGAGCCTGCTGAGGAGCTCACTGCAGTCCAGTCCCCTAAACTCTCTAGTTGGATTTCAGGAAGAGTCTACTTTTAAGGCGAGGGAGGGAAAAGTAAAGAAAGGGACTGGAAATGGGCAGGGAAGAGGAAGGAAATGGGAGGGGAAAGGAGGAGAAGGAAAAATTTGCCACTGTACGTCCCCCAACCATGGAGAGGGATCACCACTTGTGTTATTTCATGCAGCAGTTGTTAGTTGACTGTTGCATGGTGTTGCTGTCTGATAGGTGTATTTGGCGGACAGTTGACAAGCTGTTCAAGTCAGATGGAGACCCTTCGGCTATGAGTGACACAGGTGAGGATGACGATGAAGACGAGTCAGACTTGTGGAATTGGTACATCTCATGATGGGAATGACGCTGAATGCATTAAAGTTGTCGTTTCATTATCTTCATCCTTGTTACTGCTCAGCTTGAGCTATTTTATAATTTTTCGTGTTTTGTTTGTAATGCTGTATGTATTTAGACGCGGTGCTCAGTTGTGCGCTAGGCCTATCTTTTTCATTATTATGTGGTTAATGGTCATCCTAATAGGCACATTGCCAGTATTATGGGTACTGCCTGTACGTTTGCCTGTGTTCTGTATGGCATGTATGCGCTCCATACTCAATTACAAAAAGGTGCAGAGCAACCAGTTTTGGTGTGAATGTTCCCCAAGGCAGGAGTAATTGGTGTGTTTATTTTCAACTTAAGAGGTCAAAAGGTCACGAAGATAATATATCTTATAGTTGCATAATATGTCTGCACTGGGCTGCCATGTGTTTTTAATCTTATTGTCTTTGAACTTATATCAACTGTTCAGCTTGATCTATTTTTAGTGCCGCATTTTGTATAATGGTGCAGTTATGAGTGCTACACTGTCATTTTTATGCCTCCGCCAACGTAGTGGTCGGAGGCATTATGTTTCCGGAATATTCTTGCATGCGTGCATGTTGGTGGAGGCATAATTGTTGATGGAATCGTAACTTCCATCTAGGCCTAGTTTGTTATTATTTTGAATGAAGATTGAGACGTATAATGGAATTAACTGAAAGACTTATTAGGCAACTGGGCTGTGGTAGCTAGTGGTCTTTAGTTTTCCCACTGATGTTTTTTTAATTTATATTTTTGTTGTATTATTTGTTATGTTCACGACTTAGCTGCAGACTGTAAGTTTACTGAACTTATAGTGATAGGTTTCGAGCAGTAAGCAGCAAAAGTGCAGTTACTGTAAATTTGTTTCAAGTTCATCTATGAGTTTTTGCCATGCGATGCATCTATATAGTGCATAGCATAGTATTGTACTATAAGTTGTCTGTCTGTCCATCTGTCTGTCTGTCTGTCTGTCTGCCTGTCTCTCTGTTTGTAAGATTGATGTATTGTGGTCATGGGATAATTAGTTGGGGTCTTATTTGTTGTTGCCCCAAAATCAGCGATCTGGACATAGGAGAACATTCCGAAATTTTGGTCAGAATAGGGGAACATGGTGGCTGTTTAAGCCTGTTTTTAGCATAAGTCCTACAATATCTCAGATGTTTATTTTGCAATCTGTTGCATAAAATGTTTTTTTTGGATCCCACCAGAAAAAAATTTCGATGATACATGGACGACCCACAGTGTCAGAGGCAGAAATGTAGTCTGTGGATGCATAGTGCATTCGGAGACTATGGCATCAAAATGTTTTCAGTATCCTGACGTTTTTTGTGACTGCAGCACAGCTTTTTGTTGCCCTTTATAGTGAAGACTATGCATACTCTAACAAAATTGCTAGCCATATGAAAAAAGAGGGAAATTGATATGTATTATTTTGCTGTTTTTGACACACTACGGCTATGCTGTTGGCATCTATGGTACGAGTTGTCGTGTGTCCATTTGTTTAGCTGTTCGTCTGTCTGTGGGTCACGGATGTATTGTGGCTAAGCGTTGGGTTGTAGGGAAAAACTTTTATGCCTGAATAATTATCCCTTTGTCGAGGCTCTCTGCGTACAAAATTTGGGGGATGCAGTGCAAGGGAAACATTTCCAAATTTTGGGCTGAATGGACAGAATAGGAAAACTGCGTTTTTCTACTGATAACTGGCCATGTCTTGGAAACGGTGAGAGATATGGTGAAGGTTACTATTAATCATTAATATAGGAAGTGGCTATCAGGCATACACTTTTTCAGATGGGGTGAAAATCATTGATCTTGGATGACCTTACAGGTCAGTACTGCAACAGGGACTGTATAGGTTGTAGGCCCTAGCACGTCTTTCCTAGCGACAGCTGGGCTTTCTTGTTTTTCTATATGTACACTGTGTCTCAAAAAAAAGCATGTGACTACATTTTTTGCAATAACTGGAACAATGAATGTCCGATTATAATAATTTTTGGCACACTTATTAATGAGACTATATGTCATCGAATGGTGGTTTCAATTCCCACCTCATCT
>Ga0209367_1000877_pt1 | contig 34110 bp, 21 predicted proteins | sample WorMetLIZISLAND2_FD_187412 | JGI IMG/M metagenome (GOLD analysis project Ga0209367, IMG submission 187412) | Marine gutless worms symbiont microbial communities from Max Planck institute for Marine Microbiology, Germany - Olavius geniculatus... ... | reverse complement strand
CAAAAAAGTCCCCCCGGCCGACAATTTACTGGAAAAAATCCGCCCCGCCCGGCGGCCACCTGGGCGGGACGGATTTTTACCGATAAATTGTCGGCCGGGGGGAGACTTTTCTGGGGACAATCCTATAATGGGGAGACTTTTATGGGGCCGACGAAATTTTAATAAGGGGAGACATATCAAATCCGTGATTATCTCTCCCGGGTGTATTTTTCATGGGGAGACATTTTAATGTGACACAACGACTCTGTCAGCAGCATAGATTATGACGATCCTGCGCACGCTGCAGCAGCAGCAGCAGCACTACCATGATGCAGATGCTCACACACGCCGTCGTATATACGCATTGCCCGCGACCGCCAATCATTCATCGCTTTCACACAACAACCGCTCGCTCGCTCGCTCGCTCGATTTATAATACGCCCGACATAATTACCTCGTACCTGCGTCGTCACGATGATGTCACATGAACGAGAATACGAGAATTGTCACGACGTTAGACCGAAAACTGCCAGAAACTTGATCAGCAGTTAACTGAGAAACCGCCCGCCTGCACGACTTAACTTTTGACATAATTATGAGACAGGAAACCCAGCTATGGCTAGGATAACCTACTGCACTGGTTGTCGGCGATTTTCAAGGTTATCCAAGATCGATGATTTTTATTTTATCTAAATGGGCGTATGCCACTTCCTATCAGTGATTAATAATAACTTTGGCCATATCTCTCACCGTTTTCAAGATATGGCCAGTTTTCCATTGAATTTTCTACCCCCTTACCTTTCATTCAACTCTCAATTTAAAAATGTTTCCTTTGCATTACATGGCTGAAATTTTGCATACACGAATTCAACACACATGGCTAATTAGTTGTGTAAAAAAATTGCTCTACGATCTAAAGCTTAGTCACAATACATCTGTGACGGACGGACGAACGCACGACAACCATGCTAATAGCTCGATCGTTAGGCTACTTAAATACAGTCGGCTAAAAAGAATAAGAACCACCACCTAGATTAAATCAGTGATTTAGGGAAGTACATGAGTCGGCAAAGTACTCACGTCGGACTCGAGTCTTTATTTTCAGGAGTTGAATTCGCAGTCGAATTTGCAATTTCGAACCGTCTAAACTAGGTGTCAGATTCGGACCCAGAGGATGGACTTGGTGCTGGATTTTACAGTTTTATTTTTCTTAAAGTGCAATACAGAAGCAATGTTAATGTTAGTTGTAGATTTATGCTTACCAATGGATAGCTCTTTCAAGTTTTGACGTCGTGGCATTGGCATTCTGCTATTTATTAATGTTGTGAGCTTAAATGACTGCAAATGGCCTTGAACTGTCCACTAGAAGGTGAAGCATAAAATTATCTTAACATGAATATTTGTTTAATCGTGGTTAGGATTGGCCTCGAAAATGCAATGAACTGTAGTCATGTTAGACACGTTCCTGATCAGTTGCATAATTAAATACTGTCTCTAGGCCGTCTCTGTGTATTAGCTTTTCACACGTCTGTGATATACGCTGTAGATAACGAGAATGAAATGTTTGACGTCATTTTGGCGGCACCATGTACTTCCAGGTATAAATAGTAGCAGGCGCGTGACATGCGATCGTTGTAACTAATTGGCTTCGTTTGCTGCTACAGAGAAGTACATTGGCCACCACACGTTGCTGGCCCCGCGTAGCCAAAACAACGATGATGATGATGATGATGGTGACAAATGACTACAGCAGCTATCTAGCCGTCGCTGGCAGTTTACTTCTGTCCTAGTTTTTCAAGCGCGCATTGACACTGACACATCGTTTCTGAGAATATGTCGAGGGGAGCTATAAACGGAGATTCTGATCATTTCTTAGCGATAATAAAACCATAATCCAGTGGCGTTAAGCTCGACCTTGGCTCCCAATGCCAATTATTGGATTTTTATGTTCCCAGTCTGGTTGTTTGCGCGATGGCTTATTCGTACATGGCATTGGTGTTGTGTGATTTTCACTATTGTTGTCTGATAAATAAATATTCATGTGAATTTTTTTGCAAAAAAACAAAACATTTTTAATAAACTAATAGTTATGTAGCAGAGAACGATTTTTTTCTCTTTCCTTTACCATCATTTTCCCTTTTTCTTCGTTTCTTGTCTCGTCGTGTTTTTTTCTCCCATTTTTCTTCCGCCTCTTGTCCATTTCATTTCTTCAAAATTTAGCTATAAGTTTGAGGATTTCTTTAGTCTTTCAGAGGAGTTTACGGCGGGTACCACTCTCATCTGCAAAGGTATTTTTTGCGTATTTTTAGCGCAGAAATTAAACCGGTGAACCAAAATAACTTTAGAGCCAAGGAAGTAACTGTATGAAACTTTGCCAGGTGACGTATTGCTACGTAAGGGTGACAACGTGGGTACAACTTTTGAGGAAACCTGCTTTCTTAAAATTTGGGAAATTCAATCTTATTGCGCCTTATACGCTAAATTTGACGGCAATTTTTGACCCACCGCTGCCAAAAACGTTCGGGACCCACTTTCCGTTGGGGTATGCGCTAGCAAAACTTGGTCATTTTCTATCGCGTGTAAAAATTTCAGAGCGCAGCATCCCTTAAGAGCTAAAATATGGTCTTTGGAAAATGTCGATTTTGGTGGGTCAAAATGCACATCCAAACATTGTTGTTAGTGGACCAGATTTTTATCGGTGAACGTAAGAAGAATCGCTGGCGATCATTAAGTTTTTTTCGATGTTGGGTATTTCCATCCGTTCCGGAGATTCGCTGTCAAAGTCTGAAGTCGTCCGAAATTTTGCATGTTTTTGCCCCAGATTTTTTGGGGACAGAGCTTCCTTTCACCATATATGTTGGATCTGCAAATTTCGGTCCTGTGGCAAAATTGCACGGCGATCGAAAGACGGAGCTCGTTAGAAAATCAAAACATCTGCGGCAAAACAAACAGATGCTAACTTCGGCTCGTTTTATTATTATTTGCTATTTTTCCTACCCGTTGATCCAGTCGTGATGGGCTTTTCTGTCTGTCACATACACTGATCAGGTGTACGACCGGCGGCCAAGCAACGCCCGTGATAACACAGCCGTACTTTGTGACAAAACAGACAGTGGCGTCGCTAAATCTGGATGTAGGGGGGACATGAGAAGTGAAGTGTGGAGAGGGGTGTTTTCTTCCTACCAGGAAAAAAATCTGAGAAGGGGAGGGGCACAGCTTTTTTCTTAAAATTGCTTCGATTTTTTGGTCTGAAAATGAAGTGTTTTGGTGCATTTTTGGCACTATCTTGAATAACTGTGTAAGCTCCTAAGGGGTGATGTGCCCAGAGTGCCCCCTATAGCTACACCAGTGAGAGCAAATGGCAAATTCGAGCAAATGCTAGAAGGGCTTCGGGGTTTCATGCATTCATGATCGTGATTCGTGACACTGACCAACAACTAGAATAATGTGACGTTATGTAGAGAAGTCAATCTACATAAACTGTGTCCTAAAAAGCTTCCACTTTGTGATTGTCTATGTTTTTGCCCAAATCAGTTTTTTTGGGACACAGTGTAGATGACGATAGTACCATCTTGGTTGTCGCTGACAACATGGTAGCAGGTGCTAACATTGTTTTATTTCTACACTCAGATAACACCTATTGGTTCCGCTATTTCGACTCATAGCAAACTGTATTATACACTATGTGTGGAAAAACAATTTCACCGAGTTTTTGTTTTATTTCTATATCATACATTTACTGTTTTTCAATAACTTTGCAAGCACGCGTTCCAGCAAATCTGCAACAAAGTGATCTCCCGAAATCTCACCACACCTTAAATGTGTCGCTGTGCTGCCTTGTGAAATCTAAACTTCAGGACACTAATGGGTCACAATTAAAGCATGCAGCAGATTTGCTAGGATGTCCGACACGGTATAGTTTGTATATGTTGTACCGCTGATTTTTTTACGCTCGACAGCATGTAATGGTTCGCGCGTCTTAGCCATCGTCCAGTCGTCCGTCTGTCCGTTCGTCACACTCTGCAATTGTATCAAAACGGCGCAAGCTAGGATCATGAAATCTACACTGTGGGCTGCCCCAAGGACTCATGCTCCTGGGTGAAAGGGTTTTTCTCGAACGAGGGCGTCAAAGAGGAGTCTATATATACTCTTTAAAAGTTCGTATTTTACCGCCATCGGCTCGCCCAGCGTGAAAACGGTTGCAGATAGGCACAAACTTGCTGCTTATTATAACAAGCATTTCTGACAAGATTTTTAGGCGTATTAATATCGATGACCTTAAACGACATTGAACTCCCCCCCCCAAAGAAAAACAAAGGTTTTAGTGAATTTTTCGCGATTTCGCGCTGCGACACACATTTTTAGAGTGAATTGCGTCGAAATGGCTGGAGATAGATCAAAACAACCTGCATATGAAATTTTCAGCATCAAACGCAGATTTTAGCAATTTAACTGTCGACCCCCTAAGTTCAAGGAGGCGTGCGCACGCGAGCGTCAAAGAGGGGTACGTCTCTAAAAAGTGATTATCTTACCGATATTGGCTCGTCTAGCGGGAAAACAGTTGCAGATAAGGAAAGACATGCAGCTCATCATAACAAGCAACGGTGACAAGCTTTTTAGCGATATTAACATCGATGACCGTAAATTACCTTAAGCCCCACAATAGGATATTATAGTGTTTTTGCGACTGTCGGCTATGATGCACACTTCAAGGGTAAATTGCGACAAAAAATGGCTGGAAATAGACCAAGAAAATCTGCGAACAGGAACTGCTAAAACTATGATCGCGAAATTTTGCACCATGATCGGAAGTATGCCATATTACGCGCGAAAGCAGCTACTGCATTAGCGCGTCTTAGCCATCGCAATTCTATCCGTCCGTCCGTCTGTTTGTCCGTCACACGCGTGTGGATCGGTCAAAACCGGTACAAGCTAGGATCACCAAATCTTCACCATCGGCTGCTTGGAAGACTCTAGTTTTAAAATCGGTAAAGTTTTCCCACAAATTTGGAGGGCGTCACCCCGAACGAGAGCGCTAAATAAAAGGGGGTTGAAAAAATTCGCGATTTTTAGCTAATAAGTCGCTGTAAGTCTCAGTAACGGTGCGAGTGATAGCCTAGGTTACTACACCGTGTCTCAGAAAAAAAAACAGTCATTTTTTGTCAGAACTTCGTCAAATTTCCACCAACTTTATAAATTTTTGGCACAAAGATGGCCAAGACAACAGAATTATGTAAGGTGCACTCATTTACCACCTTGCCTAATTTATGTCAACGCACTACCATGTGAAACACAGATGCTCCAATTACATAACGCGGTGGTTATTTGTATTGGATTGCTCACCTTTGCATCACTAATTCGACAGAGAGTGCCACATGGGTTAATAATTTTGTGGTATTAAATATTTTATGGTAAAACAGCAGACAACAAAATAGCTGACTGATGAGCTTAAATACGTCTAATCGATAAGTGAATGCAGTTTGCTCAGTCAGCCTTTGATTTCGCTATCAGCCAGTGGCGTTGCATCTAAGCCATTGCTTTAGACATAAACTCTGATGATTTGCAAGCGAGTTGTTACACAAACTTATAAGTTTGCTAAATAATTTACATTAAGATTTATTTTGTGCTTAATTAAATAGTTACAGCGTTTACTTTGAAAATATTTCAGCGTTATGCAACAATTAGGAACATCTGTGTTTCACACGGTAGTGCGTTGACATAAATCAAGTGAGATGGAAATTGAATGCATCTCGCATAATTTTATCGTCTTGGTTATCCTCATGCCGAAATTATCAAATTTAATAAACATTTGACAGAGTTATGACAAAAACAATTTTGACTGTTTTTACTGAGACGCGGTGTATTAATCAGTAATAGGAAGTCGTACACTGGCTCGCGATTGGCGCAGAATTCAATGACCTTGGATGATCTTGAACTCCAAAATAGGGTGGTTTATGGATTTTTTGGCAATTTCGCGCTGCGAGACACATTTCAAGAGCAAATTGCACCGAAATCAATTGAGATAGACATGGACAGGCTGCTTATGAAAAGTTCAGCATTTAACGGTCCAAGTATCGATTTTTTAGGTTCAAAAAACCTGCGCACGAAGGCATCAAAGACCGGTATCCCCATAAAAGTCATTATTTTACCGTTGTTGGTCTTTCGTCAAAACGGTTGCAGATAGGCATGAGCATGCTGCCTATCACAACAAGCACTAGTGACGAGCTTTTTAGTCGTATCAACGTCGACGACTATGAAAGACTCTGAACTTCCAAAATAAGGGGTTTTATTGATTTTTTTGCGATCTTCGGCTGCAGCGCACACTCCGAAAATAAACTGCGACGAAATGGCTAGAAATATAGACTGACAGTTTGCAAACGGGAACTGCTATATAGGCTTTCGCGCGTCTCGTGAGCATGAGCTCAAATTTATTGTTTTTATATTATAACGCGGGTCTAACGATTTAAGGGGCCTCTTTCCCCCAAAATGGCATTTTTCCTGCGTTCAGCGAAACAAAGTTCGGTCAAGTCTGGTCCATGCACTAACAACAAAGATTGACATTATAAGTTTGGATCCACCAGAATCGATACTTTTCGGAAAAAGATATTTCGACGGATTCGGCCCGAAGGGAGTGATGGGCCCTGAAATGTTTACAGGCCCAAGAGAATGACTAAGTTTTGCTAGTATACATCCCACCAAAGACGGAGGTCCCCAAACAATTTTTTTCTGTTTGAGTCAAAATTGGCTTAAAATTTAACGTAGGCCTATTACATTACATTACGTTACATTACATTACATTACAGATTTTTTAACGTGGCCTAAGTAAAAAAACTGCTAGGACCACAGATAAAAGCGTTAGTCAGACAAAAGCACAGAAGGGTAAGACTGTTTGAACAGAAATGTTTTCAATTGACGGCGGAACTGTGACAGTGTGTTGGACGCGACAATGTCCGGTAGTAAACTGTTCCATAGCCAAGCACCAGCGACAGCGAAAGCTCGGTCACCAACAGTTACGCACTGCGACTGGGGAACATCCAGCTGGTGTGTCAGTGAGGACCGCAGACGTCGTCTTGACGGCATGTCGGACAAACGTTGCAGGTCTGCAGTCAAGTATGATGAAGCTGTGCCGTTCAGTGAGCTGTAGACGATCGTCGCCAGCTTGAACTGCACACGCTCGGGCGCTCTCAGCCAGTGGAAACTGGCGAGTGTGTCGGTGATGTGGTCCGAGCGCCGCAAACCGGCGATGGATCGTGCGGCAGCGTTGAGTACCGACTAGAGGCGGCTGTATAGGTAGCCTGGTAAGCCTACCAGCACAGCATTGCCGTAGTCCAGCCGGGACAGAACGAGGGCGACGACAAGTGTTTGATAAACGGACGTCGGCACCGAACGTCGAATGCTGCGCAGCTGACGAAGAACGGCAAAGCATCTGGCAACGGTTTTCTGAACGTGGCATCGCATACTGAGGTCGGCGTCGAAGTAAATTCCAAGATCTCTGACTGACTTCGACGGGTTGACGAAGTGGGACCCGATTCTAAGAGCTGACATGGGCAGCTGATGACAACGATGAGCTGTTGCACACCAGAGCAGATCGGTCTTGCCAGTGTTCAACTGCAGACGGTTGGCCAACATCCACGCGGCGACGTCGTCGACACACGCAGACAGGCGCACCTGGAAGTCGGCGACAGCAGATGGTCTGCACGAGCCGTATACCTGTGTGTCGTCGGCGTACAAATGCGGCCGGAAGCCATGCTGTTCTACCAGACCGACTAAGTCAGCGGTATAGAGAATAAACAGGATAGGGCCCAACACCGACCCCTGTGGGACGCCACATGTCAGCCACGTTCGGGCGGACCTGTGTATGCCACGTCGAACGTACTGGGATCGCCTATACAAATAAGACCGGAACCACTCGAGCACAGGGCCACCAAGTCCATAGGACACCTGCAGACGACGACAGAGTATGACATGGTCGACAGTATCAAATGCAGCTGAAAGGTCAGCGGTTTCCGTGGAGTGGCCTGGCCTAAACTAAGACTGGAGCGACGGCAGAAGGTCGGCAGACCGCAGGTAGTCGGTGAGTTGTTTGGCGACGAGTCGCTCCAAGAGCTTTGACATAACCGACAAGTTCGAGATTGGACGGTAAGAGCTGACCTGCGCGGCGTCGAGACCTGACTTTTTGATGACTGGTGTGACAAATGCCTCTTTGAACGCTAACGGAAAGCGCCCAGCAGCCAGTGACCGGTTGAACAGTTTTTTGGGGCTAAGGGGTGTAACCCCACAAAGTTGTTCCACATGACGTGCCGTAGGGTGGGCATGATAAGTTGGGTACACATTTTTGGGCGCCACAGCCGCCACACACCAAAGATTTGAGAGGGCAAAAACGTCCAAAATTCGGCGCAATTTCGGATAACTTAAGAGTTTGATCGCAAATATCTCGGGAACGGAACGCGATATCAACAAGCGAAAACAGCGTTCACTCTCATTTTCGACATTTTTTTGAATTTTAGTCAACTATAACAACGGTTAGTTGTCTATGTTTACTCACCCAACATCATCACTGAGCATGTATTGCTCACCAATGCATTGCGTTGGTGTCACATGACGTTACTGCACGGAGAATTTCAACCTTCAAATTTTCTGCCAATAGGGCTGAAAGCGTTGGACGGCTTCACGTTGGGCTCTGCCACAAATTTTTACTTTTATTGCCGATCGTACTTAAGTAACGGTCAAGCTTATGGTACGAGTTGTTGTCTGTCTGTCTGTCGTCGTTTGTAAGGGACGTATTGTGGCTAAACGGTAGGTCGTAAAAGAAAAGTTTTCGTAAGAATAGTTAGTTTTGTATCTTAAACCTAGGCACGCAAAATTTCAGCGATCTAGTGCACGGGAAACATTTTGAAATTCGGTTTTGAATGGACGCGGGGTAGGAAAAATGTACGTTTGTCAACGGAAAACTCGCCATACGTTCGTATCTCGGAAACAGTGACAGATATGGCCAAGGTTATAGGCGTGCCATACGCCTTGTCAGATGAGATAGAAATCATTGATCCTGGATGACCTTGAAGGTCACTGACAACCAGTAGGGTTGGCTATTTTATAGCGATAGATAGGCTTCTTGTTATAAATTGCCTGTTTTCGTGTTTACATATAGGCCTAATTTGTTTTTAGTCGACTTATTTACGTAATGGTCGAGCTTTTGGTACGAATTGTCTGTCTGTCTGTCTCTCTGTTTGTCGTCTGTCGTCGTCTGTAACGGATGTATTGTGGCTAAACGGCAGGTCGTAAGGAAAAAAATTACTCGAGTAGGCATAATTAATTAGCTTTGTGTTTTAAACTTAGGCAAGCAAAGTTTCAGCGATCTAGTGCACTGTACACATTTGGGATTGAAAGGAGGAGATAGGAAAAATTTCGGTTTTCAACGTTACAACCGGTCGTATCTCGGAAACGGTAAGAGATAAGGCCAAGGTTACTGTTGATTACTAATAGGACGTGGCATACGTCTTTTCAGATAAAATGGAATTAAGTCATCGACCTTGGATGACCTTGAAGGTCACTGACAACCAGTACGGTCGACTATCCTAGCGTCAGTTGGGTTTCTTGTATTATGAGAATGTGCATGTTATGGTTAGAAGTCTGTGTCGTCTGAATGCCATGTCACCAGGTACTGCTACCTTCTCTGCATGCCACATGGACTGAGAGTCTGTGACGTCGTTGTCGAACAGCTAACTTCTTACTTATTTAGGTGCGTGGATTGTAGCTTTTAGATCTCACTTTAGATACACAACACCACTATTAGAATTTCCGGTTTCATGTACATGTGGAAGTATAAGATTGTTTTCACTTTTATCTTTTAGTTATGTAGCGTGAAGGAATAAGCTGTCGAGGATGCAAGTGTCAAATCCAAATAATATTAAAATATACAATCTTAGTGGCGGAAAATCTTTGCCAGAGGTAAGAATTCTGTGGCACTGGGACGCTTAGTAAGTTAGTAGTGGTAGTGAAACAGATACAAATACATGCAAAGTACTTTGCTGAATGCGGAATTTCGAAAAGATGTATTTTGCGGAATTAAAATTGCGGAAAATGCTCTGTTGTTGAGTTATGTGGAACTTATGTCACTTGAATAGGTGTACAATCTTACAGAGCGCTCGACCACCATGCCCAGAAGCCTCGTTGTGCCTCGCAGAAGTAGATATTAGGCTAATTTGTAGGTGGTACTTAGCCACACGGCGGCCGTGTGGCTATCACAGAAATTGGCCACACGGCTTATTTTCTGACACTGATTCTGCACCATATCCATTAAAACGTCCAGTAAGTCATTCAACTCCAGTAAGTCATATGAAGTACGTACTTGAACGAATTTTAAGTAAGGAATTTACGCTAATGCAGCAGACTCGGACAATGTTTATATAAAGTCTGTAGTGAGATACTCTTCGTTGTAGCTGTAGCTTAGTGCGTAAGCTATCAACTTCGTGTTTTGTAGGTTGCAGGTTCGAATCCTGGCTCTACCAATTTTATACTTTTTTTCTTTTTTCAGTTAATACTTTAAATTATTATTGTGCTATTTTATCGCTTATTCAGCGTGCTTTCATCGTTTAAAACAGGTTTTCGTAGTTGATATTAGTGATTGCGTATGAAATGTAAATGTAAATCATACAAAGAAATTCGCAAGAGGGCACTATGTATTGAGTCAAATGTGTATTGACTGATGTCAATACACATTTGACTACTGCAAAAAAAATTGACAGTAATATCTTTGGAATGTTCCCTGATGATTGGTTTGTGTGTATGGGTGTTTTATATGCTGTATTCGTGAATCACTGGCGAAATAAACAGTTGATTATGACTTGAGTTTTCAAATGGGACTAAAACTGTTAAGTTTCTTTTAAGGATGTAGTGTTCAAATTTTTTCCATATTTGAAATTTGTTTTATGAATCCGAATAAAAATTCGATATTTGGATTTGAGTACCGCTAGTTAACAAGTAGTAGGCTTACTGTAGAATGTACGGCATTCAGCGATGCATTTTTGTATCAAACTGTATACCTTTGTAATCAAATTGATTGTGGTGGTCTAATAAACGTTTTGTGACATTGTATGCTGTGTTATTTTTTTTTCAAAAACACGATGCACATGTAGCATAATGAAATTATTGTTATCTTCCGTGACTTACAAAAAGTTAACCAAACATGACCGCAGATTGTAAATATAAAGTAAGTAACAAAAACTTGACACCACAGCAAATCAGCAAGTGACAGAGTACACAGCACGTCTACATTATAGGCCTACGATTGTGATGCATAAATGATAAGAAAACCTTACATTGGCCTTGGCTTAGTGTTGCATATTAAAGGGCAGTCCATGCTTGAGCTTTGACAGTCGGTTCATGTGAAGCAGTTAAAGCAACGGTATATGTGACTGGGAGAGTATCAAAGGTCAGCATTCAGCGTTTATTGGACTGCATGGTTAGATGGTCGGCAGTCAGTACTGCTGCAGAACTGCACAATAGAGTGAGCACCATGCTGTGCGCCGAGATCTCTGCATGTGGATGGGTGTGCCCCGAGGTGATGTTGGCCGCCTACCGTAAAGCACGGTGAAAATGGCCGCATTTGGTGTTAATTAGTCTAATGCATGCAAAGTGAAATAAACAGTGCGAAACATTGTTGGTGTTAAACAGCCTTTATTGCTCCTTTCACATGTAGCGGCACATCATTTAACAAACAAATCTAAATATCAAACTCGTAACTCAAAACATAATTCGAATTTTGAACAAATTGAACAACTACCGAATAATCGAATTTTGGATTACGACCCTGGTTTTATTTCCTGTTATTGTAATGTGATTTGAATTAACCAGAAATGTCTTGTTATGTACCTTTGCAGTGGCTTTCAGATCGACGGAAACGAACTCTTCAGAAGAATGACATTGGTGATGCTTTTATTTAGTATTTCTGCTTTTTTGCTTATCATTTTGTACTAGCTTTTTGTCATGTCTTATTTGTCATTGCGCTGAGAAATTTTGCCATAAATATTTATTCAGTTGTAATGTATAGCATATAATATGTTTTTGTCGTTAGATATCCGTCGTCGTATTCAGCTGATTCAGGATTTTGAAATGCCAACTGTGAGCAATTGTGTCAGCATATCAAATGATGGCCGCTATATTTTTGCTACAGGCAAGTTTTTGCAGCATTATTTTCTTTCTTATTTCACTGTGCAGTGTGCAAGAATAGCAGATAATAGTGCACAGTATGTCATGGATGGCACACAATATACGTACATATATGAAATTTTGAAGCCAGTAGTGCATAAAAGCACTGTTGTTAGTTTACAGATATACATCACAAAAATGACAGAGGAAATAATAGACAGTTGCTGTGTCACGTTTTTTCTGCTGTGACCAGTAGTATTGACATGACCGGCAGGGGATATAACTGTTGGAAATTCATGCTTTTGATTGAAAATTTTCCGCTAAGAGTAGAAAACTTAGGGAAGGTATTGCCCTCATTTTGGGAGACCTTAGGGGCACAATTGAAATTTTGAATACAGTACTGTACATAACCTGCCAAATGGCACAGTTTGAACATTTTTTGGCATTTTGCTGATGCCCGGTAGCGATTGTGGGTGAAACCCACTTAGATGGCACAGTTTGCAGCTGTCGGATGGGGTTTAAATATAGCAATAAAAGAACATACCAACACATTGCACCACATGCGGATGCAGGAATGGATATATACACGGGTTTTCTGTGAGCTTTTGTTGTCAGAAATTTAACTTTTTATTAGTACATTTATTTATCATTTGTTTACACATGCGCAGTTTTTCGTCTGCTGATATTATAACTTCAGCCACTACGCGGCACTTTGTGGCACTGAGCTGTTTGCAATGATTGTGCGTTGGCATTTTATTATGCAGTTTAGGTATACTGTTGTCATTGCAGCTGTGTTGGATAATTGTATTTTGCTGCCTATTCCCATTTTTTTAATGCACGATGCCGCTGGTGACAAGAAGTGCTCATCAGCTTATGCGTGGACTCGTGTTGTAACAAGTGTTATTGTTTTTGTGCCATGTTGCAATTTGATGATGAGTTTCTGTGATTCGTTGTTTATTCACTCTAATTTTTTCCTGAAGGTTGCACTTGTAATCAGTTAATTACCCATAACGAAAGAGGTTGACTGGATAACATATGGTATAATAAAAGTTGTATGAATTATAATGATGTTATGTACTGCTGTGTTGGATGGGAGCATTTTTGTATTAATTGTTTTTATGCTGTGGTTAGGTGTGTACAAGCCGAGAGTGAGGTGCTATGATGTGGCACAAATGTCAATGAAATTTGAACGCTGCATGGATTCTGAAGTTATCAGATTTCAACTTCTTAATGATGACTACACAAAGGTAGAATTTTTTCAAATTACCACTTCTCTTTTTACTGCACTTTGAACTGGATATATACTAAAGGAAAGTTTTAGCATTGGTTGTTTATAAAGATGCAGATTTTCAGAAACCATAGTATGCTGTTGTCCACTGCCCAGTCTCGTCGAAAGTTTGACTTATTGTATTATTTCCTGCTAATATGCTTTCATATTGTTTGCAGATTGTCTTCCTGCAGGCAGATCGTTATATTGAATTTCACAATCAGAATGGTCGTTATTGTCGAACACGGTTACCGATGTATGGAAGAGACTTTGTCTATCATCAGTCATCTGCTGAACTGTATTTTGTTGGAACCAGGTTGTTTAAAAAATTTTTTTGTATTTTAATTTTGTTCTAAATGTGCTCTAGTGTTTTGTTGCTTTACTTTGTACTAAATGCCACTCTGTTATTCATGGTTGTATGGTGGGTGTATTGAAATGTCAAAGCCTTTTAAGCCTTTTATGTGCTGATGTGCTGTTAAAAACCGAATGGAAGTGAATGTGATTTTCCTATAATATATTTTAATAAATATGGAGTGTCAGACAGATGCATTTTTTCTTTAGGTATATATCATATGTAAAGATTCATCAAAATACAACTGTTATTTTGTTGTGTTTTGAAAATTTTTCAACCAATGTTGCCTTTTTGGAACGACTGTCCACTAGGTGTCGGTAGGACCCCTCGTCTCGGTTCATCGAATTGTCTTGTTCTTTCTTGATGTGTATCGCTTCCCTGATCCATCGGTCCATCCTGTTGCTTTCTCTGTCGATCAAAACGTCAACAAAAACAATGAAATAAAGGTTGTATTTTCAATGAATTTTCATGTGTAATTTATAAACTATCTCAGTTTATGGGTCTGTTTCAAGACACTCTTACTTGGCTGTTTTCATTCTGTTGTCTTACTGAGGTACTGTTTGTACATGCCGTTTCTGTTAGTTAGTCTTGTGATTACGATTGAAGTCGATTTGTGGATTTTTCTATAAAGTGCTCCAGAATCCAGCTATTGCTTTTGTGTACATTAATTAACTTGGCTGTCAATAGATTGTCTTAAAATTTATGACACACAGTCATAATCTGGGGTCTAAATGTACGGTACGTCTTATCTGGGATCGAGGGTATTGCTGCTGATAGGTCCTTTCCTTCAGGATTATGGTAACTAGTGCAATGTCTGCACAGGAGAGCAGCACTTTTGGATCTTTGGAGATATTAATCAACACTGAACAGAACGTTTTAGTAAGTTGCATTGTATGACTGTTAAATTTCTGATTTTGTTGATGTCGTCACTTAGCAATCAGTCGTTTTGGAATGACAGTCATATATTGACAGAAACACAAAAAACACTGTCGTCTGTGTAATAAAAAACATACATAAACCACTCACTGAGTGTTACATAATTGTTACATTTTGCTATCTGTTTTGTTGTTTTTCTTCAGTACGAACATATCAAGGATCAATCTGGAGCTGGGGAAGTTCATGATGCCAGTGAAATCAGATGCTGGGTATGTGACATAATTATAATTTTGCTTTGGTTGCAAGTGTTGTGTTGCAAGGTGTTATTTCCTTTTTTGTTTTATATCTATTGTAATAGTTTTGTCACTAACAAGTTTTGTTAGCAACAATAAAGTTCTAGGTTTTTCAGTCAGCAGTTTTATATCTTTCTTTTTTTGGTTTTAGATATACTGACCATGTTGACGGAGACATTTTAGTTCTCCGATTAATTTTAGTTTTAATTTTATACAGTTTACTGGATGCTAATAATATTCTGATACAGTCTTTTGTTTTCTTAGATGAGTTTGATTTAGTTTTTATGTTGTTCTTGAGAAAATTTATTATTTTTATACGGTTTTAGTTCAAACTTAAAGTATCACGAATGTTTTAACATTTTATTGCTTACTGTAAACATCATATGTGGTAGCTGTTGCCATTTTAGCACTTATCACTAAGAGAATTTAGCTTGTGTTGCATTTTTTTGTTTATTTTTCAGAAATTTTTGTGGCTTGTTGAGGATTGGCTGTTTGTAGCAACTGTGAGTTGAATTGCTGTGATATCAGTGACGTTCACAATTTGATAGCAGTCGGTACTTCACTGGTGTGTAAGATTTTTTCCTATTTTTTTTCTCATGTATTTGATTAGTTCAAAAGTTTATGGCAATTTCTTGCAGTCATTGCATTATTGTCTTTATTACTGTTGTTGCATACTACTATTAGTGCATAACGTTGAAAGAAACTTAGCTGAAATTTGAGTTCTCACATTATCATATTTGCACAGTATGATGGATTGATATTTTACTGGTTATAATTTGCTTCTTTATTGATTGGTGTTTATTGAGTATCGTCCGTGAGTACAGAGTATGTTCGTATGTCCATGTCAGGGTCATGTTGCATGTTTTGATCCACGAACCAGAAATCGTGTCGGTTTTTTGGACTGCACAGCTCCTGCTATTACTGACAATACCGAGTACGTTCAAAGATTTGTTTTTCCTGCAGTAGCTAAACGAACGAATATGTATAGAATTTGATAGGCTAAAGTAAAAAAAACATTTCTGGCGTACTTCATTGTTGCAACCTAATGATGAGGTTAACTACTGAGTATCTCTGTGATGTTTTGTTATTCACTCTAATTTTTTCCTGAAGGTTGCACATGTAGCATGTACGAGGGTATGTAAGTTACAGCACACCGAGAATATAATAAAAACTACATGATGGTTACGATTCTGTTGACTGTTATGCCTCTGCCAACATGTGACAACTACAAGGCCAAAAATTGCACTTTGGGACATATTTGACCATACCGTGACCTTGACCCTTGAGTTTTTGAGCATAAAATTTGATGTGTTCAATTTGTTTCTTTCATCCTTTTCTCAAAGTTCATTAGTGGTGAAATTTTGGTCAAATTCTATCAACTTACCAAAGATATCTTGCTGACAATGTTTGTTCGGGACTAACACATGCACGCACACATAAACTCTCTAGAAAGATAATGTCTGTGATCACTACATTGGCGGAGGCATGATCATGAAATATTCTGACGTCAGAAACATAAAAGGGACACTGTCATTAGTCACATAATAAATGGTGTTGGAGTAGCTTCTTTTCTTAACCAACCATTTTGACTTTGTACTGTGCAGTGGCCTTTGTATGTGTGTACGTCATAAGTTTGTGTGATGATGATGGTTGATGGAGGCGGATATCTTGCGTTTTTCTGTGATGTTTTTCAGCATTGACAGTTTGCCGAGTATTACATCTGTCAAATTCAAGGATCATCTCAGTATGGCTGTTGGTACTTCCACCGGACAGGTTTGTAGCTCTATTCTATTCTTAGTCTTTAGTCTGTATTTAGTTTTTATGCGCGAAAGCAGGAACTCCTATAGCGCATCTTAGCCATCACAATTCTATATGTCTGTCTGTGTGTCTGTCTGTCACTCAAGTGGATCAGTAAAAAACGGTGTAAACTAGGAACACTAAATCTTCACCGTCGGCTGCCTGGAAGACTCTAGTTTCAGGATCTGTAAAACTTTTCCATAAACTTTTCCATTCGTTAACGGTCACCTCAAGCAGGGGGCGCTACATGAAAGGGATGGGAAAAATTTGCGATTTGTAGCCAATAAATCGCCGTATCTCAAAAACGATGCGAGATAGGGCTTAGGTTACCGTTAATCGCTAATAGGAAGCTGTACACTGGCTTTCGATTGGCACCAAAATCAATGACCTTGATGACCTTGAATGCCAAAATAAAGGTTTTTATGGATTTTTGGGCGATTTTGGGCTGTGACACACATTTTAAGAGCGAATATTGGGTCGAAATCACTACAGATAGACCAGTGCAATCTGCATATGAAATTTTTGGGCCTTAAACGTAGATTTAAATGGTCCAAGTCTAGACCCCGTAGGTTCAAAGTGGTTTGCACAAGAGGGCATCAAAGATGGATACTCCCTGAAAAGTCATTATTTTACTGCTATCAGCTGCACGAGATCGGTTACGCCCTCTGGTGAGTGCAATTGAAACGCTATAGAAACACCTTCATAATCATTGCGTCTAATGTTAACTGGTGGGATCGGTGAGCTTAGATTTTGTTCACATTGGGCCTTCAAACATGCACCGCTGTTGCGCATTCCCTTTTGCGTTAGCTAGGCTTTCTTGTTACAGTTCCTTGTGGTTTGATTGTTTTGTCATTTATACAGATATATGAAACATTTATTTTGTTTAGTGATACGTTTCATTGTTGCAACCTAATGATGAGTCTAAATACTGAGAATCTCTGTGATTTCTTGCTATATTCACTCTAATTTTTTCCTGAAGGTTGCCCGTGTAGTATAATGTAGCTGTGTTGTCAGTAATAAAATACATGAATCTATCAACATTGTTAATGGGGTAATACGAGTTGTACATTTGTACAATCAACATCATCAAAGCGCTGTACTTAAATGAGAATTTTTTTTATTTTCCATTTGATAAAAAAACAACTTTTGATGTGCATGATGTGCGAAGTTTCTTACTGGTGTATTGCTGCAGATTCTGCTGTATGATTTAAGATCAAGTCGACCGTCACTTGTGAAAGATCACAACTATTGTCTGCCCATAAAGGACATTGACTTTCATCACTCAGAGAATCTTGTATTGTCTTGTGATGAAAGGATCCTGAAAATATGGGATGAACATACAGTTAGCACTTTTTCTATACTTTATTATCAATTCATTAACTGTCCTGCATAAATTGCAGTTATAATTTTATTGTCATGTGCCATCCACATGTAAGTTTAGTAAAGTAATATTATGTACTTTTGTCATTTGTTTTTATCAACTAGTTGACATTTCAAGTTTATGCATTTGTTAAATTTAATGAAGTGAAATAGTTAATTTAGATTACGTTGTTTGCTTGATATATTTATTTACTTGATTATTGTTAGTCATCTGTTAACATCTATTATCATGACTTCTTTATTGACTTTTTTAAAAGTACACTTCTGGCAATTTTTATAGGTTTTTCTAGACATATCTGTTTGAAGTTTGAACTAGCCTGCAATAAATGAACAGCCTTCAGAGAGTATATAGTTAGAGAAAATATAGTTAATTTGAGTGATGAGTGATTAACTGTACCAATCTTAGTTGCAGTTTCATTCATAGGAAGAGCTGTACATATTCAAAGGTGCAAGGGATTGAAAGGGGCATATCACAGGCTGAACGGTAGTTCAGGCCATGTATTAACGGCAACTTCTCTTTCCTATGGGAAAGCCAAAAATTTGACCCCCACAGAATCAAAACCCATAATCTGATTGAGATAAAATTTGGCACGGTTGATTACGTCGGCTAGATGACCCCTCGTGCAAAATTTCATGTAAATCTGTGCAAGGGGGCTTCTCGGCAAATAGGTGAAATATACGCAAAAAATTTTCTAGCTGCACATATACCTTTTTTCAGAAACTCATCTACAGCTCAGACCCTTCGGCAGATTTTTGCATGCGATGGCTCAAACGACGCGGTCTCGCACAAGGATGTGCCTTTTGGAAGTTAAAAAATTTGAAATTAATATTCAACGTATTTATTTTGAAAATTCCAAAAAAATTACAATGGAACCTATGGGGAAAATTAATTCTTAAAACGGTCATAACTTTGGCTGTGTATAAGATAGAGTTGTAATTTTTGGTTCTGGGATATGGTTTTTTGGAATGGCCAATCTAATGGTGTCGTTTAATTTTACCCGGACCCTCCCTAGTTGCCATGGCAACGAAATTTGGGACAAAGTTGGCTATAACTCGGTCTGTGTAAGAGATATCAGCGAGATATTTGCATCTATAGGGGGTTTTTGGGGATGGGCTATTGAATGCAGCCAATCACATTTTTCTTTGACCAACCCTCGTTGCCATGGCAACAAAATTTGGGACAAAATGAGCTATAGCTCGACATGTACAAGATATCTCCAAGATTCTTCCATCTGACAAGGGGTTTTGAGGGTGGAGCAAATAAATAATTTTAGTAAGTCTACCATATGGTTGACTTTTGTTGCCTTGGCAACGAAATTTGTAGAATTTTTGGTAAAAATTGGCTAGAACTCGGTTAACTACAAGCTGAGTTCGGACTTTAGTTTGACTCGACTTTATAGACGTTTGTGGTCGGCCATTTTACGCAACAGTCTTATAAATGCAATAATACGATTAGTTAAATTAGCATTATTAAAGTGTTTTCCGGGCCTGTATTAAGTGGGTGATGCATACAATATTAGCTTGTTTATTTATATGGCCATTTCGTGGATATAAAAGGAATTTTGTTCAGTATTGTCAACAATGCAGGCTAGCGGTGACGTCATGCCTGACAAGTGTCATCTGCTTTGTTCAGTCACGCCTTTAGGTAGTAAGTAACAGTTATAAGCGGCTTGGCTACTGTAAGAAATATCTGAAGTGCAATATCTTTGTAACTGATCACCAGTAGGAAAACAGTAGTTTAGTAATAAAACAGCAAATATAAATGTGCAAAACATCAGTTTATACACTTGTTAATGGCAACATTTAAGGACTTGCACATCGAAAACAGCAAAAATTACAAAAAGTGATATTATTCAGCAGCACATTGACACACAGTCAGTGTGATGCGGGCAATATCACCTTTTGTGATTTTTGCTGTTTTCGATGTGCAAGTTCTTAAATGTTGCCGTTAACAAGTGTATAAACTGATGTTTTGTACATTTATAAAGGTTAAAGGTTAAAAGTAGTGTTATAGCTCTTAATGGAAGCCCATTCCAATGCTACGGAGCATCACATGCTGTATGGGATCACACAGTGTTACTTCCCACCTAGCACAGGTGAACGCGCTCATCTTAACCCCCCAACAGGTAGGCCGGTACTCGATTTATTTACACCGGAGGGATGAAAGGCTGAGTTGACCTAGGCGGCTGGTTACATACTGAGATGGTTTACCTGCCCTCAGGCAGTCACGCATCCAAGTACTAACTTGGCCCAGCGTAGAGTAACTTTGCATTGCCACTATGCCAAAGCACCAACTCATATAGCTTCATGCTAACGCATTTCAGAGCTGTGAAGCATCACCTGCCAGCTAGACAGGTCAGTTAGGTCAGTACTCTGTTTACCTACGCTAGAGGGATAGAAGGCTGAGTTGACTTTGGCGGTTGGTTATATGCCAAGATAGCTTACCATTTCGTCATATGTCCAAGTACTAGCTGGACCCAGCGTAGGGCAACCACGTTGAACAGACACATCATGTTAGCCGCTAGACCATAGCAGCACCTATGATGGTCTTGTATATGTATGTTATTGGTGTTGCATTATGACAGGGTAAAGCATGGACGTCTGTTGAACCGAGTGACACAAAGCTGAACGATCTTTGCATGGTCCGTGATACCGGCATGCTCTTTCTGGCCAATGAGGCTCCCAAAATACTTGCATACTACATTCCGGTAACTTTGTTGGCTTTTACCGTCACGTAACTGCTACAGTTAGTCAACTGAAGTGCTTGGAGTGCAGATTTGCTCGATGTGTATGGTTGCAACCTAATGATGAGTCTAACTGCGGAGTGTCTCTATGATTTCTTGTTTTATTCACTGTAATTTTTTCCTGAAGGTTGCGTGTACATTACGTACAAGAATTTCTAAGCTGTAATCTAATAAATGATATGTAAATTAAGTAATAAAAGTTGCCATTTCATTTTGTTTCATGGTGCTGATGTTGTCATTTAGTGTTTAATACTGCAATGTTGAAAATTTATTCATTGCTGTTACTGACTGCTGCAACTTGCCAGTGTCTTTGAATTTTGTGCCCTTTGCTTGATATATGCTGATATTTTTGAAAACTTTTTTTACTATGTTTGGTCTGCTTCTGTCTCGCTCTGGTCTTATCGAGATGTGTGACTGGTTTTTTCGCTGACGTATAGCAGTGGCCTTTGAATATGTGAACTAAGAATGCAAGGTGTGTATGGTGAAATGTTTCACTGTAGTCGCTTGGCCCGGCACCAAAGTGGTGTTCATTCCTCGACTCACTGACTGAAGAACTGGAAGAAAACCCGACATCGACTGGTACGTGGACAGACCAAAATATTTCAATGGTGATTTCATCGTATTTTAATATCGTCATCGTTCAGTGCTTTGGCGTGTTTGGAAACATATTCAGCTATGCGATTTATTTCTCCAGCAGTTTTAAAAATGTATAGTTTGGGGATATCAGCTTTATCAGGAGTAATGTAAGAGAACATGGTTTTAATGTAAGTTTCTTTACTAAGAGGTGAACTTATGCCACATTATGGGTCTTGCCTGTCTGCCTTTTTGTCTGTCTGTCTGCCTGTACTGGCTGCTAAGTCCAAAACAAAAACGCATAGAGAATGCAAAACAGGTGTGTTAATGATCTCCAGAGTAGGAATAAATGGTTTGCTGATTTTCACTTTGAAAATTCAGAGGGCGTGCTTTTAATTGACATCCAAAATCTCCAAAAAGTGGCACTTATAGGTTCTGGGCGCTGGCTCAGGCACAGTGCAGTGTGCGGGTGTGCAGTGGGCACGAGATCGCTGGATGGTCGCATAAATGTCAGCACATGGTGTGATGACATCTGTGCTTGTTTTATTGTGTGTTTGCAGTTTACGATGACTATAAGTTCCTGACACGTAGCGAGCTGGATGGTCTTGGTCTGTCGCATCTCATTGGCACTGACTTTGTCCGAGCTTACATGCACGGATTCTTCCTTGATGTTCGACTTTATCGCAAAGTAAGAACTATTTCAGTCACACACTCACAAACATGTACATTGCAGTTATAGCGCGAGGTGCTTCCATTGTTTGCTACCAGTGCGCTGGTACCAGTAGCAATGTCTGAAGGACTAATATGATAAATACTAACTCCCGAATATTATTAATATTATTAGATAATTGCTTTTTAATACAATCGTAGTAGAAAATAATACTCTCACACATATTCCTAGCAGGATTATATCATCAGTTCTTTCTGGCAGTGAGATTAGTTGGAAATTTTTAGTTTGTTAATAGCTTTACAGTCTTATTAATCAGTTGTACATTCTGCATTATTTTTCCATCAACTAAAAATGCCTTTCGCTACGGTATATTCATCCACTTCTTGACGTATCTATATTTCTGTCTAATACCATTTCGTAGTCATCTGCTTTTGATGGAAATTATTGTTGACAGTATAATATACATGTAGTAGACATTTTCTTGACATCAGCAGTATGCTTCACCATGGCAACATATTGATGAGTTTAAATACTGAGAGTCTCTGTGATTTCTTGCTTCGTTCACTCTAATTTTTTCCTGAAGGTTGCACATGTAACATATGACCTCAAAATTGATCAGATATTATAAAAGAAATATGAAAATAGTGTCAACATGTGATTGCACACGTTATTTTTGTCCATGTATTATCTTAGAGTATTTTAGGACTACATTTTATTTGCGACGGCTATACTTCGCACGTCTTAGCCATGGCCTGGGTGTCTGTTCATCTGTCTGTCACACCCTTTAGCCCTATCAAAACGGTGCAAGCTAGGATCACAAAATCTTCACTGTGGGCTGCCCCAAGGAATCTAGTTTTTAGTGGCAAAATTTTGTGCCCCTGGGCAAGGGGTTTCCCTTGAATGAGGGCATCAAAGAGGGGTACTCCACAAAAAGTTATTATTTTGCCACTATTGGCTTGTATAGTGTGAAAACGTTTGCAGATACATACAGACTTGCTGTTATCATAACAAACACTGGTGATGCGCTTTTTAGATTTATCAACATCGATGATCTTAAGCGACCTTGAACCCCCAATCACAACCAACTAATTAACAGTGGTAAATCTATAACCTTTTGCTGGATTTCCAGCCACGTGGGTATCCGAGGAAACGAAGATGCTGACATCGCCGCTAAGGCAGGACTTGATGTCGCCATCACCAACATGAGATTTCCACTTGGTGATTTGTTAACTTGTGTCAACCAATTGTGTGTTAAAGAATGGCAACAGCTCTGGAACCAGCGTACATCTAATAAACTTTACAGTGTGCAACCGGCCGTTGGTCGCAGTGTTAGTTCGTCACTGGGCCACTACGACTCAGTCCTCATTAACCGTCTTTGAATTGGTCATACAAGACTTACAAATCTCCTAAAAGGAGAGAGTCAGCCAGTATGTGAAGCTTGCCATTCTCCGCTCACAGTCAAGCACATTTTGGTAGACTGCACCAGGTGCACCTGTTACAGTGCACCACGTCAGAGATATTTTGGAGCGGACACACTCGAGGACGTTTTTGAAAATGTTGCATCTCGCAACATCATCGCCTATGTTAAAGATCTCAACTTTTACAATCGTATATAATGTTTTTACATTAGCTTAATAGTCTTGATCTTAACAAGTATTTTAACTTTGCTTTTAATACATATGTTAACTGCTTTTAACTAATTTTAACCACGTATGGCACTGAATGGCCTATTTTGTGCTGATGTGCCATTAAGAAACTACTCTCTCACTCACTTGAACCCCCAAAATAAGGGGTTTTGGTGAATATTTTGCGATTTTGGGTTGCAACACACATTTTAAGAGTGAATTGCACTGAAATGGCTGGAGATAGACCAAGAAAACCTGCATATAAAATTTTCAGCATTAAATGTAGATTTTAGCAGTCTAAGCACCGATACCCTAGGTTCAAGGAGGCAGGCGCAGGCAAGCCTCAAAGAGGGGTATCCCTGTAAGAAGTGTTTTTGCCACTATTGGCTCATCTAGTGCGAAAAAAGTTGCAGATAGGCACAGACATACTGCTTATCATAACAAGCAGTAATGACAAGCTTCTTATTGATTTTAACATGGATGACCTTGAGTGACTTTGAAGTCGCAAAATACGGGGGGTTTTAGTGTTTTTTTTTTGCAATTTCCGGCTGCGGCGCATGCTTTTAGAGTAAATTGCAACAAAACAAATGGAGATAGACCACTAAGACCAGGGCAACCTGCAAACACAAACTGCTATAGGCCGTCATGCGTCTCATGAGCTTTGTTCAAATTACCTGTTACATATTTTTCAAGCCTTGTTTGCACCATCAAGCACTGCCCAGCAGTTCTGTAAAAGACAGAACTTAAGTGTCGCTCTGATTTGTGATTGAATATTTGCAGGCGAAGTCGGTATCAGAAGATTTCATTTACGATGATTATCGCCAGAAGAAAATTCGTGAAAAGATTAATGAACAGATTGCTTCACGAGTTAAGACTAAGGTATTACTGATATATTTTATAATCTGTATTTGCATGCTTTATTGCACTTTCTGGGGTTTATTAGAGCTATGCTTGTTTGGTAGTTTGAATTAACAATAAAGCTTTGTTCTTGGTCACTGAAGTTACTTGGTTGGTTAATACTTCAACAGGTAGAATTTTCTGACATATTTTGATGATGAGCTTAATTACTGGGATTCCCTGTGATTTATTGTCATTTACTTTGATTTTTTTCAGGGTTGCACAGTTTTAAGTGTTTCAGTTTTATGAAAAAGCAAATCTGCATATTATGGTGGCTTATTTTGCATGCAAATGTGACTTTATGTTCAGAAATTGCCGAAAGTCAACAAAGAACTTGCTCAGAAACTGCTGGAGTTGGAGAAGGAAGGACAGAAGAAGAAAAAGGTGACGAAAATGTTCTGTTTTCAGTCTCTGCTGTAAGCTTCTGCTTCTCTTGCTTGATTTCACATTAAATTAGTGATGGAATGCTTACAGGCAGAACTATAACTGAAGAGCAAAGCTAAAACTCGCATGTAATTTTGTTTGAGGCAGATGTTGGCACGTTCAAAACGTCGTCATAGAAAATTGAAATATACCTGTAATGCGTTGAGTGGGATGTAAAGTTTTACGCATTCAGTTGGTTTTTAAGTGCTTACTAGTTGCCACTGGTAGTGCCAGTGATGCTGTAATTTAATGTCCATGATTGTGATTGATTTGTGTGGTAGAAACCGGTGTCAAATCTCCTGCATGATGAACGTTTCTCACGAATGTTCACGGACGCGGATTATCAGGTGGACGTGCTAAGTGATGAATATCGACTGCTCAATCCCGTCATTAGCAAGATGGAGAAGCGACTCGAAGATAAGCCAGATGCCGATGACGAGGTCTGAAATAATGTTTTTTAGCAGTGCTGATAGTTTTCATTTTTTTGTTTGTAATTATTGGCAGTCTACCAATTGGTGGATGGGGTTATTGCTTGCAGAATATAGTGGACATTTTCTTGACATTAATGGTATGCTTAATTTTTGCAATTTAATGATGAGCCTGACTACTGAGATCTACTGTGATTTCATGTTATGTTCACTCTAATTTTTTCCTGAAGGTTGTGCACATCGCATGTAACTTGTAAACTACTCACCGTAACATATTTTAATTGTTGGAGAAAATTGTTGTTTGGGAAATCTGCTTATTTTTATCTTTTTGTGTAAGGTGCAAATCAGCATTTATTAGCATAATAATTTAGGTGATGTTTTTTTGTGGCATATTGCACTGCATTCTGATGCCGTTGTAGTTCCTTATTATACAGACGTGCAATTGTACATATGATGTTAGTGTTGTTAACCATGATGACCACGTTTCAGGGGCCTGATTTTGACGATGTTGCACACGAGTCAGATGACACCAGCGAAGACGAAAAAGAAGAAGATGATGATGTTGATGATGACAATGATGGTTGGGAGGATGAATACGAGGAAATTAGTACACCTGTGCAACAACAACAAAGGTAAGAAATTAGTCGTGTCTGCTCTGTCTGTAAGTGTGTTTAGGCATTCTCGTTTAGACAACTTCAATCAATCAAAGAGTCAGTCATTTATTGTTTCATGGACAATAGTTATGATGTAATGGCAAGCTGCAGTGGTCTGGCCAATTGTGATACTTTTATCGTACTTTGCACGGACTTTTATCCATATACCTGGTGGGCGTAGCTTGTGCCCAGTGAAAAAATGGGGGGAAGTAAGTAAGAAATTGAGTAGGGTTTTACATCCCACCCGACACCACACAGGTCATTTTGGTGACAGCCTTTGCAGGCAAAATTACACATACACATAATAACGGAACAAAAAGTTTTTACGCAAAGTTTGATCGTTATGAAACATCAAACACAAAAAAGACAGAAACCTAAAAATGTAAGAACTGCCGATTATAATTGTGCATATGTATCGAAAATGGCAGTTCTAATAATCTTCCCTGTTTTCCTCCAGACAGTCATCAATCTCATAATGCTGTCTATTGCAGGACAGGGGGGCAAAAATGTTGGGAGAGTTTTGTTAAGGATGTAGATCTGAATCGGATCTAAACCCTTAACAAAATTTCCCCTCCCCCCAGAGAGGGGAAGGAGCCCGAATGGGGGTCACTTGAACCCATAAGCTGGAGGGGGGACTAGAGTTCGATGCCGATTCCAGATTTGGTAGCATAGAAGCCACTGACTTTTTGTGGTGGTATATATCTGTCACAACTCAAAAGGATGTGAGAGAGTTTGATAAAAGTGTTCGTTTAGTTTAGTTCAGTTCAGTCTATACATTCTTCAAAAAAATTTCACAGATGTTTGTGGCTGGGATTATGTGTTGCCATGTTGGTTCTGATCCAGATTCTTCTGTGTATTTTTGATCATCTAGGGTTCTTTACCATCAGGAGATAGGGCATAAACTGACACTGGTTGTGTGGTTGCATACTCCAGGGGGCACCACTATTCCCAATCGAGGTTTGAGGTATTTGATCACTAATAGTTGTTGTATGTGTAGGCTACCTCCAAAGGTTCAACGTGGCAAGTCAATCAAGCATGAGTCTGTGATTCCAGCTACTGGTGCTTACGACGATCGAAAGACTAAGTATGAATCAATATATCATGACATTAACTGTTTTCAGAATTATCATTGTTAAGATGATGGTTCGGTGTCTGCTAAGAGTGATGAAGTGGTCACTGAGCTTCGTGTTCGTGGAACACGTGTATGATCTGTCATTCGGTTTTGTCTTTATGTGATTTTTACGTGTGAGAGCTAGCATAGCTATAGCGAGTATTACCTACAGTAATTCTGTCCGTCTGTCTGTCTGTCCGTCTGTCCGTCACGACCTGATATCGATTCAAGCTCAGGTGAGATAGAGACTGGGTTTACACCGTATGATAGCTTAGAGTCGCTAGTATTTCGTGACAAAATTTCATGCCACTGGGGTGAAAGGCGTCCCTGTGAAAGAGGGGCAAAAGAAGGGTGACCCCAGTAAAAAAGACGTTATTTTACCACTATTGGCTCGTTTGTGTCGGCATCTCAAACATTGTTACTTTTCGTTCTGCTAGCACACCAAGTGTGTTCAGCATTATAAGCCAGCTGTTCTTAATTGGCTGCATTATGGGCTCTTGTCCAGGTACCAGCCCGCTATTCCGAAGGTCCGCTATTCCGAAAATCTGTTGTGCAGATACACGCCAGAGTGCTAACGTTGGGTTGAGGTTAAGGCTAGGGTTAGGGTTATAGGGTTAGGATCAGCCTTAGGGTCAGGCTTAGCGTTTATGGGAAGTTCTGCGGGCCAGTTTGCAAAATTCCGCGGTTTACGCGGCAAAATTATCTAATTCCACGGCTCACTGCAGCCTTCCATTTTTACGTAAACCGAGCTCTGTCCTGTTCAAAAACTTTAGTTTCTGAAGAGCCGGCTGACATAGTGACATTGTTAGTTATGCTAGCAATGTACAAGGAGAATTGCCTATCTTTTTTTGTAGTGCATTTTGTCAAGTTGCGTTGCATTTATTTATGATTGTGCCATATTGTGATAGTTATTAGTAGGGCCCACAGCTTTTGGCAGGTTAGTTTGATTTTTTTCGTGATAAAAATACGTCATCAAGTCAAAAATCATACTAATCGCCACTGAATTTTCAACTTGTGCAAAATTCCGCGGAAATGTCAAAATTCCGGGACAAAGGGACAATTCCGCGCTTGGCTCGAAATTCCGTGGCCCGAGGAAAACTGTGGGCCATAGAAATGAGGACTGTCTGTATTTTCAGAAAAACTATCGGCGAATTATGTGAAGATATGGAAGTTGTGCGGTCTACGGATTCTACATTTGGCAACTTGGAAATGACATTTAAGCTGAACAAGGTAAGTGTTTTAGGGGTTTTTATAGACTGGTCTGTATTGTATACATTTTACTAACGATATTTATGCCATCAATGTAATAAACAACAGGAAAATTAAACAACATTAAAATGTGTTTTGCGAAGATAATATTTGTAAACACAGAATAAAAGGTGTGACTTAGTCAAAGACTAAGTTCATTGCTTCAGGATACCATTTTTATCATACTTGCCACATTTTTGGTCATCAGAAGTATTCTGTATGACTGACCATAAACATAAATCAGCCAGTTTAGCCTAGATACAAAATCCGCAATTATTCTGTCTGTGGCACTTCAATGTCTGTTATAAATAATTACTTTTAATTACCATCATTTTTACATTGACTGTGCAGTGTTTATTAAAAATGACAAACATTGCATTGATTTTTAAAAAACTTTTCAAATGTGTTTCTTCTTCATATGCTTTTTGTAATGACTATGATTGTTGTTGTAATCAACACAAAATCTTTGCATTACGTTGTTCGGATATTGAATGAGGATTTTTGATGGCTGTGTTTTTGCAGAAGAAGTCAGAGTCGAAACAGTTGATGGAGACAAAGAGACATCGTGAAGAACGAAAGAAGGTGCGGCGATCAGCCACCAAACTCTCTACGAAGAAGACACCAAAGTTCTGGATGGGCCGAAAAGTTCGATGATGAATGTGACAACAAGCAATTGTACAAATGATAACACGGAATTGTACAAAAGCTGCAGCATTGTCTTTTTGATCTCAAAATGGCTTTTGTGTTGAACAGCAGAACAGTTGGAAGAACTGATACTGGTTCGGGAGATGTGAGACAAGTTTGAAAGAATGCAGAGGCTGTGGGAGGTCAGGATTGGCAGATCAGTCTGTCAGTCAGGAGTTTTTGAAGTGGCTTAAGTAAAGAACCATTTCTATCTTTACTGAATGGTCCAGTCTAGAAGATAGTCAAGAAAACGACTGAAATTTGGATCTGAGTGACCTGTGTGCATGGCTCTCAAGTATGTCTTGGTGGCATAATGGTTAGGACTTTTGACTTACGATGAAGAGGTCGTGGGTTCTACTCTCAGTGGTTACTACTTGGATGAGTGACTGTCTCCAGACAGGTAAATCATCTCGGTATGTAACCAACACCAAGGACAACTCGGTCTTCCATCCCTTTGGGGTATGTAAATTGAATATCAGCCCTCTTGGCTGCCCGGCAAGTCACGCTTCGTAGCTCTGAGGTGGGTTGCCATTATTAGCTATAGACAACCTTCAGCCTTATTAACCTTTGTTTGTGTTATGTATATGATACTCTAAATATAATTTTGGATGATCCATTAGGCTAGGGCTGAGTCGTTGTTGTCTGTAGGCCCAGTCGGCTGTTTGGCCATGCTCAGATCTGAGATGTTCATCATGCGGATGTTATCTGACTTGTATGCAACTTCATCCTGCAGAGTAACTGTCGTGTGTATCTGAACAGCGAACGTTTTATATTGCGTGTGCTTTCGATTGCTTGGTGAAGAAACATAGCCGTAATAAGCTAGTGACTGTTTCCGGGTGACACTGCAAAACGTTGTTGTTATGGATTGCAATCCTCTGGTTGTTTTCGCCAAAAAAATAGTTAACATCGCACTTTTTATAGCATTGAATGCTAAAAATAACAATTCTAGAGGTCTAATGCATAAAGTATTTTATGCATACTAAAGTATGACTCCTTGCTGTGCTCCGTAATTTGTATTCTGACAGTCACAGTCACTGCTTACACCGTTCTGACATACCTTCCGTACTAGTCTACCACATTTTGTGCATGAAATAAGTCTGTTGTAGATACCAAAATAACTGCCAATCTGTGAGCCCGAAACGGGATCCCGGGATTACATATTTCTCAATCCCGGGATTCTCAGTCCCGGATCCTGGGATTGAGAATTCAATCCAGGGATTGCAATCACTAGTTGTTATTTCAGATTGTCACATCGAAATGTGGTGGGATCTTTAGTGGTCACTTTTCACGTTTACAGAAGTGTGCTAAAAAAAATTATGAAAATTTGTCAGGGTTTTATGAACTTGGTACCTATGTATACGTCCATTGTGTATAGTACAGAGGCATCAAAATCATCTAGCATGCTGAGTTGCTGACTATAGAAAATTGGCATTTACTGCGATTTTGACCTTTTGGCTTTTTTGTCGTGTTGTAGTGACATATGCCATCTTGAATTACAGAACACTTTTTTGACGTTTCGCCTCCTAGACGTTTTGCCTATTAAAATTTGTGGACGACTGCAAGAAACAACGGAAGAAAGCCAACATACAGGCAGAAAAATAGTGGGGAAAACAAACGCAAATTAATATGCTATTCTGACGTTTAACTGTTTTGGAAAAAAATAGAGTACCCTATACCTAAGCCTATTCGTGCTGTTAAGGTTTTGGGGGATTTTCTGTAGGCCTAGCATTTTGTGCATACGGTCTCTACGACAGTTTTTGCTGTTGTTGGTTTGGGACTGGTGCTGCTTCATAAGGTAAAAGATTGAATCTCTGCATTTGTATTCTGAAGAATTATTCATTGTTTTTTCCACAAGACGGTCGACGTGTTTTGGTTTAATGGCAAGACTATAGCCTATAAGTAAGATACGAAAGGGAAGCATTTTTTGTCAGCGACTTGCTGATACACGCATCTATACGTGTATGTTATCTACAGATGTGGAATAAACGCTGTCATAGGCCTAGGCCAACGCGAAATCTGATGTCGCCACTAATCGATGGCGTTATTGCAGCGGTGGGCGGGGGTTCCATTGATCCGGACCTTTCCCACAGGCCCCAGACTCCAACAGATCGAAAGACCCGTAAGATTCGCACAAATCCGTGCTTTTTAGATGGGTGAAGGGTTAGTGGTGGATAGCAGCGGTAAATTGATAATCACTCGACCTGCCCCCCCCCCAGCCCTGATAACCTGGCGCCGTCCCTGAGCGCCGGTCCCTCAGTGTCTATGCATTTGCAGATATCCGTTTTCTTTCGTCGTCTTTTCGCTTCCTTTCGCTCGCATCCTTTCGCTAGGCCTACCCCTCCTTCCACATAGCCCTGTCATTCCAGATTACACAATATATTATTATCTTCGTACGATACTTGCGTTGTGTTGAACCATGACGCTGATATGGTTCGCTTCATTCTACTGTCGAAGAGTTTTTCATCAGAAATTAAACGTCCTTTGGGACTAGACCTTCGCAATAAGCTTCTTGGCTGCAGCAGTAGGACGGCGATCACTGCAGTGGAGTCGGCGCATTGATGAAGCTGAAGCAGCTGATCTAAGTTGGTGTGATTCTGTCGCGTCTGTCAGTCGTTGTCGTGAAAGCGCCGGGCGGCCGGAGAAGACGTTCGACTGCGGCGTCTGTGTGTGGCACGATCAATGACTCTCACGGGATGACTCACTCATTCATTCGCTTCTAACTTCCGCCGCGCCGGCAGTCCGGCACGCTGCTGCTCAGCCTCTCACGGATGTTGCTGCTGCTGCAGCTGACCATTAGCAAACTGTTTCAGACGGACGCTCCTCCGATTTTACAAGCAAATCGACTTCGCGTTGCATAGCCAGAGAGTGCAGAGACAGCTAGTGTGCTCCGTACGTGCTCCGTAAAAGGTACGATTTTAGGCTCAGGCGTAGCAAATGTCGGGATCGATTTTAAATATTCGTAATCTTCGACCGTTACAACTATAGGACGTGAATTGCAGAACGGAACTTTCTTTGTTGCACTGCCCCGAAAAAGCAGTTGTACAATTATTTAAAAGTAGTACAAAATGGATTATTGTGCTACTGCTCTATGAGTTTCCTGTCTTTCTGTCCGACCGTCCGTCTTCTACGAGCTCTTCACTCAAAAAAGAAAAGGGGTAGAGAAGCCAAAATTTGATTGAACATTCCAAGCGCAAGAGTAAGTTGTCACGCTGGTGTGTTATTTTTTTCACCTCAAACGGTCAAAAGACAGGCGGATGGCCGCACATTATGTCGACACCGGACTGGACCGATAGTTTGCAAGTTGAATTATCTGCTGTTGATGTCACTTTATCGTAAACCAGGCTACGTGAAAGCAGTTCTGCGATCACCTAGACACCTGCAAGCGTTTGCATCTGAGAGCGAATCTAGCGTTCCTGGCTGCTGCTGCTGCTGCTGAGACTGGGGGTGAGTCTGGAAGATGCTAGCTGGTGGTGTGTTGGTCAGTCGGTTCCTCGGATGATCGCTTGCTGGAGCTGTTCAAATCAGGCCGCTGCTACGCGCTCGCAGAACTGCGTGGACTGCGGATCGTTAATTGGTTGATCCACTTCATTGCTTTGACTTGATAGGCACAAAAGAAAATAGGCAACTCTTTATGTATACGTTTCGTCGCGGTCAGGTATGTGTTCTGTGAGTGTAATAAGGCATAATAAACTATAGACAGTGATGAAATGTGCTTATTACCTCCGCCAAAAAGGTTACGGTAATACACCTTGTCCGTTTGTTGGCCTATTATTATGCAAAATGTTGCCTGTGGATTTGGATGAAATTTTCAGAGAAGGTTATGTATGGTGGTCCAACTTATAGGTGATTAGATCTAGCCTCATTTAGGTGGTGCTGCTACCTGGCAAAGACATATGGAAAAGATGACAAACCGTTGGAGAGGTTTGCGCTCTCGGGTTACCCTTTTAGTTTCATGTCTGTGATCGGCGGTGTGTTATGCGTTAAAATGGACATGCGAGTGATACAGGCCCTGGCCTACCACGTTTTAACAGTCGCGCTTGATTGGCGTGAGATTACGGGCAGTTATAACAGTGTGAACATTGTAGTGAGAGATAGGAGGACAAAGTGGGTGCGTCATGAAATAATATTGTAATTGGCGAAAATTCGAGTTTTGTGGGTCGAATGCGGCTTCTAGTATAGGAACTGGCGATTTGCGGTTAACTTGCTGACAGGTTTGCGGATTGTTCGGGAAAATTGCGGCTCGGCGGCAGCTCGACATTTGGAGATCGGCTCACCTCTGGGTGGGCAGTGGCGTTGGTCGAGAGGCGCCTGCGTGGCTTATCGCCTCCGCAGACCCGACAGTGCACTGCACTCGTCAGTGACGCCAGTGAAGCGGCGTCCGTGAGACCGCGTAAACCGGTCAGTGAACAAGCCAGCGAGCCAGCTAGCGTTCAAATCAGAAGCCACTGCCACAGACTGAACTGACTGCGTCAGTAACCTGCTGTCGGTGTGGCGGCGGCTGCGCGATGTCGTCCGTGGACAATGTGGTCGTCGTCGTCGTCATGGTGGCCGGTGCATGCTGTCAACGGTGAACGGTGTAGTGGATTAGCGACGTTCTCCTCCGCATTGAACTAATCAGGTCAGTTCTGCGTCGTAAGCCCCTAGTAGACTTATGTTGAAATTAGGCCTATGTGTTCACCACGCAATAGTGGCAGAAGTAACGAAAAATAATGCATACCAAAATGCGTCGAATCGCAAAGAATTAACAGCAGCAGCGATCAGGAGACACCAATACTCTGTAGGGCCTAGTGTAGTCTGTATAGCCCTATAAGATTTAATCATGGTAAGGTACCGGTATAGCTATACCATAGCACTTTTGTTCATTTTTCGACGTATCTTAATGCCCAGCCACAGGGGCGGCGATTATAGGGGGGACGGGGGGGACGCGTCCCCCCAAAAATTTTGGTTGGGGGGACGCAAATGC
>Ga0209367_1000875_pt1 | contig 34122 bp, 31 predicted proteins | sample WorMetLIZISLAND2_FD_187412 | JGI IMG/M metagenome (GOLD analysis project Ga0209367, IMG submission 187412) | Marine gutless worms symbiont microbial communities from Max Planck institute for Marine Microbiology, Germany - Olavius geniculatus... ... | reverse complement strand
TCTGAACATCATAGTCTCCTCTGTTGGAAATTTGCAGTAGTCGGAAAAATTGCAACTTTTTGCCCTGCCTAATTTTTTACCCATGCTGCTGATGATGGCAGTAACAGGTGCTGCTGCTGCTGATGATAACGATAATTATGATAATAATAATAATAATGATATAGAAATTTGTAAGGAGTGCCATGTCAGCGAGCTGTATCTGAGGCGCCGGCAGTCGCCAGATGAGTAGTGATGGGCTATAAACTGAGTACATGTAGATTTTGAGATGACGTTTGAATGTTGGATGCGAAGTGCAATGTCTAACTGATGGAGGGAGATGGTTCCAAATGTTGGAAGCTTTATACAGAAAGGCTCTTTTGCCAACGTCTGTGCTGATTCGAGGCCTGTCAAGAAGATGCTGATCAGCGGAGTGTAGTGTTCGAACAGGTGTATACTGATCTAGTAATGATCCCAGGTGTATAGGTTGATTAGCCGAAGGCGTTTTATAATAATAACAATCTTTAATCGCAATAAGATGCAGCACACAATAAAAAGTACAATACAATGCAGAAGCTAATTACTAAAAAATCCTAAGCTAAAAGACAATATTAAAAAGAAAACAGAGAAAACCATGTGTAAGTCACAGCATACTTCTGAACAAATGAATTATAATGACGGGTAACTAATACTGTGAAATTGTCACGCAGTTTGGCGTTGACAGTTTTCATAGCAGTTGCACGTGCTGCGTTGGTCGTGATGGCGTTCTGTCGCAGCACTTTGAGCTGGTGAAAGACTGCCGCCTGCTGCGATAGTGAAGGGTCGTGTAGGGCACGCAGTAGCAGACCTTCGAGGTACTCCGACGACATACAGCTCTGAGTCAAACAAAATCCGTTAACCCATCAATGAAGTCATTAAAAACATTTGTATGCCGCTGCTTAACGATGCTCGTAAGGTGAAACTCACATTTGAAAACTTGACTAACGAGAAGCCCAGCTGTCGCTAGGATAGCCAACCGTACTGGTTGTTAGTGAAATTAAAGGACATCCAAGGTCGATGATTTTCATTTCATCTGAAACGGCATATGTCACTTCCTATTAGTGATTAATAGTATACGCCGTATCACTTACCGTTTCCGAGATAATGGCCGGTTTCCCGTTGAAAACACACATTTTTGCAACCCCACTGACTATTCAGCCCCGTATTTGAAAATGCTTCCCTGGCATTAGATTTCTGAAATTACGCATGCCTAGGTTTATGATGCAAAGCTAATTATTCGTGTGAAAATTTTCCCCTACGACCTACCCTTTTAGCCACAATACATCCGTTACAGACGACGACAGACAGACAGAGAGACAACATTGGACAAACATACCATAAGTTCGAGCGTTATTTAAGTATGGTCAGCTAAAAATGACCATTACTAATCAGTCAGTTAATTCAGGTGTATGACATGATAAAAATGTGTTAAGATAATAACACCAAGCTATTTCTTTGGAATAGTCACAGCCCAACTTCAAACAAAAGCCTAGAAAAAACTCTGTGTATAGTCAACTGAAAGCAAATAATCTAAGAAAAGCCAAGAATATAACACATCACTTAAAAGCAGAATAGCAAGCAACAACCTAACAAAAAACTTCATGTGATTACATTTAGATATAGTTATCATGTTTACTTCACACAGCGTCAATCTGCACATGCCCCTGCCCAATGTATAACTCCAACCCCAAATATACAGAGTGTGCAAAAAATGTCCCAACTTGCTTTTGTCAAAACTCTGTCAAATCTCCACCAAATTTGATAATTTTGGCACACCGATAGACAAGACGACAAAATTATGTATTTAGCCAGGCCTTGAAATCTGATCAGCTGTTCTAAAGTGCACTACTGATAAAAGATTTTTTTTAGTGAAAATCCATCGACGCACACCATAAATATACCGCTGAAACAAAGAACTTCAATGACGTATAGAAAGATAACAAAAATACCCCCAACAGCATCTCAAAAAACAAACACGCTATTTAGAAGTACAGAAAGTAAAAATAAATGCTAATAATAAGAGAGAGTGAACCTGATAGAGAGCTAAGTACTGGCTACTGAGCCCGGGATCAAACTGTCCAATACACTCGACCAGCTCCAGTGCACAATCAGCAACGACATCCTGATACATAGGAAAACACCAGACGATAAGCTGTAATACTGGAGACAATGATATAAGATTGTTAAAAAAACATTAACAACTAGAAGGCGCTTGTGAAAGTGCATATCTCCGCCAAGTGAAGTGATTTAAACATTACTACTGTAAAATGTAGAAGTTTTCACAGGAGGGCGCCGGTTGTGTATGACATGTGGAGATGATGATGAGTTATCGTGTACACACACACACACAAAACGACGGACAGAACGACCAATCTCTTAATCACCTCAAATGTTCACTACGTTCACCTTGGCGGAGATAATTAAAACACTTTTGCTGCTACTGATCATTCTAGCACTACTATTACTGCTAGTTAAAACGCTCCTAACTGTATTTGTTTTTTTGTCTAATTAGTGCATTGGTGGTTTTTAACGTTATGCACTATGTAAATTTACATTTTGCTTATTTACTTATTTACTTTCCCACAGTCATCAAACAATCTGTCAAAAGAGATCTCACTGTATGTTATAAAACGTTTGAGTTTTTTATCCGATATTTTGTAAGTACATGCCCATGTTGTCACCATGCTAATGCCAACAATGGCATAGAAGCAAACACAGTGTGCAAAGTTAGAAATAAAAAGTATTTCATAGAAACTGCTATATATATATTAAAATTTTACAAAAGCTCTAATCAAGTTAAACAATTTCATGTCAATTTAATAAAAGTCGTAGGCCGATATGACATCAAATAAACAATAGGGTTTGCCGAAATGTTTGACGCATAGGGGTAATCACATCACAATATTTGCAACCAATATGAAAAAAGAAATGATAACAATTAAGTCGGTATTAACGTGAAATGTTGTCTGAACCTTCATCTGTTTATCGAGTGCAATGATGATGGCCTGCGAAAGATATTCAGTTGCCTGCATCAGATATTGGTGTGAACATTCTAAGCCAACCTAGCAACGAAACAATATCACATCGTTCAAGATCTAACACAGTTTAAGAAGATTATCGATACGAATATAATATAAGCACGTGGAATTCGCCACATGAGAAAGCAGAACAGCTGAGCTATACCTGAAATGAAAACTCTACCATTATTCCTACTTTTTGTCAAAAATACACAATTTTACACATCTTTTAACAACTTAGTACAACTCAACCTTCCACACTCAGTGGTGAATAAAATAAATAAATAGGCCTAGCTAATATATAGTGAGTAATAGTCAATTTTAGCTGGCTTTTGGGTTTAATTGAAATTGTTTTAACAGATAATAAAATGAAAGTGATTGAAATATTTATTCTACGAACTAACAGTTACTGTATGAATGCGTCACATAACGCATCGATCGGTTGCAACCTTCGACTGGGCGATGGCCGGCGCGTATTTCTCGAAGAGTTTGACATTAGCATCAGACTGATAAGTTTCATCGTCCTTATCATCATTATCATCCTCATCAGCAGCAGCCTCAGCATCAGCAGCAGCGGAATCATTGCTAGCCGCAATGCTCGTCTGACTGCCGCTCTCCAACTCCTTCATTCACAATATGGTAATTCACAACATTCACAGTCACAGGATTTGCCGTGGGACCAGTGACTTTCTTAGGCCAGAGGGTCCAGCGTTTGGGTCTCAGTGCCCACCGGCACCCCCATGGACGGTCGGAACGTTTGTGCATGGGCTGTGGGTACGGGACGGAGTAGCCCTGTACCCAAGTGGGGGTTTGGGGCTATCGCCTCCTCGCAAATGTTCAAATTCTTTTCTGATGCAAACTCCTGCATTCCGATGCGTGCATGATAAGAAAATTGACTCGTCAGGGAGAGGAGGATGTGTTGCAGTGTGGGGCAAAATCTTCTCCGCGAATTTCTACGATTTACAGAGGTTGTCCTCCTGACTTTGGGAGATGGGGGTTTGGACCCCGGAATCCCCTGGTCTGCTACATGCCAAACCATGTCGCACATCAACATCGTCATCAGCAAATTTTTAGTGCTTAAACTGAACACAGATAGGTGCAGGCATCACACAACCAGATGACAACAATATTATTACATCTATAGAATAGAATATCATATGACACGGTTTTACATCGCACGTGATATGCATTTCAATTAGATCTGTCAAATTAATGCATTAATTAACGCTTTAATGCATTAATAAATTAACGTGCATTAAAAAAATTAATGTGTGTTAAAAAGAATTAACGCACATATGTAAATTTATTATTTTAATAATTTTATTTACTACATTCTGTGAAGCAAAAGTTCCAATATTGCATTAAGCTGCGGTTATTTGACAATTAAATGAATTCAAGTAACTAAACTGTAGTTGCCGTTTCATCACTACTGTAAATAAATAATTATTTAGATGACAGCCTAAAATATATTTATGCTAGCTATGACGTCAGTTCTTGTTGATCGAAAAACTGAAATTGTTGTCTGAAGATTTTTTGCGCAATAACTAACTGCAGGTTCAACTTTCTATATCTGACAGGTGGGGCCCCTAAATGTTGCAGGGGTTCGGGGTAACTTACTCCCTACTCTCCCTCTCGATGGGCCTGAGTGCATTAAAAACGCGTTAATTGATGCGTTAAAAAAATTAACACAGTGCGTTAAAACGTTAAAAAAATTAACGCTTTGACAGCTCTAATTTTAGCTAATCAAACAGTGGCACCAGCAATTGCAACAAGCGCACCACTGCATGATGCATAATGCTCAAAAAGCCACAAAAACCAACTACGAGCTAATAGAATTCCCTGGTGACTTGACAAACACATTTTAACACAGCTCTCAACCGCTGACTTCACTGACAACGTGACACACCACTATTCTTATTTACTATGACGAAAACGAACTAAAAATTTAAGAAATGATGGTTAACGCAAATCAATAAGCATGAAAATGGTACCATTTGTTGCAGCTGCCACTGGAGTGGTTCGTCGGGATTCGACTGCAGAGACAACTGACGCAGACATTTCCCCATCAGACACAGCGACTACAAGTCACCATAACAACGGCGACAAAATATTTTAATGGAAACCCATCTCAAAGCCGCAGAGCACCACCAGCCATATGAGATCACATAGCGTTACCTGCTAACCCACACAGGTGAACGCACCCCGCCTTAACCCCAGCCAGATGGACCAGTCCTTGATTTACCTACTGTGGAGAGATGGAAGGCTGAGTTGACCTTGGTGTTGGTTATATACCAAATGGTTTAACTGTTCACAGACAGTCACTCGTCCAAGTCTCCAAGAAGTAACCACTTGATAGCGCGACTTGACCGGAGTCGAACCCATGACCTTGTGATCACAACCATTATGCTACTGAGCCACGTCAGAATACTGATAAGTGATAAAAATTAATCAAATAACAACTTTGAAAGAATAGTTCGGAATGGGGTGCTGAATCAAAAAAGTGACATACATCAGGAAACAACAAGACAAATCGACCAACACAGTGTTCAGCACGACCATTTTTCACTGCAGTAATTAAGGCTAATCGTTCCAAAATGATCGACCCAAACCACGTTCCACTTTTTTATGGATGGCCAGCATTTGATGCGCGAATGCCCTTCTGGCAACCCTCCTGTGTTATCAACTGTTGTGCAGTTATTGCATTAATTGTAAATAAATGCATTAATTATAAAAAATAAACTATCTCGCTGTCTTTTACACACCACTTAATATACTTACACTAAGATATTAAAGCTTACTTAGTTGAGAAGATCTGGCTTGCAACTATAGTGCAAGTTGTTATCGACTAAAGTCAAGACGAGTCATGCATGATCTGTAGATTATGAACCTGTGCAATAAATTCGGGATGACCTTTGCTTAGAGCATGACAGTCGGCGACCTCGGCCAGTATAACACAACCCAGCTCCCTACAAATCAATTCACCATCGCACTACACAATTGGGTTATTTTGTGTTTATCACGAAAATTAGCTGAACAGTTAGTAACAACATTGCTAATCCTTACTAACTATTGAAACAAGAGTAATGTTTACTGATTATATAACCAGAGCTGTGGAGCTGTTACTGTCGGCTAGGTAGCTGGGTTACTGGAATGCCATCACTGATATTTTTTTCGCAGAAATCCTTCGGAGACTAGACTCAATCTGGAATAACTCTAAAAAAGTAGGCTAGTTAACAAAAACCAAAAGTGATACCGGTAGTAGTAAATTCTTAAAAATTCAGCTGGACAGTTAGTAACCAATGCCACAGTGTCGCGCTTTGCATGATCGTGCCAGCTTGCGAGTGAGTGAGTAGGGTTTAACGTCCCGCCCGACACAGCATAGGTCATTTCGGAGACGGCCTTTCCCGTTCGGGTGCATTTGGTTGGCACAACATATTTGTGATAAAATAACTTCAAAGCGATGTTTTCGATTCAGTTGATCAGCATATTATTATTAATTAGTGTTACATTCTACGCATATTTAGCCAATGTCGTTTTTTCGTGCAACTTGGCCTTCAAGGCTTAAACCTACTCAGTTTATCTTCGAGTCCAGAATAAACTACTAACAAAATCTGAGCCAAAAAATGCATTCAGCAATGCATTGTACACACACTGTGGACACAACAACCAGATGGACAAATAGATTTAATGGCAGTAAAAATATTAGATTAAAAAAATAAATATAATGATGCAGCTACTGGTAACCCTTTTCTGTTTTTTAAGCCAAATACAGCACATAAGCATAATTGACGATGACACACGAAAATGACGTTTTTAGTCATTTATTACAACTGAAAGAAAATAGTTACTAAGTATGACAACTATATACGAGTATAATGTTTTAATGAAGATTATGATAATTACAAACTTAAGCGAACTCGAATAACCAAAAATAAATAAAACCGCTGTAACTTACCCGATTATGTCGTGCCATTCTTTCTCCAAGCCTTCATAATCTGGTGTCTCATAAGTAATATCGTCCAACGTCTATCAACCATGCGAGTAACACAGTTTTTTTATCTGTGCTGGCTCTTAACAATGTGCGCAAAACCTTTTTACGGTACTCACTAAATGAAAATATTATTAACCAGCCTTATAAAAAAGTCATAAAAACACGAGGAATCGCAAGTCATTTGGCAATAGAGGGCGACTTGGCATGTCAAGCTTGCAATTGCTGACTATGGTGTAAAAATGGTCGTCTTTGACCTACGGCATGTCGTTTTGTCCAATAGCTATAGCAGAATGCATGAACGTGACGAAAAGAATGACAGACCACGATGACACTTGATGGCAGCAATAGCTGACATCGCTGGATGACGCATTCAACGATGCCGCCTAATAACAGCAATCACAATAACATTGCAATTCTCAATCTCGAAATCCAGCATTAAAAATTGTTAATCCCGAAATTTTGCAATCCAATTTTCGAAACGAGGCGTTATTTTGGTATCCTCAATAAACTTATTTCATACACAGGATGTAGTAGTTCCATTTACAGAAAGTATTTAAAAGTGACTGTGGCAGTGTGGCTGTCAAAATACAAATTACAGTCCACCGCAAGGAGAAAAACTAGGCATGAAATAATTCACCAAACGGCTAGAATTATTATTTGTATCACTTAACACTCAAAAAAGTAGGACTTATAGAATTTTTGTCATCCCAAAATCTTGGGATTAGGACGCTGCGATTAGGACGCTGCCAATCCCGGGATTCGGGATCCCGGAATTGTAATCCGTAATAACAACGACAGTAACCTGCAGGACGGCGGGTTTCTGCAGCTTGTCTACCATAGCCCGACGCTCGTCGTGAATATGTAGACTGAGCATGGACAGAAGCAGGCTGGCGTAGCCGAGCTTCACTGATATGTATTCACGCTGCAGAGGCAAACTCACGTCTTTCGCCTTTTAGACCACACACAGTTGAGACACTCTCAGTGTAGGCCTACAGTGTTCAGATCATGCCTATGATAGAACTAATGATCTGTTTAAACCAGGGTTCTCGATATACCTGAATTTTCAAGACGTCATGACTTCCAAGCTAAAAAAATGGACGTCAGTGTACAAAATTTGGAAGTCATGCAGTAGGCCTACAAGAAAACTCGAGCAAAAAATTAACATAATGCAAAACAATACGTCTTTATGAAACAAAGTACGCAGAAACACGACAGTCAGACAACGCTAGTGAAGCTACGTGACTTACGTGACGACAAAAGCGCAAAGTTCACTTAATTCGATTTTCGGTGAAGTTGGAGCTTAACTCACAGTATCGGTGGCCGCAAGCTTTGGTGCTTCAACGTAAAGTGTTTCTGACAAGCTGACGGCTCGACTCAGAACTTCCATCGCCTGAACAACCAAACACACCGTCACCGCGAGAGCAGGTGGTCTATCTATGGGATCATTTAATTGTTAATTTTACACTAAGTGTATAGCAGTGAAAGTACTTTGAAATCGGTTCAATATTAAAGGGCGGAGATCTGAGCAAGATGTCTTGTTTTATGACTTACTGAACTTTGTCAATATAGCGTGCGTATACGATCTGTTGCAAGAAAACAAACAGAGAAAAACTGACATAGAAACATAACGGAGAAAAAAGCCCAGCTGTCGCTAGGGGGGGGAGATGCTTCACTTCAAAACGTGTTCAAAATGTTTTTATACAAAATAATTTTTTCATCTTTGAACACACTTGGGAGGGGGGCGGCTCCCCCGGCTCCATGGGCACATTTTCTTAACCCCCATCCATTCAACCCCGAATTTGAGACTGTTTCCTTTGCACTAGAGTTTAACACACATGGCTAATTATTCGTGTAAAATTCACCTCTACGATCTACCGTTTAGCCGCAATACATTCGTTACAGACAGACAGAAGGACGAACGACACATCGCGCCAAAGACGTCCTACAACTACGCTGTACGAGTAGCGCGTCAAAAATGAAACGAAATCAAAGCTTGGAAACTTGGATGTAAAATGTTCGGAGAAAAACTGACCGCGAGACAATAGGCATGCTTGTACTCGACGTCGACAGAAGCCCTGGCGAGTGTTGACAGACGGTCAGACTGTTGTCTCATGACTTGTACGGCCTCACGTCTGTAGCCAGCCTGCTGCAGTCGCCTTGCGCCCTCCTCAAACTTCTGTCATAACCAGTTACGACAAACGTCACAAACCTGCACATCTGCACTTTCTGTATTTTGACTTTTTTCTGAAAATTCTGCGACATCATAATAGCCAATACATGCTCAGCTGTCACAACAGGTTTTATTTCATAAATTTAATAATGACACTATTCATCCATTGAGATGCTGTCAGTTTCGACTGGTCTAGCATGCAGAAATTCTTGGTTATCCACAGCTAAATTGATTATTATGGATTACTATTACGACTGAAGACTAGAAATCTGGCTCCACAATTTTCAATGCGTACAAAAAACTCCTGCACAGATTAGTTCGCCTACCCAGTCCCAGACACACTGCGTCTTGCCACGATCACTGACAGGGTATTTCCTCATGAAGGCCTGAGCGATGTCAACGACAAAAAAGGTTCAACTAAAAAGCAGACAATGTCACATATAAAAAGTACAATGAAAAATGGACTACGTCCAAAAAAGACTTAAAATTATGGAGTTAGTCCACTTGTGCATTGAACGTAATCAAATCACCACGCAGAAGTTAAATGCATAAAAACCTGACAAGCTGCAAGAACTCGTTCATCGTGGCCTTCAGACAATGTCCAAGCCAACTCAGCATCGATGTAGGCGCTTTTTGCCAACAGCCGCCCGGCAAAGCAGCCGTACAGGCCTGACTTTGTTGGACGAACTTGTTCCAACTTCTCAAAGACGTTCTTAGCATTCTCCACGATCTTCTGCGCCTGCATAAAAACAGAATTCATTAACGTGACACAACATTCATTTATGTATGATAAATCTAGTGATGATATCAATGTGGACAGAACACACAAGACCACTTTAACACTAACCTACGTTAGCTAGTAGACCGCAATTCTGTTTATTAATTCGTCTGTAACCCGGGCCTCCTCTTTTCCTATCTTTCTTGACATGCATGGTTTCGTTATGTCTTTTGCAGATACCGATATTTTCATGCATTTTTGCAAAGTGACAGCACCAGCGCAGTAAAGGAGCTAGGTCATTTTGAGGTCAAAAAATAATCAAACTAGGTCAGGTCACAGGGAGTACAGGACACAGCAAAAGGCTCGCGTGACTTCAATGACCTGACCAACTTGCATTGCACCCTTCTTACATTGATCCCTTTTGCTTTTCCGTTCCCTCCTGTTTTCCTTTCTTTACTGTCTCTCCTTTCTCTTCCCTCCCCTTCCCTCCCTCCTCCTTTTCAGTCCCCCTTATACTTTTTCCTTTCTCTATTCACTTTGAATCCAGCTATGGGACCTGGGGAGTGCTATAACCTCCTCAGTGGGGTTTGGGGCGCAAAAGCTCCCCAGTGGGGTCGGGGCAAAGCCCCGGCCGCCAGCGATTTTTGGACATTTTGAGCATGAAAAAACGCTTTTTTAAGCCAGCTACAGCTATTACCGAAGCAAAACAATAGGCAGAGTAAAGCCAAGCCGGTTCATTCACTGGGGGGAGATGCTTTACTTCAAAACGTGTTCAAAATGGTTTATACAACATAATTTTTTCGTCTTCAAACACATTTGAAGGGGGAGCGGCTCTCCCGGGCTCCACGGGCACGACGCCACTGGGGAAGGGCGCCAAATTCTAAGCTTCCTGTGGGGCGGGAAGACCCACTCCCACTAACTATCCCCCTGCGCTTGACTTGCTCTCAGTGGCATAACTACTAACCCCGCGCAGACCCTGCAATGCGGGGAGGGCAGATCTAGGTGGCCCAAAATTATTGTGCTAATTTTCTTCGCACGACGAAAACACGAAATTTGATGTCACCACGATCGACAGAAGAAGTGACTGTGTGTACAGTATACTTGTTGGCGCAATGTTTGCTGCAAGTGTCTCTGATGAGAATCAAACATGGTAAAAAGATGGTAAAAATACCACGGCGTATCTGTCCTGGCGGTTCTTGCTTTCAGTGCTGAGTGTTGAGTCAATGATGATCATCGTCATCTCAAACCAAAACCTCTCGTCACCTTCATATGTCTCCTGAACACAGCATCCCCCAGCCTGCTGTATTCAGCCAACTAGGTACATAATTATTATGATGCGCGGAAAGTTTGTCTGTCTGTCTGTCTGTCTGCCATACCCCTCTGGCGCCTTCCCTGTTGCACGGTCACAGACCCCGACCACCCATGGCGTTTGAGTCCTTGGGCCTTAGGTAAGTGCACCCCCACTTTGTCCCCCACCTAGCCACATGGGCAGCCTAAGAAGGCGGGGGATTGACTTGCTTGGTCTTCTTCCCCACAGATTCTGCCAAGCCTGATAACTTTTGCCCGCAGGGCCGGTGAGTCGCTTCCAGTTTCACCAATGCCCAGAATAAACAGCATACACCATTGGTCTATGCAAAGTACTAACCTTATTATACTACTGTCAGTGCTACGACAAATAAATGAAAACGAAAACCAAAGTAAAGAGAAATCACTCAGTCCTCGTTTGTATTTGCCAGACAGTAGTATAGGACTGACGGTTTGGCTGCAATTTGCAATTGCATGTTTTGGCTGAGCTTAGAGACCCCCCATCTAACACAATGTGTCACTGAACCCCAAAAGTGTACCTGCTAAATGGCATTTAAATCCGTCGAATGATTTAAGCAAAAAGCATGAGTGTGACAGACGACGGACTGTAACAGTCTGCTACATGTAACAGAAATGTGCAGAGCTAGGAATAAACGGAATCGCTTGCACTACAAGAGCAATTCCACCTAATAATAACGAGTGTCAGAGTGAATTTCACAAGAATACTGAAACAAACAAAGAAAGAATGATTATTGATTGCAATGACAACTTAACCAACGAAATCCAAACAGTATCGATAATAAAATTACTAGACAACTAAACTTCCTATTAACGACTAATAGTAACCTTGGCCCTATTTCACCATTTCTGAGGTACGACGACTTATAGCTTAAAACCTTCCATTAAAAATTGCAGCCAAACCGCTGCAGATGGAGACTTGGTTACTATTGACAGCCTATAGGAAGTTGCCAGCGCCCTATCCAATAGTATCATCGCCGTCCCTCTACGACTTACCGTTTAGCCACAATACCGCACGATTAGCATACCACAGTGCGTTATGATCCTTCAAGGTCATCTAAGGTCAATGATTTTCATGTCATTTGAAAGCCAATATGCAAATTCCTACTAGTGATCAACAGCAACCTAGGCCCTATCTCGCACCATTTAGCCACAACACATCTGTGGCACTGTAGGGCATAGCTGTAGCATGTCAAAAATGTTGATGCAGACCTGAGCCAAATGGCAGAGGTTGATCGCTTCATCATATTGTGCCTCGTTCTGTGATAACTTCGCCAGCACCAGCAGCGATCGACCGAGCAAAGGCTTGTCATCGAATGCCTTCAAATGCCAAGTCAGCAAAGTATAATAATTATTATTTACGTAAATTAATCGACTGCTGTAGCTTTTGTGACAGATTTTAGTATAATCAGCTTCCTAGCGTTGTAAGATTTCACGCCAGCTGAGTCATTAAAGTGTAGTGGTAACGTGCCGAACTTGTAACCCTAAGGTTGCAGGTTCGACTCCAAGCCGGGGCACTGCCACCTTGGGCAAGTTGTTCACACACATGTGCCTCTGTTCACGAAGCAGTACAAATTGGTACCGGCTTCACTGCCGGGAAGATTACGGCAGTAACATGCGGAGGTCTGGCCCTTCTCCCATATATAAGGCATGGATGAGTTCGCCTGTATCGGGTGGCAGGTAATACTGTGTGCTCCCATACGGTAGGCGAAGCATCTGCATCGCACTGTCGGCTCGGGGCCATTGGAAACGGAGATGAGCACTGATCGCATCTGTCACAGAGCTGTGAGAGGGCCTTTTGACTATCAGTGATTTTTTAACCTAAGTTATTAAAAATGTCACTACACACAAAACTATAATTATGGCTATAAATTATAATGTATTATTCAGCACGTGGTAAATGTGTAGTGTGACACTAGCATAAGACAGCACAAACTGCACCTACAATTGTGAAATAAATGCAAAAAGGTACCTTCAAGCACTTGCATCAGTATAAAGCACACAATAAACAAGAAGGAAAAATGACCAGTACAATATGATGGAAAAGTCAGCAAAATGTACGCTATAAACACAAATTACTGTAACTGCAACTATTCAGTTCTGAATATTGATATCAGCAAAAAAACAAAGACGACTCACCAATGCGACTTGACGTATTTCGTTCAGATATTCAATCGCAGGTCCATAAAACGTCTACACATGATTGAAAAACACAAACATTTTTCAATAAAGCAAATGGCTGCGTAAATGTGTTGCTGTTGCCCAAATGGCAAAATAAAGATATATACATATCAATATTATCACTGACAAAAACATTAAAAATTACATTTATCGCCGTGAAACCAACTGATTTTCAGCGCTGTGATGCACGTGAATAATGACAGCACAGAAGTCATCAGGCATGGGATAAAATTACTAGAAAAATAAAGAGAGATTGGCTCTTTTTGAAAGCTCAATCTTGAGTAACTCTGAAAATGTACACCAGCTAAACAAAAAATATAAGAAAAGCCCTGCTAATGTAAACGGGAACACGCAACAGCGGTGTATGTTTGAAAGCCCAGTAAAACAAAGTCTAAGTCAGTCGCCAGAGGGCGCCAGACGACTGGCGGCAAAATATCTAGTGTTTCACTGGTACTCACCAGAGGGCCCACCTGTCTTGCTCAGCCAACGCCATATCGGCTGAAAATCGCAAATTTTTCCCACCCCTCTCATTTAGCGTCCTCGTTCGGAGTGACCCCCTACAAATTTTTGGAAAAGCTTTACAGTTCCTGAAACTAAAGTCTTTCAAGCAGCCAACGGTTAAGATTTGGTAATCCTAGCTTGCACCATTTTTGACTGATCCAGCTGTGTGACAGACGGACGGACAAATGGACGGACAGAATTGCGATGGCTAAGACGCGCTACAGCAGTAGCAGTTGTTGCGTGTAAAAATCAGCAGCAGCACCAGTAATAATAATGCTTTATTGCTAATAATAATGATAATAATGATGGCAACAAAGACCAAAATCATTTGGCACAATGCGGCATCGTTGCGCCTGGTCCGAAACATCGGCCTACAGCGCAAACTCTGCCTCCAAGTTCATACAGTGGACGTGTCCTTGGGGGCCACATAAGATTAATGTTGCTGCAAAATCGCACCCCACTCCATCAAACAGCTTTAGCACAATCATGAACGTGACAGACTAACAGAACGTAGACGCCAACATGGCAACATAGCTGACACATTTTGGAGTGCTGCTTAATATTAATGACATTAATAGATAACATAGCCAGAGCAATAGCTTAGAACTCACATTTCGTGTCAGCCATTCTGCAATGCTGAGCCATGTCATTGGTACATTAGTGGCGTCCAATTCAGGATACAGATGCTCGCCAGATATCTTCTTACACTGAACGAATAACACACACGTTGAACTAGCACACCAATATACCAACAAACCTCAACACATCTACACAACACAAAAACTACCGCAGCTGCACATATTCACCTAAGTACTACTTAAATGACAGTTAAAACAAGAAGCCCAGCTGCTGCTAGGGCGGGCCAACTGTATCGCATAAATGAGAAGACCAGCGTCCAACTTCTGGTCGTGGAAAGAAAACAATTTCCCAGAGTGACTGCAGTGCCATACATGATATGGTGACGCTGCTATATCGAACGCTACAATCAACGCTAAAATATGATATGGTAATTCGGCGCACGTGAATGATGGCTGCAGACAAAAACTTTAGATTCAAATTTGTGGCCAAGCCGCTGGTTACTATTAACAGTCTACAGAAACTCGTCATCGGCCATCCATTCCAATGGTACCAATGCTGACCCCTTGCGACATATGGTTTAGCCACAATACATTAGCTACAAACAGACAGACGACAGACAGACAGACAGACACACCGTACGCAAGACTCGACCTAACTGTCGGCTGAAAATCAAACGCAAATACAGACAGGAGTGCGAATTAACCTCAGTCACCGAAGTCTGGGAGATATCCGAAACTGAAAGCGATTGCTCGTTTCTCCACTTGATTATATCCTCGCGACATCTAAACAGTGAACTCAGAATATGGCCAACAAACAACCAACTCACAGTGTACAGTTATGCTGATTACTTCACCAGTTAGCATACCATGATACAGTCCCAGACAGACACAGTCATTTCACTGTCAAACTGAGACGTTTACTGATTACATTTTCCATCAGTATCCAGTGAATTTGCAAATTTCTTAAAGACAATGCAATATATAATGCGATATATTACTTGCACACTTACTGCCCCTGTGCTCCAATAGACAGCATTTTAAGATTAATGATAGTCTGGAGAATAAGGGGGATGATTGCCATTAATGCCATGTACACTGATAAGGAAGAGTTCTTACAATTTTAGGTTTATGCCATATTAGATTTATCGATAAAGGTTTAACTTTCTATTCCATTATTGTAAAAGTTAAATTTTCTGTTCCATTATTATGTGCCTGAAAAAGCTGTCCCCGAAATGATCTATACTGTGTCGGGTGAGACGTTAAACCCTACACACTCACACACTCACATGCTCACTTACTGACCAAATTCAAGTCGTGTAAATGCCAAAATACGAACAGTTTCACAGAACAAACTGCACAAATCACTGAACTGAGAGTTTTAGAGAACGAGTAACATACTTGGCTCTATCAGCGTCGAGCAGAGTGAGATGAATGAGAGCCTCATGGTATTCAATACCGGCCGACAGATTCAATTCCACGCACACTTCCAATGCTCTGACAATCACAAGCACAATATACACCGCGTCTCAAAAAACAGTCAAAATTTTTTTGTCATAACTTCGTCAAATTAAAATCAACTTTAATAATTTTTGGCATAAAGATGGCCAAAACGATAGAATTATGTAAGGTGCACTCATTTACCACATCACCTATTTTACGTCAATGCACTACCGTGTGAAACACAGATGCTCCAAATTGTTACATTACACGGTGGTTATTTGAATCGGATTGCTTACTTTTCCATCATCAATTTGACAGAGGGTGCCACGTGGTTTAATAATTGTGTGGTATAAAATATTTTATGGTAAAAATAGCAGACAACAAAATAGCTGACTGATGAGCGTAAAACACGTCAAATCGATAAGTGAATGCCGTTTGATGAGTCGTTTGTTGATTCCGCTATGGGCCAGTGGCGTTGCACCTAAGCCATTGTCTTTATATGCGGGGCCCACTTTGGACATAAATTCTGATGATTTGCAAGCGAGTTGTTATAGAAACTGATAGATTTGCTGAATAATTTACACTGAGATTTATTTTGTGCTTAATTAAGTTGTTAGAGCGTTTATTTAGAAAATAACTCAGCGTTATGCAACAATTTGGAACACGATAGTGCGCTGACATAAATTAGGTAAAGTAAAAAATGAGTGCACCTTGTCTAATATTATCGCCTTGACCATCTTCTTGCCAAAAATTATCAAATTTCGTGAACATTTGACAAAGTTATGACAAAAAAACAATTTTGACTTTTTTTCCTGATACACGGCATAGTCCGTCCGTGCGACAGTTGGCGCACTACAGAAACCAAAAGCGATGCACTTAAACTTCACAGGCAGATTAAGGAAAGACAAAGATAAAGGAGACAGGATGGGAAAAAAGTTTTAACCCCCACTCACTTTGCAAAATTCTGTGTATCCTAAAACCGTAAAACGACAGAAAACAAAGTATGCTTCTACGCCTGCTTCTATAGACTCTACCTGCATTTTCGTTAAACAACCAATTGATGACACAAAGTCAATGACGACCACTAAAGTAAACCAGATTTCGGCAATTTACAATGACGGATTAAAACACCCACTTCCATTCTCCTCTCGTCCCTCTTACCCCCCTCTTTCCACTCCATCCATCACTTCCTCTTCTGCCCCCTTTCTCTTTGTCCTTTTCATTAATTCCGGCTAAAGACAGCATATTTGGGTGCATTTTGACCAAATGTATGACTTCAAACACATTCAAATCATTTTACCGGTGAAATAAAAAAGACAGAAATACTGCATACATGACTATGTTTGCCTGCCTGAGATGTAACATTTGTTCTTTATTTTGCCATTCAGCAATCAACAAATCAATCAAATAAATTGATCGATCAATCAATCAGTAGGTATTCAGGCCTATATAGCGAACGAGGAGCCTACATCATAAGCAAAATTATGCTGATGAGTGGTGATGACGATAATGCAAAGAAAACCATGAAGTGTTTACTGGAGATGAACGAGGTTGGCAAGTGATTGATTCTCGACGATGTTGTCGGCGATGACTTTCAGCAGAGCCAGCAGCGGCAGGCAGAGATGACTGTAGCCCAGATCACGCAGCCTCCGTACCATTGCATTCAAGTACCACACCGTCAGAGGCTGCAAAACGACAACAGAAGTTATCGCAGACTTCCAGATTCCAAGTTCAAATGCGGGGCAGGGCAGCGAGTGTCCCTTCCCACACGTAGACTCAAAAGTCTGTATGTGCTTAACGTACTGAATGACGGATTCCAATTATTATAAAATATTACAATATTACAATTATTTTTAAAAAACTACAGCACTGGACTGTTTAGCTCTTCTAGCGCAACCAGCGCACCAGATGTTTTTTTGACATTATGTGCTAAATAAATAAATAAATATGTTTTAATTACTTTCTTTACTCAACAGTATAGCACAGTTTATAGCACCTTATTATCATCATCCTATCACATTGAGCATCTTTCTTTTAGCACCTCACATAAAATTAGTCAACTTGCCGGTCTGACAATTGTCTGTGAAGTAATTCCAAGCGAGCTTGCCATCAGTTCGTGTTTAAACGCCGCCAGTACGTCGTCTGGTACTTCATACGTTGACCATTCTTCAACGTCGCTTGGAACCACGTCAAACGACAGCACCTTCTGCTTTGCCTTGCCCTGTATACATGACCACATCAAAGATTGGCTTGTTAAAAATCACAACTTCTCAAAACTCAAATTATACTGATGTCAAACAAAAAAGCACACCATAAACAAAAAGCCCAGCTGTCGGTCACTAAAATAGCCGACCGTACTAGTTGTCAGTGATCCCCAAGGTCATCCAAGGTCGATAATTTTCATCCTTTCTAAAAGGGCATATGTCACTTCCTATTACTGGACAATAGTGACATTAGCCTTATCTCTCACCATTTTCGAGATATGGCCATTGGCCAGTTTTCCACTGTAAAGCGCACATTTTTCCCACCCCTCCATTCAACCCCATATTTGAAAACGTTCCCTTTGTACTAGATTGCTGAAATTTTGCAAGCCTAGGTTTAAGACACATGTCTAATTACTGCTGCAAAAATTTTACCTTCAAAACCTAACACTTAGCTGCAATATAACTGTGACAGACGACGACGAACGAACAGACAGACTACAAATGACAACCGTACATCAACCGTTAGTACAGTCGGCTATATATTCAAAACACAAACATTAACAATAAAATTTAACAATAAATAAATGTTATAAGCAAATCGCACCACCACAGCGGTTTTTTAAAATTAAATACTAAGCCAATGATCAAAAAAGTCACCAGAAACAAACCTCATCATTTTTCCTCTTTGGCGAATCTTTTTTTTGGTCTGGTTCTTTTTCTTTGTCTTTCTTGGGCGAACCTTTTCTTTTGGTGTCGTCAGGATTCACCGATTTACCAAGCTCTTTCAGGACGCCACTGACGTTGCTAATACTCACCTATAGCAACAACCATATCAAAATTCTTAAGAACAAAAAGCAAAGTAATATGGCAAATGGCGGAATGGCCCGCTCAAATTCGCCAGGTGGCAGCATAGATAAGACTAACGGTTTGGTTGCAATTTAAAATTTCACGTTTTGGCTAGAGAGGTTGGACATTCAAATCTTCTCTTCCCCTAAGGGTCAGGGACACCATCTAACACAATGTGTCCTTGGACCTCACAAATAGTGTACCTTCCAAATGGCATTTAAATCCGTCGAATGCTCTAAGCAGAGTGCACAAATATGACAGACGACACGGACAGACAGACAACGCTACAGAGAAATGTGTAGGAATAGCTAGAATCGGCTGCAGCGGCTGCGATTTCGCCTAAAAATCTACACATTTGTTTTAACCCGCTAGGCCTATGACTACAGGTCCAAACTTTTAGAAAACTATGATGGGGTGAAGTTCCTTTTTCCTGCGTTTTTACTTCCTTCTTCTTTTTTTATCTCTCGACTCTCCCTTTTCTGCTTTTTTTCTCCCCAGGATCCTTTAATCCAGATATAGGCTCATAGATGGCAGGAAAAGTGCTGTAAGCACCTGAGGGGTCTAGGTTGAGTAAGGCAGCCAAATCATTTCTCACGCACCTTAGTTTTAAAGGAATATCACACTTTTCATGCACGACTGTGCTAAAGATACAGTATGAAAAATTTAATAAAAATCATGTGACTTTACCAATATAGCAATTTGAATTCTGCTGCGGCAAACACAGAGTAATGACAACATATGCTCCTCTCTGACGTCATGCCCAGAATATGTCGGGCGTAAAAATAAAATGCGGCTGTTGTACCGACGTAGCAGAATGAATTTTTTATGATTAGTTTTTCCCCATTCATTTTCAATTTTTTTTTCACTTTCAACGAGGAAAGCAAGCGTAAAGCCCCCTCCGCTAAATAAGCTCATGGGTACATACGTAGCCTTCGTCTAACCTGCCAGATGCGGAGTACGACGGCGTAAGCAGTGAGGCAGTGTGAAGTGTAAGCGGGTGAATCGGGTCCGCAGAGTTCTGCTAGCAGCGAGTGCAAGATGAACAGATTGTCAAGTTGTCGCACATCAAACAGTTCGCTCAGTGAGCTGGAAGTACAACTCGACTGCACGCCACCTATATGCGCAGTCACAAGCTCAGTTGCTATAAAAAGGCGGCGGTGTGTAGCTATTTACGGGAAACCCATCGCAGAGCTGAGGAGCGTCACCTGCCATATGAGATCACACAGTGTTACATGCCACCCGACAAAGGTGAACGCACCCCGCCATAACCCCAGCCAGACTGAACGGTACTTAATTCACCTACCCCGGAGGGATAGAAAGCTGTGGTCATGTACCTACAGCGCGGGCCATAAACAAACGTGGCACTTTAGTTTTGTCCATATCTTGGCAAATTATTGGCAAATTAAAATTACAGACCAATTTTCAAAATTTTTTCACTGGCACACTCTGCAAAACAATGTCCAATAATGTGATTATTATATATCCCACCAGATGGTAAATGCGTTTCTACACTACCTTGTGAAATATAAATGTAAGAAAAAATAACGATGATAACAAAAATGTAGGTAAATGAAAAAACGCTTCAGACCAACATTGCGATGAATGATTCGTATGACACTTGACTGTGTTATACCCACACAGTCCAGTATCATACAAACCATTCGCTGCAATGTTGGTCTGGAGTGTTTTTCTTTCAATTTCATCGAAATGTTTGTTTGTTATTATCGTCATGTATGCATATTTTATTGATATTTCACAAGGTAGTGTAGAGACGCATTTACGGTGTGGTGGGATCTATAATAATTACGCTATCGCAAATTGTCTGCAGAGTGCGCTAGTGAAAGAATTTCGAAAATCGGTCAATAATTGGCGAAGATGTGGACAAAAGTAAAGTGGCACGTTTTTATAGCCCACCCTGTAGATGGTTTACTTGTCCGCAGACTTGTCCACTTGATAGCGACCCGACTGGGAGTCAAACCCACAACCTCTTGATTGTAAGTCCGACACTCTACCACTATACTATCAAGCCACCACCTAAACGTTTGTGTATAATAAATCACTGTGTGAGTGGCGAAGTCAATGAGTAGTTAATACCCCGTTTACACGATCAAGCAAACATCGAGCAAACATCAAGCAGGCCTAATGAAACCCCGCCCCTGGCTCAAATGTAGGCTTAGGCTTAGCCCACAGCTGATCACGTGTCATATAGGCCTTCCAATTACAACCCGCCCGCCCTCCTAATTAGCATGCTGATTACCATAGCTCGTGGAGCTAACTGGATGAGTGCTAGCAAACATCAAGCAGACGACAAGCAATTAGCACGTGTATTTTGAATACATTTGCTTGACGTTTGCTCGATGTTTGCTCGATCGTGTAAACAGGGTATAAAAGACATTTGTTGGAGGAGAAGGATCACTATTCCCCGTGTTAGTAATTAAATATAAGTAAGTAAATCGTCAATTTATACAGACGGCACATCAACACTAGAACAGCCTCTAATGAGCGGAAAAGTTCACTAATTGTCTGCAGGACACAGAAGAGTTTAAAGGATCTCCATCGAGCCAAAAATGATGACGTCAGAGCATCCCGGCAACGCTTTGTTGCTGCCAATGAAAAGGTCAGAATATGGACGATGAAAAACTAACAAACTATTTCCTCCAACTGAATGCTATAATGACTTTGAGCAACTATCATTTTACTAAACACTGTACTGTTATAGTGTTTTGTTTCTCAAACAACATGATTGTTCATAGCAAGTTTAAAAAATGCAGACTGTAACTCTTGATACGTGAATATAATTACAAAAATTATGCAGCTGATATAATGTCAGACAGTCAGCAAAACAGGCCAAACTGGGCTACGCCTAAGAGTGAGTGTGTGCGCATGTTCGAAACTAAAAGAACCACAAACGTGGCAAACCTATCACAAATCCACGAAGCTCTTTGACTGGTTCCGAAGCATCACCCGAGTCACCAAGAGTCAAGTTGGAATCGGCGGCGTCATCAACAGCAGTAGCATTAGCAACTGTGTCAGTCGACTCTGCGATGTTTGCCTGCTGAGACACGTTGTCCACTGATCTCCGCTTGTTGCTGTGACGTTCGTGGCATTTTTTCAAATCACTCTCTGCACGCCACGTGATTACCAACAAACTGACCGCTCAAACGACGTTGTAGACCACAAGGCGCTTAATATTCCTTCTGATTCTTTCATTGAAGCAGAAACAAATAAAAAGATACTTATGAAACAGCCTAATGGGTAAACGTCCTCACGGTCTCATGATGGGCTCTGCTCCGAATTTCTGGTTGTCAGTGTTTCTTACATTTATATTTCACAAGGTAGTGTAGAGACGCAGTTGCGGCGCGGTGGAACATTTAACATTGAACAAATTTTGTGTACTTTGGTCCACTCACAAAAAGTTCCGTTGTCTTATTCCGACCGACGCAAAATCAACACTGCGCGTGCTGCGTAGGCTATAAGGCATGCGCTCGGTCCACGTGACGTTGCTAAGAGCGAAATTTTAACCTATTACTTGTGCCGGGCGGCCTCACGTTCTGCTCTGCACCAAATTTCTATTTTCAAATGCAAAGTAAAAAGAAATCGTAGGAAATGAATATAACAGCAACCTTCAGTGCTGGCGGTTTCGAGCCAGGGCGGAGGTTCAATGTGAAGACTGAGAACGACGTCGGCGGCCCACTGCAGCAGATCGACACTGTCCTGCAACGGCAGCTCGTGGTAGTAAAGCCACTGAGCCAGTTCCTCTAAGTACTCCACTCTCTGCCACTCGGACTCAATGACACCACTCTCGGACCTCCCACCAGGCTGCACATTGCGTCACATGGTGGACCATTTCTCTCAAATGTCACAACGACTGGCAGCATCATCACTATCACTGTTGTTCCATACCAAGGTCTGTTGATTTTGTGCGCAGTACATAGCTTCAATGAAATGTCAAAATCTCCACGCTGAAATAGATTATAATCGAGATAACGCTGAAAAACAAAAATCGCTTATAATAAACGCTTGATTTCCTTAAGGGACCGTCTAAAATGTGTGAAAAGTCAAATATTGCCTTTCAATTGACTTAGGTTGTCGCCGTTAACAGACTGCTTTTGTAATTCTTCTTTCGGCAAGAATCATTAACAACCTGGGCAAGACAAAAATAAACGTATTCGTTAGATCACTATGAAGCTGTGACTTTTAACTACCGGTATGAATTTCAGCGGAAGTATCAAGCAAGCATACCGACAGCAGTTCAACCGCATTCTGATAAGCTTTCAGCTGGTCTGATTTCTCTCTCGAATAAAGCGCAATGCGCCGCCAGACTTTCGCCACACTCTCGCTACTGTTGCTCTGCAATTAACAACAGCAAAATAATACCAAAACCATCTGGCACTAAGCAGCATCGATTGTGTTGTGTGGGTGGCCACATGTTTTGACCATAGCTTGCAAATTTTGTAATGCAAATTTGTTTTATCTATCTTCCATGGCACTGAATCTAGCGGCTTTAGCAAGGTTCACAAGTGTGACAGACGAACATACACAGACGTACAGACCACGCTACGGTAATACAAATCACAATGCCGCCTAATAATTGTAATAATGAACACAACATTGCAGGTAACTTAGTGACAACCAACACAAAATAACAAGCTGCCGCACAAAGAGAAATAGCAAATGTACCAAAAAACACTAAGAAATAATGTTAACAAAGTTCTATGATAATAATGCCAAAGACACACCTTAAATCTCTGAATTGTGCCGGTAATATCCATGCCAAGTGCGGCCTTCACTAGCACAAGATGCTTGAATATCAGCCTACAAAGATAACAATTACTTAACACCACTAATCTGCCGAATTTTTATCCTAATTATCCAATACGACTATCGCTAAAACTACACATATTAGCTGCTACTAGTAGGCCTAATTTCAGTTTATGTTTAACTGTCTAGTATTTTCAGTCTTATTCTAAATTAGTACTTTTAGAATTTGTTAGCAAAAAAAGTTTTACGGATTAAAAACCCTTTTTGTTCTTCAATAAAGAATAACAGTACTGACTGAAGGTTACTGCCCGTATAGAACTTTCATGTTGCCAATGGATCAAACGTGTTGGCCAATTTGTACTGGACACAATAAGCTTCCGTCAGTACAGGGTGGGCCAAAAAACGTGCCACTGTACTTTTGTCCATATCTTCACCAATTATTGACCAATTTTCAAAATTTTTTCACTGGCGCACTCTGCAGACAATTTGCGATTTGCGATGTGATTATTATAGATCTCACCAAACCGTAAATGCGTCTCTACACTGCCTTGTGAAATATCAATGAAATATGCATATAGATAATAACAAACATTTTGGTAAAATTGAAAAAAAAACACTTCAGACCAACATTGCAGTGAATGGTCTGTATGACACTAGACTCTGTGGGTATAACACAGTCTAGCGTCATACGAATGTTGGTCTATATGTGTTGGTGATATGTCAAAGTTCAAACTACGTGTTACACATTAAGTAAGACAGAGTGAATACTGACAGTCGATGTTCAGTGCGTGGCATGTCATTGGTGGCATGATCCATCGCCTTTAAGGCTCCTTTCCAATCACACTGAAACACATCATTTACACTCGCCAGACCCGCATATATACACAGACACAGCTGGCTGAACAAGTCAAACTTAACCAATTCCATCAGCTTTCAATATTGTTCAGTGATAACTTACAAACGTTAAAACGACGCATTTTAGCGCAATAAATAACCAAAACAACAATGTCACAACAACTTAACTAATAAAAAAGAAATTTGAGCTAATGCACACGAAACGCGTGAAAGCCTATAGCAGTTCCTATTTGCAAATTCAAACTGTCAGTCTATCTCCAGCCATTTCGATGCAACTTTTACGAGGGTACCACAGTTTGATGCCCTCGTGCGTAGGTTTCCTTAAACCCAGAAAATCAAAACTTGGACTGTCAAAATCTACGTTCAATGCTGAAAATTTCATATGCAGCTGCTCCATGTCTATCTCAATTGGTTTCGGCGTAATTCACTCTTAAAATGTGTCTTGCAGCCCAAAATTGCCAAAAAATCCATAAAAAACCCTATTTTAGCGTTCAAGGTCATCCAAGGTCATTGAATTCGGTGGCAATCGAGAGCCAGTGTATGACTTTCTATTAGTGATTAATAGTAACCTAGGCCCTATCTTGCACCGTTACTGAAATACAGCGACTTATTGGCTAAAAATCACAAATTTTTTCCACCCCCTCTCATTTAGCATCCTCCTTCAGGGTGACCCTCTTCGAATTTATAGAAAAGCTTTATGGTTCCTGAAACTAGGGTCTTCCAGGCAGCCGACGGTGAAGATTTGGTGATCCTAGCTTGCACCGTTTTTGCCTGATCCACCAAAGTGACGGACAGACAGACAGACGGACGGACAGAATTGCGATGGCTAAGACGCAATACAGCAGTTCCTGCTTTCGCGCGTAAAAAATTAGAAGATGTGACATAATCTATTAAATCCATAATCCATATAGCTTCCTAATCACACTTTCAACCTACGAGTTTATTTCTAAAAACGATTCAAACCTTGTCGGCATAGGACTGAATGACTAAACCATAGAGTGCAGCTTGCAGTGCCAGATCGTCATCGACCGGAGTAAGCTGCAAAAGACCAGCTTCACCAGCTTCCGCTTCAGCCTGACCAATCACAGGTGCCGGACCAGTGACGTCATGGTCCTGCAGTGACGTACAAGACAAAACAGCTAAATACCCGCAAATATGTCGTCCTAGTGCTGCCATCATATGCGGGCGTCCATTTAGCTATGCGTATATAGTCAGTCACTGCAGTCCACAAAACTGTCACATTGGTCACTCACTCACTCCTGTTCCATGGAACAACTTTTGCACCAGTTTAGATTTTTCTGCACTTTTCTGTTTTTTTTTGTTTCCTGTTAGAAGCCTACACGAAACAGACAGACCGAGAGACAAACAAGCAAGACCCGTAATGCGACCCAGTGTTTGAACTGCCGAGAGGAGAGGGGAGTTTGGGGGTTAAACCCCCCGTTTTCTCATCCCCCCTAACACACTGTCAAATTATGTACTGGGGGGTCAGTTATATACTATATACATACGATTTACGTCACAATTTTGGTCGGGCTCCAAATGTCGAAAATTTCAACCCCCCAGCCAATTTTTCACAATTCAAACACTGATGCAACCTACTAAGGCAGCCGCATAGTAGCTGATAGAATAACTCACCAACGCTATCTATCACCAGTAACATCATTCAATGAATATAACCTTTTTTTCTCAAAATTAACATGTTCGCAACGATGTCGTATAAACAGAGCCGATGTTTTAGATCTTGTTACTTCTATCACAAAGTGTAATCAACTTAAAGTAAAAAAAACTAAAACTATAAACTGAAAAACAAAATCTGGAGTAAATCAACTGGTGATGTGTCTGGATAAAAAATATGTTGTTCATCAAAACATAACCAAAACAGAAATGTGTTGCCGAACACAAGACGTTTTTATGAGTCTCCAGATTGCTGTTATCTAACCTCGGTGTTCTTGTATTTGTTCTTATCCGTGGTGGCTGTGATGCAGTTAAGAAGCGTCCACACGGGGTCCCTGGCTCGCTGTCGCTCTGTCAGCTGTGTGATCAACGGTAAAAGAGCGTTCCACGCCAGTCGAGCACTGGACATCACCAACTCACCTTTGTTGACGCGGCTCGCAAATCTATGCACCACCAGCATAGGATATGATACAATACGTTACGATAAAGATTTGCACTTGAAAACTCACAGACAGGCTGGCGTTTAATCTAGCACATAAACGAAAAAAACCTAAAATGTGCCAAATAGAAATGAAACAGGGATAAATTGAAATAGAAGTACAGTTATAAGGTAAAACGAAAAAAGAAACTGCTTGAAGTCAGAGAAAACTGGAAAAATAACGATGACTAAAACTAGAAAAAAATTGAAATGAAAGAAAAAAACTGGAAGCCAGTTCGGATCCACGAATCCAGAGATGCCGTGTTTATAGTTAAATACACCACTTGCCAGCACTAGCTTGGAAATATTGAGATTCGAAACTTTGTCTTAACACTTTGAGAAATCATCAGTATAAGACCATATTTTACAAACTTAATCTCAGTTCGGTTATTAAAGCGTAAATAGTAACTAAGAATAAATTTAAGAAGTGTAAAATTCAAGCTATTTAATAGAAAAGAAACAATATCAGTCTAGTATGGAGTCTTAGTCTTAAGTTTTTGAATCTTGGTCTCAGTTGTGGCCACAGAGCTCACATTTTTCGCCTAGGTCTTGAAAGATTATCGAGATTAGACCCAGGCTTTCTGCCTGCTTTACTGCAATTAAAGTACCACAATATGAAAGTGCGAAACAAAAATGCATAAACTGCAGAAAAAAGAAGTTATTTTGCTTGTGAAATAAAGAACAAAAAAGCACTACAAAAATACAAATCACGAGACGACGTGTGGCCAGAAAAAGCAAATAGTCCTCTGATGTCTGGTATGCTGAAAAGCTGACACAACAGACATAGCAGCAGAGCAGACCAACTTTGCAGCATTCACGAAGCAGCTGAAAGCATTTCTACGAGCGACGTTTTTGCCATTAGCGGTCTGCAGCAAACTCTGCCCGGCAACATTACTCGCATGACACAGCAGCTCTTGCGATGCGTTGAACATCTGTCTATACAAACGCAAAATAAACAAATCAACCACACAGCATGTAGTAATGTCAGTGCATTTCGTGTACTGCGAAATGTTTCAAATCTCAAAAAAACAAGAAATGTTTACTAGCAAGAATATTTTACTCATTTTCGCAATAACGATAACAACTAAAAAAAATACGAAGGCTGAAATATTGAGCAGCCGTTCATCTAAAGCTGCTCAATTTGGATTAGACCTAACTCTGACCTATCAGTCACCTTTAAAGCTAAAAATTAGCCCAATGGTTACTCAAGGACTAAGAAATCTTCATGTAAATGGTAGTATGTCTGCGTTTGCTTTTTGTTTTAGAGTTAAGAGCCAATACAGGACAGATGTATGGCAGAAAGAAAAAACAGGCAAAAGCCATAATGCCGTCCTATTTAACTTACAGGACAGCATTTAATGGCCCATCCCCGAAAATCCTAGAACTAGAAACTAAAAGACGCAGAAGGTGTGCGATACTGACTGATGCTGCGTATCATCGGGGCAGCTGAACTGCAAAGCCTGGTCAGTACATCGACTGACACCGGGGTGATCCCCCGCAGCCAGTGCCGAGTAACTGAGTCGCACCCACAGCTGGAGTTCCACCAGCGGATCAGTCCATTCCACCACGCTCGATACCAACTCCATCGCCTACACGTACCATTCACATCACATCTCTGCACTTCTCACACTGCTGTCCTTGAAAATGTCACACATGCAGCAGCCGCTGGAGACACAGGTTGTTTCACTGCTGCTGACCCTAGGCTGTGGAACAACCTTCCTGATCCCCTGAGGCAAACTGACATTAGCTTTGAACAGTTTGGGCGGCTGCTAACGAGACATTTTTGTTCGGGTGCTAAGATCGCGGCACATTGTGGCTAACTGTTAAACTGCGCCTGCCAAGACATCTTACTTATTAACTTACTTACTTACATATATACTGTATTTCTGCTATAGCTCATTTTTAAAAAGTTACAAGGTGTGTATAGCTCTTTATGGAAAACGTGTTGCAGAGCTTCAAAGTATCACCTGTCATATGAAATCACACAGAATACCTGCCACCAGACACAAGTGCATTCAAGTACTGGCCTACTTGGCTGGGGAAGGAATGCATTTGCCCTGCCTTATCCTCAGCCAAGCAGGCCGGTACTTGATTTACCTACCATGGAAGGAGGAAAGGCTGAGTTATAACAGCTATGGCACACTGGCACAGACATAACACTTGATAGCTGAATGGACCTGGATGGTTGGTTAAACACTGATATGGTTTATCTGCCCAGAGACAGCCACCCATCCATGCACTAACTGGGCCCAGCGTAGAGCAACCACGTTGATTAGACAAACCGTCTTAACCGATACACTCTGCACCATGCCTGGCACAGCTAAACAGCTGGAGAGCTAACCTGCGACAGCGTTGGTTGGCTGCTATCCTTGAAGTCAATAATCTTGTCGGCACACAAAAGCTCAACGGCGACAATCGCCCGTGTCATTCCGTTTTGTCCGTCCATCGACGTCTGTGCACCAAACACAACGACCTATCAAAGCACTGTAGTTTATGTGCATGGTTAAATTACGGTCTGAAGTGCGACAACTGAGTCTGAATGAATCTATCACACTGCGAACCATCGTTTAAATGACAACATATTCCACAGTCGTCAACGGTCGGTCGTGTAGCGTACACCATCACTCGTTTGGTCACCACTGCAGACATTGTGCTACAGATGATAATGCCTCTAACAACCATCATCGGCATTAGACAGTCACAAAAGTTACACTAACGCAAATTAGTTAAACAGTTTTGCGAGTTTCCACACTAATTTCTTTATTTCTATTTTTTGCACTTCTTTAGTTCACTTTTTGCTTTGCTAAAAAATGCTACATGTTTCTTGCTACTGTCATGGCGAATGAAAACGTGTCTGAAACGTGCAGAACTATTTACTCCAGAACACTGACAGAAATAATTATATTAAACAGACTTAGCAGAGTTAAATATAGCGAATAACCTCGTCAGCAGCACCGAAAGATTTGCCAACGTGTGACTGGAGACAGTGTTTCGCTTTGACCCACGTCTGCAGCAGAGGCAGACGGTCAGCAATCGGAACTACAGTTGCAGCGTCACTCCCATCAGTCAACGTCAGACCGTATTCACACACCTTCAATGCAGCAATCACAATAATTATAACTGTCATTATTATAGTAATACGATATATTGATTTGTACAGCGCTACAATGTCGCAGCTTCGAAGGTGCTGAAAAACGTCCAAGCATCAGTTAACTATAACTTGCAACAATGATTACCATAATATGATTTGTTTACTTTCAGTTTAGATTTCCGCGTTGACAACACAACGCAGCTGATGGGCCATTCATCTATTGTCCATTCTAGTTATTCAGTACTCTGATGATGCAGTAGCAATCTTCAAAAGTTCTCTCTTTGAGACTTGGCATAACCTCAATAGTAACAAAAGCAGGCTTTTTCAGTGCTTTATAGCTTTATAAATTATTAGCATATCGTCATTATCAAATGAAAACAAAAGGCTGTAACATTACTATAAGTATCTGATAAATGTGCAAGTCATCATCGTTATCATAATCACTGACTGTGAGGAGCCATTGAGCAGTGGCGTAGCCAGAAATTTCAACTGGTGGGGGGCTCGTTTCCCTTTCCCTCCCCTCCCTTTTCCCTTTTGCCCCTCCTTTTCCTTTTCCTTTTCCTTTTACTCCCCCTCTTCCCTTAAAAGTTGAACCCCCTAAAATTCAGCTAGAGGGTCTGGGGGAGTGCTGTGAGCTTCCCCAGGGGGTCTGGGATGGAACCCCAGCCGAAATCAAATTTGGTGCATTTAAGCTTTAAAAGATGTAATCTGGTGGCAACAGTTTTAATTATTTTCGGAAAAATAAACTGACCAAATTGGCAAATTTTGCGCAGTTTAAACGTATCCTTATGTTTTGTCTCAAAGATTGGCGGAGGGGGGCTGGGCCCCAATGTCTACGCCACTGCCATTTAGCGTCATTTGCCATCAGTCACCCAAGTTTTAAGTGCTCTAACTTTTAAAGAAATCCCCAGTAATTCGGTGTAAACAGATTACGCAAGTTAACCGCTAGAAATAGGACAGCCTATACCTCCATGGCGGCTTTGAGATGGGGCACGGCGTCGGCACTGAAGGTGAATGCAGTCGGTTTGGAAGTGGTCTTACCAATCTGTTTGACTGAAGTGTTACTCGGCTTGGCCGGCAGGCGCTTGGACTGTGTTTTGTCCTGGACCGGTGACGCCGGCAGGTCGGTGCCTGATGGAAGTTTATGAGCTGACGACGCCGACGACGGCAACCATGGCTGCATTAGACCCTCGGCGATTGCGTTACAAATAGCCACAACAATCAGCGGACATCTGCGCAAACAGATTTTTAAACTCATTTCTTCCATATTGCATAATTAGATATTTCCAGCAGTAATTTGTATTTTATGTAAGCGTACATAGGTTTTAAGATGTCGTTCGTATTGGACACTGCTGTTTTCTTATGATTTGTATTTTTACTCGTATATTGTGCACTTAATCCAGCCAATTTGGGCTGCAATATTAACAAACGTGTGTATCTATCTGTCTGTCTACAGTGTGAGTCAAAAAATTTTGCACCCCTAAAGTTTTACGATTTAAAAGACACGTTCAAAGTTTATCAGCAGACTGATTTGCGACGGTGATTTTGGAGTTTTGTTCTTAGCTGTGTCAGTAAGTTGCGTTTTTTTCTTTTTCTTCATTTGCATGTTACTCGTGTCTGTATGCTGCATTTTATGTATATTATACATACGTTTTCCTCGTTTTTCGGAATAATGACCACTGCATGCAAATTAGCTCATTACTTCGGTCATTTTTTCTACTTTTTCTACACATCATATCTTCTTCTCCTTATGGCGTACTCTTCCAGAGCGTAGCCGTGTCCACGATGTGGCGCCAGTCCGCCCGCCAGAAGCTTTTCTCCACGCAGAAGAAAGACCAATGTTCAGAGGTCTCAGGTCTGCCTCCACTGAACGTAACCAGGTGTGACTGGGTCTCCCTGCGGGCCTTCTCCAATCCGGAGGAGGCTTGCGTATCACGGCAGCAATGGCATGATGGTGCTCTTCGTCAGGAGAGCTGCGGGCGATGTGACCGAAGAAACGGAGCCGTCTGCTTGTAACTATCATATCAGTGTCACTTTAATCTCTTTCATCTTTTCTTTAATAATAATAATAATAATCATAATTCATCACATCGGCAAATTTTCCAAAGTTTACAAATAAAACAGCTATACAAAACAAAAGGGTTAACCCAGACGAAGCAAGCATAGCATACCTCGGTATTTCGACAGCCTTGACGGCATCGAGTACCACCTGGAGACTGGCCACGATCTCATGTTGACGTTGCTGAGACATCAAGTGGTTGCTGTAGTTCCAGACGTATGCCGCAGCACTGACGACGATCCAAGACTCGTTCAGCACAACACCGTGGGACGCTGCGCGTAGGAACTTGGACACGGCGTCTGTCGACAATCTCTGTATCCACTTCCTGCACGCAGCAAACAAGTAAGTAAGTAAGTAAGTAAATGATTTATAAAGCGCTAAAGTCTCAGAAAGAATCAGGGCACATAGGACATCACAATATCACAACGATGCAACTAATTCCACTAATAATTAATTTCAGCAGGTACTTTATCGAACGAATGTTATCTGGTCAATAATTTAGCTTGAAAAGCAATTAGTTTCAAGATAAAGTTATATTTCTAATAAATTTTTTAAAATATTGTTATTTCTACACAACCATAATAACCAAAGTAACTAAAGTATTTTCCTAAAAGGTGTTATTACTATAAAAAAAACTTCAATTACTGTCTTCCCTATAAATAACGACAGAAACCTAAACGTGGTTGACTGGGGTAGTGCTGTAGTTGCACCACAGGTTAAAATGTAATAATTTAATACAGCCATGCATGACCACAAAATGGGCTGCAGTACCGGGGGTACGATTGGCAAATCAGTTTCTGTCTGCAAATCTCTACTGCTCAGCCAGTCGTGTATAGGCCTTTAGCAAGTACCTTGCAGTTTTCTTTGTGCAGTAACTCTCAATCATGTTTTTTATAATACCTTTTATGCACATCAGTATTTTCGGAGTATAGAAATCGTAGTAACCAAACTTTTTGCAAGCTGACAGCATCAAAGCATCGAAATTAGCATTATTCTGTTACCAATAAAAGCCACTTACACGTAGTCCGCCCAGTCGGCTGTATCGTCGACCTTAATCGGCTTGCGAGTTTTTGAGACTTTGTGACGTTCGGTGGGCAGGTTTGGCAAATCCCACAGTTCAACGCCTTCAGAGCGCAGCAGCTGGACCAGGCCCTGCGCAACGACGACGTAGAATCACGTATAGTCAAGACACTGACCGGTCCAAGCCTTAGATGTTAAAAACTATGATTTGCAAAATAATAAAGATAATAAATAGAAGATTTTTTACAAAAAGAAGTTTTTTTACCTTCATAAAAACATGTAAAAAAAAACATACATAAAACATTGAACTACATTTCGCATAATAACATGTTAAAAACAAAAATCTACCATTTATGCAGACTAATGACCGAAATGTACTGAATGTCATTATGTGACTGTGATTATGGTACAAATCGAAAACAGAACTAAACGCAATTTGCCGATGAAAAATTCATCATATCTGTAATTTTGTACATTTATGTTTTAATAAGAACAAAAAAAACACAACACTAAAATTAAGACAAAAATATTAAAAAACATTTTGAAAAATAAAAACCGAAAAACATGTTTTTTTAAACTTTTATTAAAAAACATAAAACATGTTTTTTACATCTATAGTCCGGGCGAAGTAAATTACCAAGTTTATATCACAGCATCAATATTACTGACAGATTTTCAGAATTCCTTTTCCAGTACACCCACTGACAAAGTTGTACGGATACTGTAGTAGAACTGGTATTAATTTAAAAAAGTTAATTGCTTAATCTCCAAAAATTAACATCGATTGATCTGAAGTCATTTTAAAAAAGCACGAAAAGAGAGAATTGAACTGCTAGTAGTTGTTTTTTCTCCTAAACTGAAGCAAAATTGGAAAAGCGACAATTATACCGTTCATATAATGTGCTGTCAATTATGAGAACTTCAAAGCTGTAATCTGCAAACCTAATACCATACGAGCAGTTCAAAACTACAAATCTTAACGATATATCCTGTGCGAAATGCGCAGATTAGTGACATTACTAGAGTTAAAAAATCCAAAATTTTGTTTAATTTTAATCTATTAACAAAATTGTAATCACACCATTTTTACGCGCGAAAGCAGAATGCTTCGCGCGTCTTTGCCATCGTCTGGGCGTCCGTCCGTCTGTCTGTCCGTCCGTCCGTCCGTCACACTCGTGAGCTGTATCAAAACGGTGCAAG